>Ga0209771_1000639_pt1 | contig 23152 bp, 37 predicted proteins | sample SaaInl59LU_5_DNA_FD_184639 | JGI IMG/M metagenome (GOLD analysis project Ga0209771, IMG submission 184639) | Marine microbial communities from expanding oxygen minimum zones in the Saanich Inlet - ESP_59LU_5_DNA (SPAdes) (version 2) | ecosystem: Environmental > Aquatic > Marine > Intertidal zone... | reverse complement strand
ACTCTCAAAAGTCGTAAACAAGTACGATTGGAACGTAAGTTTACATTCCGTAACTACGAACCGCCATTTCCAGACAACATAGAAGATGAACACTACTGTGGCATTCCTATTATGGCTGCTAACATGGATGGCGTCGGCACGTTTGAAATGGCACAAGAACTAAGCAAACAAGGTATCTTTACTTGTTTGGTTAAAACTTACACAGTAGAGGAACTTGTTGAGTTCTTTAATAGTGTAGGTGACAGCCGATATGTTGCAATGAGTATCGGCACAAGTGATCATGATTATTATAAACTAGTTAATGTATGCGACAAAGCACCAGGCATGGTCAAGTACGTGTGCATGGATATTGCAAACGGATACTCAGAGCACTTTGCATCTCGAGTGCGTGATGTGCGCAAAGCATTACCACATATTGTAATCATCGCCGGAAATGTAGTAACAGGCGAAATGACGGAGGAACTTATTCTTGCTGGAGCTGATATTGTTAAAGTGGGCATTGGTCCCGGGTCTGTTTGCACTACTCGCATACAAACTGGTGTTGGATATCCGCAGTTATCGGCAGTTATCGAATGTGCTGATGCTGCCCACGGCCTCGGCGGCCACATCATTGCTGATGGCGGCTGTACTTGTCCTGGTGATGTTGCTAAAGCATTCGCTGCTGGTGCCGACTTTGTAATGCTAGGTGGTATGCTTGCTGGACACAATGAAGGCGGCGGTGAAGTTATTACAAAATATTACGAAACAAATGAACGTAACTATGAAATGAACCAAGGCACGCCAGGCGGCTTTGAGAAAGTTATAGAAACAAAAAAGTTTGTGCAGTTCTACGGTATGAGTAGTGATGCAGCAAACACAAAACATTTTGGTGGACTTAAAGACTATCGTTCATCAGAAGGTCGTGAAGTACTTGTTCCTTACAGAGGAGAAGTAGCACGAACAGTACAAGACTTGCTCGGAGGTATTCGATCAACTTGTACATACGCAGGCGCTATGAAGCTCAAGCAACTTAGCAAATGCACAACATTCGTTCGTTGCACACAGCAATTTAACGCTGTGTATGCATCGAATGATAAATAAATGTGTAACGCCGGAAGGGTTACATAATTTAATCTTGCTTTTAAAAGGAGAAACAAAATGACAAGACTAACAACTCTAGACCTACCTAACTTCCACAGAGCAACTGTTGGATTCGATCAACTGTTTAACGAACTGGATCGTCAGTTTTCAAACAGTGCCAAAGGATCAACTTACCCTCCATACAATATCGCACAAATCAATGACGACGAATACATGATTAGTATTGCTGCCGCAGGGTTCGGTATGGATAACTTGGACATTACTAAGGACAAGAATATCCTACGTATTGAAGGTAAAGCGCCTATTGGTGACGAGAATGTTAACTATCTACACAAAGGCATTGCCGGACGCAACTTCCGTAGAGAGTTTACACTTGCTGATCATGTCGAAGTTGAAGGAGCAACACTTGAATTAGGTATGCTTAATCTGCACCTAAAGCGTGAAGTTCCAGAAGAACTACAACCTAAGAAAATTGCAATCACATCAAGTGATGCTGCACTAACAATCGACAGCGAGTGAGCAGTCTTGGGGGAGTGAAATATCTCCCCCAATCTTTAAATTAGGAGAAGAATATGAGTACAGATACTACTGAAAATATTAAAATAGATGAAAAGATCGAAAAAAAAATTAAACATCCAAAAAAGTATAACGTTGTTATGTTAAATGACGATGTTACTCCAATGGAATGGGTAATGAATATTTTAAAAGAAATCTATAAACATTCAGATGCAACAGCCGAAAGTTTAACAATGGCAATACACACTCATGGTAGTGCAATTGTCGGTACATATGCATTTGAAATTGCAGAACAAAAGTCTCATGAGACAGTTAATTTAAGTCGTAATCACGGATTTCCGCTAACCGTAAAAATTGATGAGGTGTAATTTGAATTTAAAAGAATTAACATGGGAGCATCATCAAAATGCTGAACGACAAACGTTTGTAAAAGAAATGTTTGCAAAACAACCGCAGATAAGTTCAGAACGTTATGCTTGCTATCTGTTCAATCAGCATCCACAATACAACATGCTAGAAATGCTAGCAATGATGCACGGATTGTTTGACGGTATTCCTGAACTGCGCAGAGCACCTGCTATACACGAAGACTATCAAGAACTATGGGGCGAAGCTAATCCAAATCAACCTCCTCTAATGCCTGTTGTGAAAGAATACATGGATCATTTAATGTCAATTAAAGACGATGCAGACAAACTAATGGCACATGTTTATGTAAGACACATGGGAGACTTGAGCGGCGGACAAATGATTGCTAAACGTGTACCGGGTGAAGGACGTATGTACAAGTTCGATCGAGATCACGATGAACTTAAAGAACTTGTACGTGCTAAATTAGATGACAGTATGGCAGACGAAGCAAAACTATGTTTTGACTTTGCAACTAAAATGTTTCAACAACTTGGAGATGCTAAAGAATCATGAGTGTTATTTGGGATAGACTAATAGAGTGTAAAGATGAAATTATCAACATATTTGACGCAAGTGCTACAGAGTACCAAGAACCAGGTCTTGCCCATTTTAATAATGATTTGTGGATCAATCGCGTTTGGCGCAATGATGATGTTAGGCGTGCTCACATTGATGTTGTAGATGCTCGTGACTCTAAAGGCTTGTGGATGATGCACGTATGTGTATTTCCTGTACTCAATAACGATGCACCTATCTACGGTTTTGATGTTATTGCAGGCAAGACTAAAATGACAGGAGCTTTCCATGACTTTTCAGCAAGTTCTACATTAGATCATCCAATGATTGACGGCTACAAAGAAGCAGTTGCAGACTTTATTCCCAAGAAGCAACGACAACTACCAGAATGGGCTACCAACATCTTTACAGATAAAATGCTTGCCGCTGGAAATGTCAACAGTGAAGAAGAAGCAGTTGCTATTATAGAATTAGCACAAAATAACCTACGTGCATATTTTGACGAAGTAGGTGAATTTACAGGAGCAGGCAATAGAGACGAAGTTATTGCCGCACAAAACTATTACTGTCACAATCAGCAACAGAATCCGCACACACCTCGTACTATGAAAAGTTTAGGACTTAACGAAGAAGATGTAGATCGATTCTGTACAGATATGTTGTTTCCTAAAATTGTATAAATATTAAAAAGAATTAGGAATCTATCAATGCGTTTTTCAGATATTAAAATTGTAGAGTCAAAAGTTAAAGCAAAAGTTGACTTAGCAGAAGCTGGCAAAATTATGAGTGGGAAAGCTTGGTTATCGTCAAGCGATGCAAAGGCTGGCACCAATCCTACCAAATATGTAAGTGCTACAGCAAATAGTATTAGAAAGGCTAAAGATTTTGTTTACGCTGAACTTGGTGCAAAAGGCAACGCAGCCAAAGCTCCTGAAAAAGCTGGCAAGGTAGACAAGATTACTGTTAACGGTGAGGAAATGTCCGCTGACGATTGGGAAACATATGCGTTAGCAAATTATCCAGAATTTATAGCAGCTACCAAGTTTTTTATCGACGGTGACGAAGTTCCACTTAATAGACTGAAAAAGAATGAAGCAGTAAAAGGCTCATTAGTCCCTAATCTCGGCGATATTGCTGAAGCAGTGTTGGGCTCTGCACTTTCTGCAAAATTTGCAGTAGGCGGTAGAAATATTTCTAAAAACGATGTTATACGAGTTCTAAAAGATGTAGTAGCAACAGGCGTTGCTGAAGGTACAACTGATTACCAAACTGTTGGAGTTATTGATGACAACTATAAATTTACTCTAACACTTAATAGTGCATCGATGAAGCCATTAAAAATATGGATCGATGATGAAGATCCAATGGGTGCTGTTGGAGATCTTCGACTTTTCACAGAGTTTGAAGTTGAAAAGAAAACATTGGACAGCATGCAAAAGCAAGTAGAAAATGCTGTCGAATATGCAAACAAAAATAAAAGAGCAGCCACAGCAGTTGATAAAGCCAAACTAGAACTAGAAGGCAAAAATGAAATTAGTATTATCTCTGACGGTGGAGATGCTACACAACAGAGTTCAACTAAAGTTGACTTGAAACTTGAGTATGATGGCAAGCCACAAAGACTACTAAGTTTAAAAGCTGGAACTGTGAAACAGTTTGGACAAATAAGCGGCGGAGAGTGGGAAACTGCAAGTGATTTCTTTGAAAGCATATTTAAGTTTAGACTTCCAGATTCTATGAAGCAATCTTTTGGATTTAAAAGCAGCAACGAAGAAGGCTACAAAGATCACAACTATAAAAACGGTCCGTTTGCTAAACTGTATTCAGAAATGGCTAAGCAGGTACAAGCATACACTGCCGGTGATGATGTAAGTAAAGAATTCAAACTTGTACAACATGTGTATGATGCTATTAACTTTCATGCAACAAGAGGCGAAGAAGGTGTAACAATGGTTATTCTTTCGCCTAGTGCAAAAGTAGCATACAAAGAACTAGCATTTGATGCTAGACTTTTATCAGCATTAGAGCTTTATGATCTAAGAGTAACAAATGACACAGGTCTTTCAACTCACAGAATTAGTATTATTGGCGAACTAAAAGGTCAAGAAGCAGTTAAAACTCTTGGCAAAGACGGTGCTGAAAAACTAGACGGCAAAGCAGTATTGGTACAACTGAGTTCAAGAACTAGTGCTGCTGCGATTCGTAACGTAGTTGAAATGGGTCCTCTGTTAAAAGAGCTTGCTAATGTTGAAAAACTAGATGCAGCACAAGTAGAAAAGAACAAAACCGCACAACCTGCAAAAACAGAACCAGAGGCTCCAGTAGATCAAACTAAGGCGCAGCCTAACAATCCTAACGCAACTGTATAAAATTTAAACTGTACTGTTTATTTTAGCCCAGAACCGATAAATACTAGTGTAGAGCGTGAGGGCGCACTATTATTTCTAGGGGGCTAGTATGAAGAAATTTCTTCTAATTTTACTTGTGTCTGTTGGACTAACATCAGTTGCTAAAGCACAAACTACTGTGGATGGAGTAACCTACGATAGTTCTAGTTATGTAGGTACAAACAGTGATACTACAACTAACAGCACTGTTAACTCTACAAATACAAACACAAACAATACTACAATAGATAGTACAAATACCAACACGAATACAAATACTAGCACAATAGACAGTACTAGTACAAATACCAATACGAATACCAATACAAATCTAAACACTAACAACACTACGTATACTGGTACATCTACCAGCACTAATACTAATACAAATAATAATATTCTAAGTGGTGGCACAGACAACACCAATACAAATACTAACAACACTACGTATACTGGTACATCTACCAGCACTAATACTAATACAAATAATAATATTCTAAGTGGTGGCACAGACAACACCAATACAAATCTAAACACGAATGTGAATACTAGTACGAATACTAACACCAATAATAATATTCTAAGTGGCGGGACAAACAACACCAACACAAATACAAACAACAATACGAATGTTAATACCAGTACATCTACAAACACCAATACCAACACTAACAACAATATTATGAGTGGTGGTACAAATAATACAAACACTAATACAAATGTGAATACTAGTACGATTGATCAAACTACTAACAATACCAATAACAGCACTATTAACAGTACTAATGATAGCACTATCAATCAAACTACTAATAGCACTATAGATCAAAATATCAATCAAAATGTAAACAGTAACGTTACAAGCAATAATACTAACACCAATACAAATACTAATAACAATACTAATAATACTACAGTTGATAGTACATCAGATAATACAAACAACAACAATAATAATAACAACAGTAATATTAGACAAGAAATTATCTCACCTCCCCCAACTGCTATTGCTCCAACAGTTCAAATGGGCGGCAATGATACTTGTACTGTTACATACTCTGCGGCTGTACAAACACAGATACTAGGTGCAAGTGGTGGCGGACATGTTCGTGATTTGAACTGTGAGCGACTAAAGAATTCAAAGACGCTGTACAACATGGGTATGAAGGTTGCGGCTGTTAGTTTGATGTGTCAAGACCCGAGTGTGTATCGTGCTATGGAAATGGCAGGAACTCCGTGTCCATTCGATGGTTCAATTGGACAAGAAGCTAAAGAATTATGGGCAGCTAATCCTCAAATGCAACCTACTAATATTGAGCAGGAGATAAGACGCAATGACCAAATGGAAGGCGCTGTCAAAGGCATCCTCGGTGCTGGGCTTATGCTTTTACTTCTTGGCATCTAATCCAGCCTTTGCAGTAGGCGACTACAGCAATGAGACTTGGAATAACGATGTTGATTACTACAAAGAATCAATCGACGAAAGCGGCATATACAAAGACTCTACTCTAACAGACTGGCATTGGTATATTGCTGGCGATCCTAATAACGGCGACACTACAGACGATGGATTCTGTTTTATGTACGACGGCGGCAACTATGGCGGCACCCCATTTGCTGTTTATAATGCCATTGATATTACTCAGTGTGCATTTTATAACAACCCAGATTATCTAAACATAGAATGGTATAGTTTTAGCGATCTTAATATGATTGCTGAACCTGATACTTCTCCTATAGGAATTTATCAAGGTCAACAGGCGTATGTTGGTGTTGTAGACAGCGATACAAATATATTTGGAAATGGTTCTGAATACTGGAGCGGATGTTATGCAACCGGTGACACACCTACCTGGGGTGCAATTGGTGGCGGTGAATGTCCTATCATAAACAACGGAAGTGATCAAATCAACTGGGGATATATGCAACAAAGTCTAACACAAATAAGTGCTATTGACAGTGCATTAAAAAATGCAGGACTTGAAACATACGGGTATACATATAGTTGGATGGTTAAAAACGCTGATGCTAATGAAGAAGCAACTAACGGTCAAGATGGACAAGACACACTGACTGTAACTCTTGCTGTTAAAGATAATGGCGGCAACATAGTTTACAAAAAAGAGTTTGATTATTCTTACTGGATTGACAACTGGACTAATTTTAGTGGCGATGAAAACTTTGACACTCCGTTTGACGTGAGCAAGTTAGACAGTGTAATGCTAGAAGTTACAGGTCAAGATGTTGGCAACTGGGAAGGTTACTTTGGACCTGAATTTAATGAACCAAATGTAAAACTAAAGTTTAGACCTATCATAGAAGACAACACAGAACAATTATTGTTTGAATCAATGTGTATGAATGATCCGTTGTATGATGTAAACTGCCCAGGTTACCAAACTGCTATGATGGATCAAATGAACGAAGCAGCAGGCGCAACAGATCTAACAGGTGGCACACAAAATGCATTAGCAGATGCTCTTAATAATGGAGGCACTGATGCGTTCGGCAACGACTTGACACAGTTAGAAGATCCGACAGGACAAGCTGGTGCATTAGCACAAGAAACAGGTGCTCCTGCAAATGACGGACAAGAAACAGGTGCTCCTGCAAATGACGGACAAGAAGCAGTAGCAGAAGAAACGACTGATCCTGTACAAGAATCGGTAGCAGAAGCAATGACTGATCCTGTACAAGAAGCAGTAGAAGAAGCAACAGGCGAGCCTAGTCCTGTACAAGAAGAAGCAACAGCAGAAGCTACAGTAGATACAACAAATGAAACAAAGTCAAGCAGCACGGGCTTAAATGCAACACAACTAAGCGCGGTTAATGCAGCTAACAATGTAGCAAACAGTGCTGTATCAGCTAGCGCAGACGCAGCACAAGCAAGCACAGGCATTGGCTTGTCTGAGTCTGGTGGTGTAAGCAGCACACTAACAAGTGTAGATCCTACGGGCAGCACAAGCGCAGCCGGCAGTGTTGCAAGCAGTACAGATTTTAGTGGAGGGACTGATGGCAGCACAGTCGTAACTGTAGAGCCTATGCAGAATACAAATACAGGTCAACCATTTGATAGTTCACAAGTTGCAGCAGTTGATTCTAGTGTGTCAAATACTTCTGGATCAGACACTGGTAACACTCAAACATTTGATAGTTCACAAGGTACTACAGTTGATTCTAGTACAGCTGATTCTAGTACAGCAAGCGTTGATATTACTCAAACATTTGGCGGTTCTCAAGACACAAGCGTAACACAAAGCTTTGGCAATAGTGGATCAGACAATGGCCAATCGCAAAATAGTTCAACAGGATCAAACAATGGTCAACAGTCTAACGATTCGTTTGGTACTACTGACTTTGCAAACACAGGACAAACAGCAATACAAGACGATAATCCATTAGCTGACGGCGGAACAGTACAAACTACTGATATCACAGGTGAAGATGCTCTTGCAACATCAAATGAATCATTAGTGCAGTTAACAATGTTAAACGATCCTACTAACCCAATTAATCAAATAATAAATGATATAACAGCAAACATAATTACGCAGGCAGTGACAGACGCAGAAGAAACAGCAGAGGAAAGTGCAGAAGAATCAGTTGAAAGTCAAAATGCACAAGAGGATGCACTAGTAGCAGAAGCACTTGCAGGATCAGATGACGAAGATGCTCAATCAGCACTATTAGGATACAATCCAAACTTTAGAGCATATCAGCAGCCGCAGATGCAGGGCGGCGAAATATACAATGACCAGGGTGTATATGAAAATCAAAAGACCTATGACAACCCAAGTGCAGGATTGTTTAATGGTGCAAGTGATGCACTACATAGAGAAATGGTTAGATCGCAATACGATTAAACAGAAAGGATAAAAATGAGGGCATTATTAATAACATTACTAATATCATGGGCACCATTAGTAGCAACAGCAGACACTGGATACAATGAAGGAGTTGAAAACTGCTTACAACATTTTGGGTATCAGTGGGATGCACCTGTCGAAGAAAGAATAAACAACTTTGACTGGAATGCTGCATCAGTATGTACTAGTGCAGTAAAAAGAAAAATCGTTGCTGAGAAGTATGCAGAATTTCAGGACTTCTTAAAGCACAATCCAAGATATCGTTATCCTGGGCAAAGTAATAATCGCTGTTGGGGTAAACCCAGAGAGAATGCGTTTGAAAGTTCATACATCAAACGTACTAAAAATGGATTTGAAGCAGGTGTGAACTACAAAGACACTATTCCTGCAGGTTGTTATGAAACAGGACCATGGGACAATCGCGATGTTAAAGATTAGTTTAATATCAGCAGCAGGAGTACTTTGTTTGCTATGGGCAATTGCAACACCAGCAAGCAAATCATACTGGAAAAATGTAGGATTTGAAATGGATAGAACACTCAATCCAAACAAATATGAAGTAGAAATTATAAAAGGAGAGGGCAATGGCTGACAAAGACTTAGGTGAAAGCTTAGAAAATATGGATGAAGGTATCGAGAACCTAAAGAACAAAGAGTTTCGCGTCCTCGGTATAAAAGTATCGTTTATGAGTGTTACAGCACTTGTAACTGTTATAGGTACTGTAGTAGGTTCACTATACGGTGGATTTATAATGTATCAAAAGATTGAAGAAGCAATAGCGTTTGTTGATCAACAGCAAGAGTATCAAGAACTGATGGCAAGCTACAGTGAGCGTATGGACATTATTGAAATCAAACTAGGAGAAGCAGTCGATTACACTCGTGACATCAAAGACGGACTACGTGACGACATTCTAAAAACTGAAGCAGCAGTAGACAGAATGGAAGACAAAGTTGATGAGTCAGAAGCTCGTGTAAAAGCAGCACAAGCAAGTATCGAAGCAACCCTTGAAGGTATACGCAACGAAATGAATCAAGTTGAAAAAGATGTAGCACAAAGCATACGTGAAGTTGAATCGCTAAATAGAGAGACTGAAAAGGATGTGCGTGATACTATGAGAGCAACTGAAGGTCGTATCGACGAAGATATGCGCACACTTGATAAAGATATTCGTGAATTGTTGCAAGAAGCACTTGACAATCCGCTAAATGACATGTAAAATATAGTATGAACAAATATCTATTATTTACATCAGTATTCTTGTTAGCAGCTTGTGGAGAAACGAATTCTTCATGGGCTGTTTCAATTCTTAACCGTCCACTAGAATCTAATAGTGTAATAACAGCACAACCGTACATTGGCTTAGATGAACGCATACACAGAGCAGAACTTAAAGAACTATTAGATGTAGATCCTGTACGTACAGAATGGTGTGCAGCATTTGTAAATGCTGTACTAGAACTAGACGAAATACCAGGAAGTGAAAGTGTAAGTGATGTACCTCTTATGGCACGTAGCTTTTTGTCTTGGGGAGAACCTGTAGAACGTGAGGACATACAGCGTGGAGACATTGTAGTATTTCCAAGAGGCAATGTAGGCTGGCAAGGTCATGTAGGATTCTATGTTGAAACACAAATGCACAACGGTAAAGAAGTTTGGATTGTACTAGGTGGCAATCAAAAAAACGAAGTTCGATATGATTTCTTTTCACCTAGCCGAGCACTGGGTATTCGTCGGCAAATAAATAGTTGACATTTTAATTATATTATGTTAGTATAGTACATAACTTACTAAGGAGTATAATATGATTGAAGGATTTAAAGCACCATGCGTGGTGTTCAAAACTCGTGTTCGCGATGAAAGTATTGGCGGACCAAACCCATTTCGATGGGAAGATGTTAACAGTGACCAACTGTTAAAAGGAAAGCGTGTAGCAGTGTTCAGCTTGCCAGGTGCATTTACACCTACTTGCTCAACTTACCAGCTGCCAGGCTTTGAAGAAAAGTACAAAGAAATTCTAGCTATGGGTGTTGATGAAGTTTATTGCATTAGTGTTAACGATGCATTTGTAATGAACGCTTGGGCTAAACAACAAGACATTCAGAATGTAAAAGTAATTCCAGACGGTTCAGGCAACTTTACTCGCTTTATGGGTATGCTAATTGGTAAGAACCATTTGGGCTTTGGATTGCGTTCATGGCGTTACATGGCAGTGTTCAACGATGGTGTTGTAGAGAAGTGGTGGCAGGAACCTGGCATCAACAACGAAGGCACTGACGAAGATCCATACGAGCAAACTACCCCAGAGAATATGGTAAATTATCTTAAATCAAAATAGGAACATATTATGGCAACTACAGAAGAAAAAACAGAACTAGTGGAAACACTTAAAGGCCCACGTTTCTATCGTATTCAACTTTGGGGATATGGTGGCGAGAGTGCATACTTCAACGTAAGCAAAGAAGTGCATGACTTTTGGCAACCCATCTGTGAAGAACATGGCGACAGTGATCTTGTAAACTATATGGTCAATGACGACCCAGAAGATTATGATTTTGATAATGTTGAAGTAGTTCCGCCTGAGGCAGACTTCCTCACTGAAGAAGATTACAAATATCCATGGTATGAAGGTCCAAATGAAATCGTACATCAGTATGGTGTAGAGTATGGTAGTGCTAGAGTAACCATTGAAGAAGTTGACAGTGTTGACTACAATGCTGATATTGTTAGTGAAGTTGTTGATGGTGAAGAACTACAAGAATATCTAGACGGTGTTATGGAAGCCACCGACTATGAAGTTGATCTAGTAGAGTCAGACGAAGACTTTGGCGACGAAGGTGATTACACACTACAGATGATGAGTAGTGAAAAAGGCACGTTCTTTGAAGGACGTTTTGAAACTATTGGTGAGTTTGATCCCAAGAAACTAAAAGTAATCATTACCGAATATCCGAATGGCGAAGACACTGTTACTAGTATTTTGTACAACGATGTCGACGTTGAAAACGATGGTGGCGATACTAACGGAAAAGGTTACTATGCGTCAGTTTGGAAGAATTAACTGTCACTTCGATAAACTCGCTTAGGAAGTCAAAATGGGTAGCAAGAGGCATAAACAGCTCAGGGTGTATTGCCTCAGCTACTATCTCATATGAAGTTGAACCAATATCTTGATAGTAGCTGCGATTAAGCCCTTTGCGTTTACCAATAGTAGGAAATACACCACTTACAAATAAACATACATCTCCGAGATGTTTTGCTTGTTGAGGATTTTTTATTTTTAAAAATGCGTGAGCAAATGTATCAGGAAGAAAATCAGGCTTATCAACATGACTTGCTAAAAGCATTACAACGTAAGCTTCAACAGTTTCTGGCAAGTCGTATCCGTATTTTACGGAAGTGTCTTTTACAACGTCAAATAACGCCGAGGTATACGCATCATTCATATATATATTTAGCAGTTGACATTTAGCATTAAGGAAGGTATACTAATAGTATGACACCGCAAGAACAACATGATTATAAACTACGTTGGAAGCCTGGCTACAGTGTGCAGGTTGATATAGATAGTGATTGGTGGGGCAAAACTTATTGCCGCAAACATTTGCAAAGATACGAATGGACATTTGCAAAATACACTCGTCCAGACGACAGTCACACATTTGCATTTGAACAAAAAGAATTTGCTGAAAAGTTCTTTCAAGCGTATAATCAACACAACCCTAAATTTCCTACAGGAGTAGAATAGTGAAAGTTGGACTAAGCCTAAGTCGCTGTATGCGAGACATATTTAACGGCACAGTAGACGAAGAAGATGTATTAGTAATCGTTGCTCGTACTGACTTCGATCCGCATAACGACAATCATTGGAACGCTATCTGGGAAGGATACATCTACGGTGGATTGAGCAATCCTGAATGGGCAGACTTTGCAGACGACTATGACGATTTTAGGCGCATGGCTGTTAGACTGTATGACAATGGTAAAATACATCAGCCTAGACAGTTTAAAGCCCATCCTCCACGCCTGCCATACTATTGGTTAGAGTGTGTTGTGCCTGAAGAAGAACATAATCCTGCACAGCAGAAAGCATGGGATAACTATAAACTTATAACGGATTTAGCATGACATTACCAATTGAACGCACAACCGCAGTATTAAATGTAGAACGATTTCTAATGGACCTGCGAGATCCTAAAAAGTATCCACGGGTGCCACGAGCAGTTAGAGAAGAAGCAAGTAGGTTGTTAAAACATTATCCTTCTAAATATAATATGGCATATATTGCAGAGAGTTTTGAAGAGGTAGATTACTAATGTATGCAGTAATGGTTTGTCTTGACGGCAAAGACGATTGGATTTATGTTACAAAACAAACAAAACACTGTTGGGACTTACAACCCGAACTGTTTGAAGACGCACAAGAAGCAATGGAGTTTGCAAAAACATTCCAGCATCCTGACAAACCTGAAATGGTAATGGTGGTAGATTATTATGAAGATTAACATTGGAAACTATCCTAACTGGAGATTCTATCATCACTGGCTATACGACTGGTTTGGTTATGCTCCTAAACAAAAGACTAAAATTCGTATAGATCGTTACGACACTTGGAGTATGGATCATACACTTGCTCCTATCATCTTGCCTATGCTGAAACAACTTAAAGAAACCAAACACGGTGCTCCAATGGTAGACATGAAAGATGTTCCACGAGAACTACGTGCTACTAAAAAGCAGTTAGACGCATACGGTAAGAATGGTGAAACAGATCCTAAGTTCTTTGAACGTTGGGATTGGGTCTTAGATGAAATGATCTGGGCATTTGAACAAAAGTGTCGTGATGACTGGCAGGCAGATTACTGCTACAACAAGTGGGATATGGAAGGCATGAAAGCACACCAAGAACGCATGAGCAACGGTTTCCGTTTGTTTGGAACTTATTTTGAAAATCTCTGGGATTAGAAATGAGTTTAGTATCAACAATTGTATAATATTAACAGTAAGGTAAATAGAGTATGAGCAAAATAATCACATACAAAGTAGAAGACATCTTTGAAGATATTGAAGGTGATGATAAAAACGTATTAATGAATATTCCGCCTGAAGTTTCTGAGCGTATGGGTTGGGAACCTGGTGATGTTCTTAAAATCACTGTAGAAGACGGGGTGATATCAATTAGCAAAAAGGATGATGATGAGCAAAAATGACGGCTCGATAGAACTAGAAGGTATTATAGTTGATGTAATGCCTAATCAAACATTTAAAGTAGAACTAGAAAATCAACACATAGTAGTGTGTTATACTAGTGGAAAACTAAGAAAAAATAGAATACGATTAGTATTAGGTGATCCTGTAAAGATTGAAATGACACCTTATGACATGACTAAAGGCAGAATAACCTACCGTTTATAGGTTGACAGCACTTACTAAGTGTAGTATACTAGTAATTCATTCATACAAATAAGGAAGGATTATGTACAACTACACAGCAAGCAAAGCAAGTTCAGTAGCATATTGGGAATCAACTCCTACAGATCAACCATGGCTATTAAATGGCTTTAATGGCACATTTGCATACAGTGACTATTCACTAATACCCCAGCCTATACTAGAATTCTTACACGAACACTACAATAAGAAGTTAGGCGACTTGCGTAAGAATCATATTAAAACAATTAATCTTAATGAAATCAATGACTTACTAAATGACATCTGGGATGGTCCGGGTAGTATGTCTAAACTAGTAGCAATGACACATGATATGCGCATAGCACGACTAGATGTAGTGTCAGATGACACAAAAGACCCCCTAAAAGGGTACGACACACCTACAATTGAGTCAAATTTAGGTGAAAATGTGGTTGACAAACTGGAAAAGTAGTGCTATAATGTATATACATTAACTAACTAAGGGCAGTTGTAAATGACTATCAGTATTGTAGGCGGAACTAAAACTCAAAAGAAATACGCAAGAAGCATGGTTAAGTTTTGTATTAAAACACTTATGCCACGTATGAAGACTCTTGATATTACTGTTAAGCTCACAAATCCAAAAGGTGCAATGGGTTATTGTTTAGAACTAGACGATAACCGCTCTTTTGAGATTGAAGCTGATAAGAAACTACGAATGCGCAAACTACTTGAAACTATTGCACACGAAATGGTGCATGTTAAGCAGTATGCTCGTAGAGAACTACACCCTGTACACAACACATGGTGCGGTAAAACATACAATCCTAAAACAACTGATTACTGGGATCTTCCTTGGGAGATCGAAGCACACGGACGTGAAGTAGGATTATTTGTGCGTTGGGCAGAAAAATATAAACTTGGCGATAAGAAGTGGACTCAAGATGTCTAAATACGCAACCAAATACTTTAAACCCATAGACTTGTTTGACTTTAAATCTCATTGGGCTGTAGGTTTAGAGTATCCCATCCAAGGCAGCAAAGGCAACAGCTACACGGTTAGTATTACTGACAAAGGCTTTACCTGCGACTGCACAGGTATGACATTCCGCGGCAAGTGCAAGCACTCAGAAAACGTAGCACAACGCTGGCGTGATGTTATGTCAGATGACTTTGAAGAAAAGTTCTTGACATCTGCATAAAAGATGTTATATTAAAGTATAGGCATTGAAGAGGCACACATGATTAACTTATACGCATACACTTATCCTTCAGCAACTAAATTGTTTGACGATTACGTTCTTACTAAAGTAGGTGACAGTATTCGTGATGTTGAAGTACGCATGAACGAACAAGGCGGCGCCGCTGAATATGAATCAAAGATGCATGTTGGCGCTTGGAATAACCTACAAGTTATTCAACGTGACTATGACGTACACAAAGTACTTACACGAGAAGGATTACACCATACAGACGGTAAAGGTACTGAGTGGTTTAAGATTCCAGGTAAGACTACACAAGAAGCGTATGCATATATTGATGCACTAGTAGCACAATTCGAAGGCAAAAAAGTACGCAACAAAGTTAAATTGCGTAAACTGCAAAAGAAAGCACTAGACGATGCAATGCGCATCATTGCTAACGGTGGCAATATTGTTACTGTTATTGCTAACCTGTGTCCACGCTTTGGCAAGACTATTTGGGCGTTGATGTTGTTTAATGCTATCTCAGAGCAATACGGTAATCGTGTGATGCTGTTGCCTGCATATTGGCTTAGCGTACATAGCAGTTTTGTAGACGAGCTAGAACAGTTCGACGACTTCCTTGACATTGCTCTTATCGATCCTAACAAGGAAGGTGCAGAGCAAGCTGCTGTACACGCACTAGACAACAACCAGCGCATTATCATTCCTGTATCGCTGCACGGTGACTACAATGAGTGGACTGTAAAGCATGACTGGATTGCGCAAATCAGCAATGACGACATCTTTATGTTTGCAGACGAAGGCGACTTCGGCACTCACGCAGACAATCAAAAGAAAAAACTTGACTTTATCTTCTCTTGAGCGTATACTATAGATAATAAGGCACAAAGGATCAAGGCATGTTAATTAAAGTTTTCGCATCGGGCACTAACGTACAACGTCTAGCAAAAGGCTCTGGTCGTGCAGACGGTATTATTTACACAGCATACTCACAGCTAGAGCAAACTGAAGACAGCATTGTTAAGCGTAAGTTTTACATGTTAGAAGTAGATAGCCTTAAGAAAGATGTAGAAGAACTAGACGAAAAGGTTCAGCCTAGCTGGACTAAGATTTGGGGCAAACCTTATGCAAACACATCTTTTATTAGCGAACTGTTTAAATCTTTTGTAGGCGAAAATGAACTTCGTACCGAATTAAATCTGTCAAATATTACGAATGATAATATTAATATGTTTATGTTGTTAGTTAGTGCTAATAACAAAGAAATGACACAGATTAAAAAGATTGCAGACGAAGTAATTCCTGACTACCATATTAAAGTTCTAAACGGTGATTACTCTAGTAACAAGCAAGCCGAATACGAAACTATTAAGGAAATGAACGAAGCACGTATTGCAGGCAAAAAAGGCATGATTGTTATTGCAAATCAAATGGGCTCACGCTCATACAGTGTACCTGCTATACAAGCCTCTATCATTGCATACGACAGAGGTTCGGTTGATGCAACTAACCAAAAGACATCGCGCCCACTTACGCCTCCTACACTTAGCAAGCCAATGTGGGACGGATCGTTAGACAAAGAGTTTGGTTATATCATGGATTTAAGTTTTGATCCTAATCGTTCTGAAAACATCGAGCGGTTGCTTGTAGATGAGATTATACAAGTAAGTAAGAGCGAAGATCTAGACTTTCCAACTGCAACTAGTTTTGTACTATCTAGTATTAACTGTTTTAAGATGCGTTATGGTACAGCAGTTGAAGTCACAGAAGAAGACATGTTCGCGGTGTTGGGCGACAACGATAACTTGTTGCGTGTTGCTGACGTAACTGTAGACGTAGAGGCTGCACTAGATTTAATTGATGATTTAGCAAATATTAATACAGACGGTAGACAAAACAGCGGTCGCCCAAAAAATGCCATCAACGGTGCTAAAAACAAAATTACAGAAGGTATGCAAGCAGGTCGTAAGCCTACTGATTCTGAGAAGCGCGAGTTAGAAAAGATTATTAATAACGCTGTACGTGCGCTTAACATGAGTGCTACTAGTGTTTATATTTTAGCTGAAAGCGGAAATACATATCGTGACTGTATTGCTACTATTGCAAGCAATACAGAAGACTCACAAGAATTTGAAGAACTGTTTGGTGTTAGTCCAGAGATTGTAGAAATTATCTTAGATCGCGAAATGCTAAACGAACCTATCCTCGATGTAATTGTACAAAACTCAAAGAATATGGTTGACACACCGTTTGTTTGAGCATATACTGTATATAGTTAATAACACAAGAGGGCTGCTATGCGTTTTGTAACTGATTTATCTAAAGGTATTTTAGGTCAGCCTGATTCACCTAACATTTATCAAAACATGCTTAATAGCATTCCTGATAGTGTACTCCTTAAAGACAATGTAAAAATATTAGCGCCTGCTTGCGGACACACTACCGAAGCAGATGTTATTGTTAAAAAAATGAAGTTTCTTGGTCGAACTGATAAAGAAATTCAAGATAGCATTTACTTAGTTGATAAGTACAAGGTCTTTACAAAAGATGCTATTCGAAAAGGATATAAAAATGTGTTTAAGGCAAATTTTTTAGATTGGAGTATTGATTTGAAGTTTGATGTAATTATAGGAAACCCACCGTATCAAGGCACAAACACAGTGTCTGATGATAGAACACAGCCTAAGAATCATAACCTTTGGACTAAATTTATTCATAAAAGTTTTGAACTTGTTGAAGACGACGGCTATGTTGCATTTGTAACTCCTGACAGCTGGATGAGTCCGACAAATGATGTATTCCAATTATTTAAAGAAAACCAGTTACATACAGTTGATGTAGAATGCGGCCAATATTTTACTGTTGGTAGTAGTTTTACTTCTTGGGTAGCTCAAAAAACTCCTGTAACTAAAGATACTAAATTTAATAATGTATCAGTAAACTTAAAAGACTTTCCATATCTTCCTAGAGACTTAAACAACACATTAGAGATACATAAAAAAGTAATTAACAGTAATTATAAAGCACTTGACATTAAGGGCGATACTACATGTCATAGTTCTAAAGATGTTGTTTCTAAAACACAATCTAAAGAGTTTTGCTATGAGCTATTGCATACAAATGCACAAATGCGTTATGGCAAAGTAAAAAGCAAATATTTTGATAATATCAAAATAATGTGGACATTAAGCGGATACTACAAACCAAAGATTGATATTGGCACAACTGGGTTTACTGAAGTAAACCAAGCAATTATTGTAGCAGATCAAAAAGAAGCAGATGCAGTATATAGTTATATGAATAGTAAGCTATATTACTTTATGGTAACTACTGCAAAATGGTCAGGGTTCCTTAATGGCAAGGTTTTTAAAATGCTACCAGATTTAGGCAAGACAGTAGTTTACACAGATGAAGATTTATATAAACTTTTTGGCCTTACTCAGCAGGAGATAGAAGTAGTTGAATCATATAATTGATCATATTCGTAACCGTTCTTATATGAGCGGTATCGAAAGAGAACATGTAAGAGTAAAAGCAACAGGCGAAGTGTTTACTCCTACTCCTCTTGTACAAGAAATGCTAGACAAATTGCCATTAGAACAGTTTACTGATACAAACAAGACCTTTTTAGATCCTAGCTGTGGCGACGGACAGTTCTTGGGCGAAGTACTAATACGCAAGATAGAGAACGGTAGCACATTTGAACAAGCACTCGGTACTGTTTACGGTGTAGACCTAATGCAAGACAATGTCGAACTGTGTCGCGAGCGTTTGTTATGCGGGCGTGAAGACCTTAGGCATATTGTAGAACAGAATATTGTGTGTGCAGATGGGCTACGCTATCACTATAGATTTGATGACAGTCATCCATATGACGACGAAAAGAACAAAATTATCTTTGAAAGTATGTTTGATTTCGATTGACAAAGTTCAAAATCTTTGCTATAATATATACATTAATTAGGCAAACACACAGAGGCACACAATGTTCGCAGAAGTTAAAAATGGCTATGTAAACAAAGATGCAGTTCCACTAAAAACTGTAAGCATTACAGACGCACTTGCTGTAGCATATGCAGCTTATCGCATTAACGGCAACACTTATACTAAAGACACTCGTCGCTTTAGCTGTGAAGAAAACAAGACACATTTCGACAACAAGAGTCTTGTTCGCTACTATTGGGAAAAGAAGCTGGATACAGCAGACGCAAAGTACCTTCCAGAAGACTTTGAAATGTTTGAGCCCACTGAAGCAGACTATGCAAGTGTGCAAGAAGCAGTCAAGTGGATGAAGCGTTATGTTATGCTCGGACTAGGCGACTTAGACGGCTTTAAAGCAGATATGGTTAAAGAACTGTCGCAAGAAGAAGTAGCTGTTAAGAGCATGGGACGTATTGCGTTTGCTCCAGAGTTTATTGCTCGCGATCAACACGAAACAGGACTAAAGAAAACTATTCGTGTTGAGTATCGTGACAGCAAACACATTGAGCCTGTAGGCGAGAAAGTAGAAACTGTTGTAGAAGTACTGGACAAGCGTTACAGCAGTCAGTGGGAAAGCTACAACTATACTTGCGTTACTACAGATGGCAACCTTGTTAGCTTTATGAACAAGTTCGATCATGCTGTCGGCGATCGCAAGCGTATCAAGGCTAAGGTTAAATCGCATACAAAGAATCGTTTGTTTAGCGCAGACGAAACACGTTTAAACTACGTAAAACTCTATAAGGTATAATACTATGTTTAGATATTACAATGTCTATGTAGGCAGCAAACACATTGATTTGGTAAAAGCACTAAACGAACAAGACGCTTGCAACCAGTGCTATATGCGCTTTGGTAGTGCAAGCAAATACTCAGGATTTGGATTAGAAAACTTTAAGGCGGTAGTAGCATGATGGAACTTTTTACATTAGATATTGTATGGTTGCTTGGAGCATATGTAGCAGGATCACTCGCTACATATTATCTGTTCCTAAAAAAGAACTTTTTAGATGCTACAGAAGCAACTATTGACACACTTATTGAAAACGGGTTTCTGCGCACTAAACGTGGCTCAGATGGTGAAGTTGAAATTTTAAAGTGGAACGCTACTGATGACTGAAGAAGAACACGAACTAAGTAAGGCAATTTTTGGAATTATTGCACTTAGTGCAATTCCTATTCTTTGGATGATTTGTTTGTTATTGCAATGATTAAACTACAAGGTAAGTTGCCAAGAGAATTATTTTTAGCTTGCAGTGGCGGCATAGACAGTATGGCTGCTCTTGACTTTCTCAGAAATAATCACGATGTTTCGGTAGTATTTTTTGACCACGGAACTGAAACAAGCCACTATGCACAAGCACATGTAGTAAATTATTGTTCCCAAAATAATATTGATTTTTTATATGGAACATCTAATAGTACAAAAAATAAAGACCAAAGTTGGGAAGAATACTGGCGAAAAGAACGATACAAATTTTTACACAGTATCAACGGCACAGTTGTCACAGCACACCACTTAGACGACTGTGTAGAAACTTGGGTGTGGAGTAGTATGCACGGCACTGGTAAGATTATTCCGTATGCGAACAAGAATGTGATCCGTCCGTTCCGTGGCACACGCAAACGTGACTTAGAACTTTGGTGTAGATTGAACAATGTACCGTGGATCGAGGATGACACAAACACAGATACGTGTTATACTAGAAACTATATTAGGCACGAAATGATGCCACACGTACTCAGAGTAAATCCTGGGATACACAAGACTATTGGAAAGAAGGTAAGAGAAGATGCGTATTGAAACATATTTCCCAGTAGGAGTATTATTTCACGACATTAATAAAAATCTAGCAGATAAAATTGAAAATGTTGTAATTCCAAAACTTAATGAATTGGATGAAGAATATCCAGACACTGACTTTTATGAAAATAAAATTCATGTTGATCAATTAATTCCCGAGTTGCTCGATGAATGGATACAAGCAATGTTAACGTTTAAAGAAGCAACAGGGATTAGTATAAAAGAAGGCGGCGAATTACAATACAAGATTAGAGATTATAAAGAAGGTGGAATTCATGAAAGTCACCAGCATGGTGTAAGTGGAATAAGTGGCGTGTACTGGGTAAGAGCAAATGAAACAGCTGGTAAATTTCGAATACATACACCTAATCCTATAACTGAATATGTCCGCCGAGATGAATACAGAAATCTGTTTATGTCAACTCACATTGACATAACTCCTGAGAAGGGAAAAATGTTAATTTTTCCGAGTTATTTAAAACATGAAGTATTGCCCGCAGGCAATAACGCTATTAGAACTACAATTGCATTTAATTTTGAAGGATAATTATATGAACATCCAACACAAACCTCTATTTGATACAGCAAAAGTAGAAGAAGTTTACACAGAGAAAGACGGTGTAGAAGTAAAGTATGTCTGCACTACAGATCTTAACGCCAGCGATGTTCCTGTTGACGTATTCTATCGTCCTACACCACACCCACAGTTTGGCAATCGCTACTTTGGATTGTATTACGATCATATTAGAGATCATATGATGATTACAAATGCTGACATTGTAGAGTCTTTAGAGTTTGGTATGATAGAAGATCAAGGTAAATACTATTACAGTCAATCACATCATGACTACAAAGTAGTTGAGGGTAAAATGATTGACGGCGGTCGCCAGTACATTCGTTCAAGCGGCAGCGCTGAAGTATTTAAGATCCAAGACGGAGCGTTTGTACAACACGAATACTCCGAGTAACACAACTTACAAACTTAGGAGAATACCATGAATCACAGTAAAGTAGAACTAGAATTTAGAGAATCACTTGAGCATGATGACTACGGTCTAATTGTAGGCACAGACGGCAATCTCAAAGGTATATGGGTGCCTAATACAGTAGAAGATGATACTATTCCTGATGCAATTGTAGATCTTTGCATCAGTAAGTTTGGTATTGATCCTAACAACAGTGGTCAGCAAGCAATATTTCAATAATGATTAAACAAGAAGACGTAGACTTTTTAGTAGAGCTCGCAATGGAATGTGAACTGTCAGATCCTATTGATTGGGGTATGCTTCATATTACAGAAGAGCAAGCCTACCAAATGATGGCATCGCAGTTGTTAGAACAATTTGGCAATGTTGATAAAGAAAACTTAATGCCAGTTATTTTAGCAACTGCGACTAAATTATTAGTTGAAAACTTTGTCCTTAACCTGCAACTCAAAGGCGCTGAAAACGTACTAAAAGGCATTTAAATTACTTGACAATAGTAAAATAATTTGTTATAATAACTATAAATCACAATAGGAGATATTATGACTGAACTAACAATGCAAGACACAGTTGAGCAACTTGCAAATCTTGCTATGGAAGCAGAATTAGCTGAACCAATAGATTGGCAAGAAATTGGCGCTGATCCTAAAGAAGCGTTTATGCTCATGGCAGCTAATGTTATTGAGCAAATGGAATCAGTTCCGGAAGATCAACGAGCTGTAATAGCAATGGCAACTATGACTAAATTACTAGTCGAAAACTTTGCTGCAAACACTAAAATTAAACAGTTGACTAATAATGAATAGTTATTTCGGCAAGACAGCAATGCTTAAAAACACTCGCAACGAGCAAGAAGTTGAGTGCGAAGTTGACAACGTTAGAACAAACGAGTCGTTAGATGCTTTTGTTGCAAGCAACAAAATTCACATGCGTTGGAATGGTAAAGTATACGTAGGCAATGCGCTTGGTATGGAATTTACTACCGACG
>Ga0209771_1000633_pt1 | contig 23391 bp, 33 predicted proteins | sample SaaInl59LU_5_DNA_FD_184639 | JGI IMG/M metagenome (GOLD analysis project Ga0209771, IMG submission 184639) | Marine microbial communities from expanding oxygen minimum zones in the Saanich Inlet - ESP_59LU_5_DNA (SPAdes) (version 2) | ecosystem: Environmental > Aquatic > Marine > Intertidal zone... | reverse complement strand
TACAAGAAAGGTTGATGACTTTAAGCTGGCATTCTATACAGATATGGGCGATGCTATGCAACGCTTTGCCTGTGTGCCAACCTTCGCATCTGATGCATTCTTTAAGCAGCGTGACAAGGTAAGAGCGTGTATGACAGTAAGAAATCCTATTGATAGCTCTAAGAGGTTCGACGAAACATTTAAACCAGATCCAGACAAAGTTTACTATGTCCACGCAGACCTTGCTCAGAAGCATGACAAGTGTGCCGTAGCAATTGCCCACGTAGAGAAGTGGGTATCTGTTCAGGTAATGAAAGACTATGAGCAGGTAGTGCCAATGGTAGTCGTAGATGCTGTAGTATACTGGGAGCCAAGGGTTGAGGGGCCAGTTAACCTTTCAGAAGTTAAGCAGTGGATTCAGAATTTACGTCGCCAAGGATTTAACGTCGGAATGGTATCCTTCGACCGCTGGCAGTCATTTGATATTCAGAATGAGCTAAAGGCTGTAGGAATGAGAACTGAAACGGTATCGGTCGCCAAGAAGCACTACGAAGATATGGCTATGCTTGTTTACGAAGAGCGTCTAGCCATGCCAGCAATTGAGCTACTGTTTGAGGAGCTAACAGAGCTTAAGATTGTAAAGCAGAACCGTGTAGACCACCCTAGAAAGCTATCTAAGGACCTTGCAGATGCGGTGTGTGGTGCAGTCTTTGGAGCAATCTCTCATACTCCCAAAAACGTTAACCAGGAAGTAGAGATTCATACTTTCAGGGATAGGCCAAAAGATCCACTTGAAGATAATTCTAAAAACGTGATACAATATAAACCCAGTAAAGAAAAGATTGAGGACTATCTGTCCCAATTTGAGGTCATATAGAAAGCGGTGTACTAATGGTATTGCCAATTTCTATAGTCTACTTTTCCAATTACTCCGAGAACACTAAGCGATTTGTAGAAAGGCTCACAGATGCAGGAATTCGTATTCCCACTCGTCCTAGCGACGCTCGGGGCTTCACTGTGGATGCTGAGTATGTACTCGTTTTACCGACTTATGGTGGTGGTAATGAATCACCTGCTATCCCAAAGTCAGTAAAGGTATTTTTAAATAATCCTGCCAACAGGGATTTATTGCGTGGTGTCATAGGCACAGGCAACACAAACTTTGGCGAGCACTACTGTAAGGCAGCAGATATGATCTGCAATAAGACTGGTGTACCACTTATAGGACGTGTAGAAATTATGGGGACACCAGAAGACGTAGAAGAAATTACAAGGAGACTGGAGCTACTATATGGAACAGAATAAACTAAGCTATCATGAGCTGAATGCCATGCTAAACATGTATGACGAAAACGGTAAGATCCAGTTTGATAAGGACAAGGCAGCTGCCAAGGCATACTTCCTAGACCACGTTAATCAAAACACTGTCTTTTTTCACTCGCTTGAAGAGAAGATAGACTACCTAGTTGAGAACGAGTACTACGACAAGGAAATCCTTGACCAGTACTCTCCAGAGGATGTTAAAGAATTATTTAAGCATGCATATGCATACAAGTTTAGATTCCCAACATTTGTTGGTGCATACAAGTTTTATACTCAGTACGCACTAAAGAATTTTGCAGGTGATCGCTACCTAGAAAGATTTGAGGACCGTGTCGTAATGAATGGTCTAATGCTAGCTCGTGGTAATAAACAGCTAGCACAGGACATCATCGATGAGATTATTACTAATCGCTTCCAGCCAGCTACACCGACATTCTTAAATGCAGGGAAGGCCCAGCGAGGAGAGTACGTAAGCTGTTTCCTTTTGAGGGTAGAGGATAACATGGAATCAATTGCTCGTGCCGTCACATCGTCACTACAGCTCTCTAAGAGGGGTGGTGGAGTAGGTCTTAACCTAACAAATGTACGTGAGCTAGGTGCACCTATTAAGCAGATTGAGAACCAGTCCTCAGGAATCATTCCAGTAATGAAGATGCTAGAGGATGCTTTCTCCTACGCAAACCAGCTTGGTGCCCGTCAGGGTGCAGGTGCTGTATATCTAAATGCACACCACCCAGATATCATGCGTTTCCTAGATACCAAGAGAGAGAATGCCGATGAAAAGGTTCGAATTAAAACCTTGTCTATTGGTGTAGTTATTCCAGATATCACTCTAGAGCTTGCTAAGAGCAACGAGGACATGTACCTGTTCTCTCCATATGATGTAGAGCGTGTATACGGCCTTCCAATGTCGGACATCTCTGTAACTGAGAAGTACCAGGAAATGGTTGACGACCCTCGCATTCGCAAGAGCAAGATCAAGGCTCGTGACCTTTTCCAGAGGATTGCAGAGCTTCAGTTCGAGTCAGGGTATCCATACATTGTATACGAAGACACTGTTAACAACGCCAACCCAATTGAGGGACGTATTAACATGTCCAACCTTTGCTCTGAGATCCTACAGGTAAATACACCAACTACCTACAACAATGATATGAGCTACAAAGAAATTGGTAAGGATATCTCATGTAACCTAGGATCATTAAACATTGCCAAGGCAATGGAGTCACCCGACTTTGGTAAGACTATTGAAGTTGCTATCATGTCCCTAACTGCAGTTTCAGACCTATCCTACATTGACTCAGTTATGTCAGTAGCTGAGGGTAACAGGAAGTCACGTGCAATTGGCCTTGGTCAGATGAACCTTCACGGCTACTTTGGACAAAAGGAGATGCACTATGGAGATGAAGAATCAATTGACTTCACTAATATGTACTTTTATGCTGTCTTGTACCATGCACTAAGGGCATCCAATAAGCTAGCAATAATTAACAAGTCCCCATTCGACAACTTTGAGAATTCAAAGTATGCATCTGGAGAGTTCTTTGATAAGTATACATCTCAGAAGTGGGAGCCAGCTACAGAAAAGGTTTCTCAGCTATTTAAGGATGCTAAGATTAAGCTTCCAAAGAAGAAGGACTGGGAAGAGCTTAAGGCCTCCGTAATGGAGCACGGTATCTACAACCAGAACCTGCAGGCTGTTCCTCCAACTGGATCTATTAGCTATGTAAATAACTCTACTAGCTCTATTCACCCGATTGCTGCACAGGTTGAGATTCGTAAGGAAGGAAAAATGGGTCGTGTTTACTATCCAGCTCCAGGACTAACCAATGACAACCGTGAGTACTTCATGGATGCATATGAGATTGGCCCAGAAAAGATTGTAGATATTTATGCAGCTGCTCAGCAACACATTGACCAGGGCATGTCTCTGACACTATTCTTCAAGGACACAGCCTCAACTCGTGACGTAAACAAGGCACAGATTTATGCATGGAAGAGGGGTATCAAAACAATTTACTACATTCGTATTAGACAGAATGCACTAGAAGGAACAGAAATGGAGGGATGCGTATCATGTCAGCTATAACAAGGCCAGTTAACTGGAACAAGATCGAGGATCAGGTTGACCTTGATGTTTGGAACCGTCTGACCCAGAACTTCTGGTTGCCTGAGAAGGTCCCCATTTCTAATGACATTCAGTCATGGAGCACTCTGAGGCCAGATGAGCAAGAGCTAACTATGCGTGTATTTACTGGTCTAACCATGCTAGATACAATTCAGGGTACAGTTGGGTCCATGAGCATCCTACCAGACGCTAGGACACAGCACGAAGAGGCTGTTATCACCAACATTGCATTCATGGAGTCAGTACATGCTAAGAGCTACTCAAGCGTATTTTCTACGCTATGCTCTACAGCAGATATTGATGATGCATTCCGTTGGTCTGAAGACAACCCATACCTACAGAAGAAGGCAGACATCATTCTGGGGTATTACCGTGGAGATGACCCACTAAAGCGTAAGATTGCCTCTACACTACTAGAGTCATTCCTATTCTACTCAGGGTTCTATCTGCCGATGTACTGGTCCTCCAGGGCAAAGCTAACCAACACTGCTGATCTAATTAGACTTATCATTAGAGATGAAGCGGTACATGGTTACTACATTGGATATAAGTTCCAGCTGGCATATAATGAGTCATCTAAGGAGCGACAGGAAGAGCTAAAAGACTATGCTTATAGCCTTCTAATGGAGCTATATGAAAATGAAATCAAATATACAGCTGACCTTTATGATACAATTGGTCTAACGGAGGATGTAAAGAAGTTCCTTCACTACAATGCCAACAAGGCATTGATGAACCTAGGATTTGACGCATTGTTTCCTAAAGATGCTACAAATGTTAGTGCCGCTATCTTAGCTGCACTATCTCCTAACGCAGATGAGAATCACGATTTCTTTTCTGGATCTGGCTCTTCTTACGTAATCGGTAAGCATGAGGCGACAGAAGATGAAGACTGGGACTTTTAATTAAATAAGTTGGAATGGAGGGGCATGGCTTAGGCTGTGCCCCTTTTTCATTTATAAAGCACAGTATAATAGTATAAGAGTACATTCCCAGCTACCCCATACTAGGAGGAAGACATTAAAACGTCATTACGTGCGTTCGCAGCACTTTCATTGGCATTCTTGCCTATATTTGGCGTGCTCGAACCTGCCCACGCTGTAGACAGTATTGTCGTAACATCCCTAGAGGACGATGGAACAGAGGGTACTCTTAGATGGGCCATTGCAGAGTCAAATGCTGGCCTTACGTTCGATAAGATTACTTTTGGCGTTAGCGGTACAATAAACCTAGCATCTAGCCTACCAGGTATCACCCGTAATGTTACTATAGAGGGACCAGGAGAGGCAAACCTAGCCATTGACGGGGGAGATCTCTATTCGGGATTGGTTCTTCAGGGCAAGAACATGACCATAGGCGGTCTAACCTTTAGCAACATGTATAACTCTAGCGGGCAAGCTGGTTCTGCTATTTGGCTGATAAGGGGGACGGTATATGTTAATAACGTCACCGTTACATCAAGTACGACAGCCATTGCTACCAAAGAGGGTGGATCATACATATACATAAACTATGGAACGTTCACAGGAAACACCACCGCACTATTCTCTAATCATGGAGGCACTCCAAGCACCCCATCAGAAGATGACAATGCCTATGACAACAGGATTCATGCTTCCAATTCAATATTTGATAGCAACAACACAGCTATCTATGGCGAGCGAACAATTCTTGTGGCTGATTCTGTATTTACAAACAACTCTACAGCGTTTCTGATGCGTGGACTAAACAAGCACAGGGTGACTGGATCAACCTTTGAGAACAATACAACTGCCATTAACGCTTCTAACTATTGGCCAGCTTGGGACAGCTACTACACAGCTCCTCATATCAACAACACCATTACTGGCAATACCTTTAAGACAAATACAACTGCCATCAGCCTCAATGTAAGAGTTGGAACTGTCTACACTCAGGTAGGTGCCAATATTTCTAGCAACTCATGGGACGAAGTCGGAACTTTTATTCGCTCTAACGAAGGCGGCACTTCGTATACAGACACCCTAGCGGCACGTGAGGGTGCAGAGTATTACGCTATAAACAATACCTCTAGTGTCCCACCACCACCAGAGCCATCAATATCTGCACCAACCAATCTTTCTGTAACTGTTAATCAGGATGGATCCGTAAGTTTAACTTGGGACGCATCAGTGGTTAATGAAACTGCATACCTCAACTACTACGTAATAGCCTGGAACACTGCAGATTCTGGATGGGCGATCACAACCACAAATACCTATGGCACTATCTCAGCCTCAAACTTTGAGAATACTGGTGGATTTGACACTGAGTACCTATTTAAGATTCGTGCAGATGATAATGACAATAGGATTTATGTATGGTCAGAGCCAGTAGCAAACATAATGGTTTCAGTTGCTGGACCTTCCGAAGAAGAGCTTGCCCAAGCCGAAGCGGAAAGGATAGCTGCAGAAAAAGCAGCAGCAGATCAAGCAGCCGCAGAACAAGCAGAAGCAGATAGGCTGGCAGCAAAACAAGCAGAGGCCGATGCCCAGGCAGCAGCACAGGCGGAAGCAGATAGACAAGCAGCTGCAGCCGCAGAGGCAGCTAGGCAAGCAGCCATAAAGGCTGAAGCAGACAGGGTAGCAGCAGCAGAAGCAGCGGCTAAGGCTGCAGAAGAAGCCGCCAAGCAAAAGGCAATCGCTGATGCCAAGGCAGAGGCAGATAGAATTGCTGCAGAAAAAGCAGCAGCAGAAGCAGAAAAAGCAGCAGCAGAAGCAGCAGCAGAAGCAGCAGAAGCAGCAGAAGCAGCCAGACTTGAGGAGGAAGCTAAGGCCAAAGCAGATGCAGCTGCAGCTCTAGCAGTTGCACAAGCAAAAGCCAAGGCAGACGCAGAAGCTAAGGTAGAAGCAGACAGGCTTGCACTAGCAAAAGCAGAGGCAGATGCCAAGGCTAAAGCCACCGCTGATGCAAAAGCAAAAGCAGATGCATTAGCCAAGGCTGAAGAAGCTGCAAGGCTGGAGGCACAGCGAGTGCTAGAGGCAGAAGCTGCACTGGAAGGCAAAGAAGCTGTAGAGCTAGAGGTTCCTTTGGAAGCTGCCGAGGTAAAAGAAGTTGTTAGAGAAATCTCAAAGATTGAAGAGCCTCGTAATCTAACTACAACACAGGTAGCTCAGATAACTCAGGTGGTCAACGAAGTGTTTGCCTCAGTAGAAAAAGATTCGGAAGAGTATGTCGCAGCCCTTGAAATCCTAGCAGTGCTAGCAGAGGCAGATGATCCAGAACTATCAGAAGAATTAGCAGCTATACCAGTGCTTGGTGCAGTAGCTGGAGAAGTCCTAAACGTGTTAAATGATTTAGGTAACGTTGGTGCAGATATGTCACCAGAGCAAAGAGAAAGATCTGAGGAGACTGTCGTTGCTGCAGTTATCGTTGGACAAGTAGCACAGCTAGCAACAGCAACAGCAGCTTCTGCAGGAGTAAGTGCAGCAGCTGCCGCATCGACAAGGAGAATAAAATGAAATTCTTAAAAGAATTGTTCAGGGACTTGATTGACCAAGCCTGGACACTGCTGGGTATGGTAGTAGCATGGCTAGTACTTGAAGGCACAGCTCGTGATGTAACTGGAACATTGATCCTAGTAACATTGGCAGTTTGGATCATTACGTTCAGAATAAGAAACCCTAAGGAGTAATTATGGAAGAGAGTGAAATGGGAGTAGCTGGAGGATGGGCTACTCTTAAGAATGTAATTTGGCGTATCGTTGCAGTATTTGCAGCATCAGGACTTGGGGTCCTGGGAGCTGGAGCAGTGGTAGGAATTGACATGCTATCTGCTGTATTCATGGCAGGTATTCTAGGAGTTGCAACTGTAGTTGAAAGACTAGCACGAGCATTCCTGGATGATGGTAAGCTAACCATGGATGAAATCAACGCTTCATTTTCAAAAGTAGACAAGAACCAGGAGTAACCCTGTAGACACGCATCTCTTTATGGTGTATAATATAATCAAGATTTATATATACGAAAGAGAGTTTGAATGGATCGCAAAGAGCAGCACTATAAAGGGTCTGCCCTGCCACAGGAGTGGAACTTTGATAAAAACATAAAGCCACAAAAGTTTTTTGAAAGGTTTTTGGACAATGACCTAGAGCAAACCGCAGAGACCCTTAAGCTAGAGTACGACAGGATTGCAAATCGTGAGATGATAGGTATCCAACCATTTGATGAGGGATTGGATATCTTCACTTACTCTAAGTCAGCATCTACGATTAAGTCAAGAGAGTATAATGCCTGGCAGATGTACTACCCATTCATGCACGAATTGTTTTCCGCAGTAGTGGACATGACCAAGGAAGCCTGTGAATACTATGAGATTGATTACAACTCTGAGCAATGGATGACTGCAGCCTGGTTCAACATTAATAGTATAGAGAAGGGATCAAAGCTAAACTGGCATGATCACCTAGATCCAAACTATAAGGTTCCAGCATTTCACGGATACTATTCTGTAAATGCAGAGCCATCCGAGACTCACTATAATATTGATGGTGTTCTAAAAGTAAACGAAAACAAGAACAATCGGGCAGTGCTTTCTATGGTTGGCTACCAGCATGCTCAGGCTCCATGGACATGGCCAGGAGAAAGAATTACAATTGCCTATGACGTCATTCCTCTAAAGATTATGACTCAGGACCTTTTCCTAGCAGCAGACCTAATGCCACATGAAAAGTTCTGGGAACAGCACCACGTCCCAATGCCAAAAGCATATTAATCGCTTGACTTTATGTCGTAATTGATATAAAATATAGGTATGACAATTTCTAAAGAAGACGCTTTGGGCGAGTGGCTTAGCCACGGCATTAGCATGGGATGGATAAGTGAGCCATTCTGTAATACTCATGACGGGGACCCGTATATGACAGAAGAAGAAGAAGCCGAATGGGAAGATGGGGGAGATCCTTGCTGTCACGTAGTCAAATTCTTGCAGTACTAATTAGCTCATCTCTACTACTTTCTGGCTGTGCTACAACAGAACCAGAGGTAGATAGTGCCTACGAGGAAGCTGCGTCAGAGTCCTCGGCTGTCACGCCCACCCTCACTGATGCAGAATACCAGGAAGCTCTGGAGAGAATTCTTGCAGAAGAGGAGCTTGCAGCGGAACTTCTTGCACGTGTAGAGGGTAACAAAAAAGTCAGTTCTGATGATACTACAGAAACCACTAGTTCTGCAGCTCAATCACTAGCGACGGCCAGCTCCGAAGATGACGCAGAGACGGCATCGCCTAGGGTGGAGCAAGGGGAAACCTTCCCAATTGGATCTAGGGCATACAGCGAGGTAGCAGCTCTTTTTGATAACTCTCATAAATTTCTGCCAGAGAATGTCTTAGCACACGAAGACATTGAGCCAGAGATTGTCTCTGACGTTGTTTCTTATCTTTCCAGAGCATCCAGCACATGGGATGAAGAATATGGTGTTATCGATGACTTCACCGTATACTTGTTTAGGAAAGACTCAGCTGCATGGGGCGATCAAATGCGAATTTACAACGGAGATAGAATTGCTAGAGGATCTTTTGTAGAGGATGTAAAGATTTCAAGTAGTGGACGATATTGCGGATTCGTATATATTATTCAGAATAGAGTTTATGCTTGTATAGCGGACTCTGGTACAAGGCAAGACTTCTTGGGCTCTGTCATTCCTCACGAATACTTTCACGGAATAACTTATAGGCTAGGAATAGACCACACGAACTTTCCAATTTGGCTAGCAGAAGGCTTAGCTTCTTATATTGGAGATGTCTATGGAATTAGTAACCACAAGTCACTAAACAGCAAAGTTAGAAACTGGCATGACTTTAGGATGAGCCAGAGGTTCGGACATTCAACCTTGCAGAGCTTTGCAAAAGAAATGACTATTGACGATGTTAGACTAATCTTCGGCAAACTGGAGGGCTATACCAATGAGACCGCACAGCAGTTAATTGCAGACTATAATGCATATGTGTTTGGCGGCGTGGCTGCAGAAAATTTAATAGGAACTTTCGGTATTGACACAGTTATGGATTTTGTCTCTGCCGTGGGCCGTGGAACATATTGGGAGACCGCATTCTCAAAATACTTTGATCAAAGCGTTGACCTTTTCTACGAAAATATGCTAGTATATATACAAGACAACTATTCACAGTAGTTGATCTCCCTTAGCTCAATGGCAGAGCAGAGAGCTGTTAACTCTAAGGTTCGTGGTTCGAGTCCACGAGGGAGAGCTTGGGTCTGTTAGCTCAGTTGGTTAGAGCACCACCCTGTCACGGTGGGGGTCGTGGGTTCAAGTCCCATACAGATCGCTGGTAGAAATACCAGGCCCCGATAGCTCAGTGGTAGAGCAACGCACTTGTAATGCGTAGGTCGTCAGTTCAATCCTGACTTGGGGCTCTTATGGAAAATAATATACAAGAAATCCTGCATGACTCAGAGAGCCATCTGGACAATCGTGATATTTGGTATAATACTAAGGATCCAGATTTTCTAGATATTTCTGTGAAGTCAATGGTCGTAGATAGATGGCTGTCTTATGACTCTGTTCGAACTGGACAGTTCAGAGACTCTCCGATTAAGCCAATAAACAACTATGTTCAAAACATAGCAACGCCACCAACTCTTGTTAGCATTACTGGTAATTCTGTCAGGCTTCGATACCACCTATACGCCGATATGTTCCTTCTTAAAAAAGATAATAAGGACCTATACCACGTAGATAGAACCTGGATTCGGCAGTACTATCTTACCAATGCAAGGATGCCAGACAGGCATGATTGCTTTGATGAAACCTTTAAGTTTTTTATTCCATGGTTTGTAGAAGAGTCTCCACGCTTTAAGATTATGCAGCCAAGTGAAGAGTCACCATTTGTAGTCATGGAGGGTGATTCTTTTTTCCCCATTCCACCGCTTGGAACAGAGAGGTACGTTAACACCTCCTTTGTTTTATTTAAGATAAAAAACGTTGGCTCTCATATGGTAGATGCTGAGCTGGGAATTCCTAGAAGAGGAGACCCCATTTTTGATCTAGAGTTTGTAGTTAGTGATATAATATTAGAAAGAATCGAGAAATACTATGCCGAAAATTAGCTTTTATCCTTTTAGTAAAGAGACAGCCGAGTTTGCTCCAAGACCAAAACAGTCTATCAGGTTCGTACCAGAATGGTATCGTGCTCAGCCAGGGAATAAGGGTGACGAAGACATGATTCCAGCCATCGGAGTTGCCGCATCTACGGTAAAGAGGTGCATGCCAATATTTGATGGCATGACTGCTGGGTATATGCTTATGGCACCATGCGATATATACTTAGATGCCACAAATCCAGAGAAGCTTGAGTGGTCTATCCCTATGCAACTCCAGAGCATGAAGGCTGACCTATTTGCATTCCACTCACCAGAACAGTATGAAAACTATCCAGTAGATCCAGAGAAGTATCACAAACAAATTTTTAGGATCTTGCCAGGATGGGCAGTTGGTACAGAAGATGGCTATAGCACGCTGTATACAAACCCATATCACACAGATGATTCCCCACTATGGGCTTTTGGTGCAATCGTAGACACTGATAAGTTTGTTACTGATGGGCACTTATCCTTCTTGGTTAGGAAAAACTTTAAGGGCACTATAAAGCAGGGAACTCCAATTGCACAGATAATTCCATTTAAAAGAGAAGAGTGGCAGTCAGAGTTTGTAGAGCCAGAAGATGCAAGGTCCTTGTTTGACAAGCAAAGGTTTAATTTGAGAAGTACCTTCATAAATGGCTATAAGAATAAGTTTAGAAGTAAAAAGGAATACAAGTAGTGTCTACTTCAGATGATGATCTGCTAAAGATTAGCTTTACCCCTAGCACTCCATTGTCAATGGGCCTAGCAGTACCTCCAGAGCCAGCATCTTGGAATGTGCCAGAGTGGTATAAGTCATTAGCTAAACACCTTAAGTCAAACAGTGAAAAGACTTTGGGTGTTGTAAATAATATAGGTTCAGATGGGGCAGCGGTTGCTACGAAGCAGTGTCCACCATTTTTAGATGCAATGACTGCAGGCTATCACTATGTTCTAGAGGATGACCTTCACGTAGATATAGATAAAGAAACTGGCAAGCCAATCTTGTGGTGGACATCCGACCAAATGATCTTGGATCACAGGCCCACCGTAGAACTACCAGTACCTGAGGGACACCACCCAATACATTACGGATTTAAGATGCAGTGGTACTATGAGACACCGCCAGGATATTCAGTTTTAATTACGCATCCTATGAATAGGTACGACCTTCCATTCACAGTTCAATCTGGGATAGTTGAGTCAGACATCTGGGGGCTACCAGTCTTTATAGCATTTTTCCTTAAGCAAGGTTTTCGAGGGGTAATTCCCAAGGGCACTCCAATCATACATATGCTTCCATTCAAGAGAGACAACTGGGAGATGGAGGTTCTAGATACAGATGATGACCGTGAGAGGCATGTCTTCGCAGCAGAGAGGCGTAGAACTAGGATTCACGGCTACTATAAATGGTTTGCCTGGAGAAAGAAAATTTACAGGGGAAGCGAGAGGAGAAAAAAATAATAGTTAATGCAATTATACATTCATACAAAAATCCCAATCTTCTAGCTGTAGTAGAAAGACTCCTGGCATCAACATCTCAGTCAGTTCATATATCAATTTTAGACCAGCACCCTATGGATAGAACAGAAAAATTTAAAAATTTAGTAAACGTTTTCTATGAGCATAAATTTTGGGATCACATAGACGGGCCAACCTGGTTTAAAGAAGAAACTATTTTTTCTAAAAAGTTTGATGCAAAGTATACCCTATTACTTACAGATGACACAAGCCTTAGAGATGGATGGCTGGAAGACTGCACATCTTTTATTAATGATAATCCATCAATATTTATATCTGGTAAGGGCAAAAGGGAGTTTTTTAACCTGGACGACTACTTCATTGGACACAATGAGAGCAGCTCTAGTACATTCGGCATGTCACACCTGACCGATAGACTTTTTATGTTTGGACTTACAGAAACTTTTACAAGAACTGGCTATCCAAGAGATATAAAGTATTTTGGAGAAGAGGAAAAGATGTCTATGCGGCTACTTGAAAAGGGCATTGCCACATACTCAGCACCGAGCGACCTATATGAGGACTTAGGGCTCAGAACAATTGAAAACTTATACTGTCCATTTTCTAAAGAGCACAACTATAATACAATGATTGATATGCTAAGTACTGATATTGGCAAGGAATGGCTGTCCTTGCTTAAAATAGATGAGCCACCAATAAAACTTTTTCATCAAATTAATGATGTAGGGTATGACCCAACCTCCCTACAAATGAATGAGCTTGGTGGGGAAAGATTTATTGCCAAAACAAAAGCAATTTACTGATATAATTGTAAATAGGAGGAATGACAGTGGGACACAGAATACATATCATCGAGGACTTTATAACACCCGAAGATGCAGAGCTGTTGATAGAAGAGCAGCTTAGGCCGTCCGAGGTAAATCCATACCCAGAATACTATGCTGATCGCTTTGGAGGCACGGCCTTTCCATATAATAAGCGTGTGATGGACATGCTAATTAAGTATGGACACAAGTCTAATGAAGTTCACAAAGAGCAGAATGGCTTTGTAAACCCTATCTATGTATTTAAGTCTTTCGGGTCTATCTGGAGCTCTGGAAGTAAGGGAGACCTGCACCTAGATGCCCAGGATCCAGAGCCCTTCATTGAGTGGAGCACTATAATTTACCTAAATGATCCAGAGGAATACGAGGGTGGAGTCATCTACTTCCCTAACCAAGACTTTGAATATAAGCCCAAGAAGTACTCTGCAGTTTTCTTCCCTAGTGCTGGGTCAGAATACATTCATGGCATCACTACCGTAACTTCTGGTATCAGACATACCGCACTATATATGCATACTAGCCTACCAGAACATGCCGATCCAGACTTTGTAGGCGGAACTCGGCTGAACTCTAGCGACTGGGAAGCTATGAAAAATACCAATAGAAATCTTTAGATCGGGGCTGAGTTGTCAAAAAAAGATTTAACAAAGTATAGCCCAGCAGCAGCATCATCAGACTTTTTCAAAGAGCATGGCTTTAGGTTCGAGGATTGGTACGATGATGCCGATAGCATTATTGACCGCATAGAGGCCATGGGCTTTGGCGAGCTGCAGACTAGAGATGTTGACTCAGAGATAGATCACAGGCCAGTCCCCCCATTCAACTTTTATTTTACAGATAAAAATCTTTCTAAATACGGTATGAGGGGTGAGGATATCTATGTCGCTCCAGGAAGACCTAATAGGCACGGTTTACGTTCAGATGACTTCAAAAAGGAGCATGACGGGCTGCACATTTTGTTTGCTGGCTGCTCCATAACGTTTGGTGATGGAATGTTTGAGGAATATTCTTGGCCAATGATTACCTACAACAAGATTAAAGAGGCTAACAAGGTCTCTGGGTACTATAATGTTGCTATGAATGGTGCAAACCATCTAGATATCTATACCCAAATACTGGCCTACATCAAAGAAGTCGGGGACCCAGATGTAATATTTATTAACTTTCCAGATTTTGGCAGGCTCATCGATTCGGGCTTTTCCGAGAGTCACCTGTTTGCTATAAGGGTTATGCACCAAATGCTAGAGTCATACTGCGAGAAGTCTAAAATAAATTTAATTTCCTTTTCTTGGGATAGCTCGGCAAACGAGGATAGCGAGGACGCACCGGACTCAGGCAATTATGCCCAATATGATAACGACCCAAGGAGTGATATGGGAGAAACATATCACAAATTTAGTTGTGAGGATAGAAACAAGTTCATCTTTGACATGTGTAAGGCACAGAAGAATCACAAGTTCATAGACCACTTTGAGCGTGCCTTTGATGTTGTTCACCCAGGAATTGCAGAGCATGCGTTCTATGCTGACTTTGCTTACAGACTATTTCTTAAGGATAACATTGGAGCCAACTAAGCTGCACCCACTAGAAAACGATCGCCTTATGAGGCGTCATAAAGTAAACCACGCGAAGTTTGATAACTCTTCTGAACTAGTAGATGGCATAGAGCTCTATAAGAGCGATGTTCTTGGGCTGCCAGGCAGGCCTTTCTTGGAAGGTCATAATCCTACACCAGGAAGCTACGGAATGTATGTTACAAGCCTATACCTAGAAGATATGGGTCTAACACTTAATGATATATATAACTTTAATAGCTTTGGCTTTAGGTCTCAGGAGTTCGAAAGCAACCACGAAGGGCTTCACGTTGTGTTCATCGGATGCTCGGTAACACTAGGTGAGGCAATGTTTGAAGATTACTCCTGGCCTAAAGTTCTTTACGACAAGCTTTCTAAAAAAGAAAAGCTTTCTGGATACTTTAATTTGGCCAAGTCTTCGTACTCTATGACAGACTGTTATAATACATTGGATAAATACATAGAGCTTTATGGAACTCCAGACGTTGTATTCGCAAACTTTCCAGATTTGGAAAGGGATTCTGGCTTGGGGGTACAGCCATTTGCGAACCTGATTGATTCAAAAAAGATCGGCAGGTTTGTGTCAATGACCTGGGATCCAACCTTTGACACGAAGTCACATGATGACGCTAGGAATAGCATTGATGGAATAATTAAGTTCGACAATGACTACTTTAACCAACAATTGTTTGAATATGAAAACGATAAAATTCCACTAGACCACAGAAACTTTATTCTTAAGGCAATGGATGATTCTCATCCAGGAATAGCTCAGCATGCTTTTTACGCCAACATGATGTATAATAGTTATTATGAAAAGACTATTACACAAGATTAAGTTCTACCTTTGGAAAATTAAGAATCGTAAAGCATTAAAGAATAGAAAGTATATATACTAATGATCATCCTGGGGGTAAATGAGACTACCCACGACGCTTCAGTAACTCTGATCAAAGATAATATAATCTTATTTGCAGGGCATGCGGAGAGGTACAGTAAAGAAAAAAATGACTGGTTTGTCAATGATGCCTTGATTGATGATGCCCTCAAGTATGGCCAGCCAGACTTGGTAGCATACTACGAGCACCCAATGCTAAAGAAAACTAGAATAGCTATCAGCGGTGGCTTCGGTGGGGGCAAACCAAAGTTTAAAGACCATCCAGCCTTGCAGAATGTTCCAGTAAAATACTTTAGTCACCACTACTCACATGCTGCTGCTGGATACTATACAAGCAGGTTTAATGATGCAGTAATCGTAGTTCTTGATGCTATAGGAGAGTGGAACACATCTAGCATCTGGGTAGGAGAAGGTGATAAGATCAAGGGTGTCTATAAGAAAAACTACCCCTTTAGCTTTGGCCTGTTTTACTCAGCTTTTACCCAGCTACTTGGCCTAAAGCCTAACGAAGAGGAATACATTATGATGGGCATGGCATCATATGGAAAGCCAAAAAGGTTTTATAAGAAAGTATCTGAATACTTCAGCACAATCAATGGTCAAAAATATAATTTCCACAAGGGTATCGTAGACTGGGACATTGAGGTAACGGACCTTAATAAGTACGATATAGCAGCAGCTGTTCAAAAGGTATACGAAGATAGACTATATGAGTTTATGGAGTTTGCCAAGAAAAAGACTGGCAAGCATAACCTAGTTTTCATGGGCGGATGTGCTCTTAATGCTACAGCTAACACTTCGCTCTGGAGTCAGTTCGCAGACGTATGGATAATGCCTAATCCAGGAGATGCTGGAAGCTCTCTGGGGGCTGCTGCAGCCGCTTATGGTAAACATCTTAACTGGAGAAACCCCTACTTAGGTTACAACCTGGGGGAGTCTAGGTATCCAGCAGAGTCAGCCCTTAATGCAATTCTAAGCGATGGTGTTGCACCAGTTGTATACGGCAGGGCAGAGTATGGCCCAAGAGCTTTGGGGAATAGGAGCATACTAGCTGACCCAAGAGATCCAGAGATAAAGGACAAGGTTAACAGAATCAAGAAGAGAGAGCTGTTCCGTCCCTTTGCACCAGTAGTTCTAGAAGAGCACGCATCTGAGTGGTTTGATCTACCAGCAACTTCGCCATATATGCAGTATACGGTTAGGTGTAAGCAGCCAAGACTAATACCAAGCGTGGTTCATATCGATGGAACATCGAGGGTACAGACAGTAAATAGACATCAGCACCCAGGATTACACAGGCTGCTCACTTTATTCTATAAAGAGACGGGCATCCCCGTGCTATTAAATACTAGCCTTAATATAAAAGGTCAGCCACTTTTAAATGACGAGCATGATATAATTGAGTGGGAAAAGACCTACGGGCAGAAGGTGATAAGATGAGCGTACAGTTTGAAGTGCTAGACCTAGGTTTGGTTTATTATAAGAACATTATACCTAATACAGATAAAGTCGTTGAACTAGTCAAGAATCTTTCCGATAAGTTTAACAGGAAAGAGCATGGAGACCAGTGGACAATGGTGACTGACTGGGAGCCGTGGTGGGATGAGCACATGCCCAAGCCATTTAATCATAAGTTCTTTATCTGGAGACACAAAGATATTAGCGACCACGACTTCTACAGAGATGACCTGATCGAAATTGCAGATGCACTTTATGGCTCTTTGGACGAGGCACTTGAGCACTACATGGTGCTTTACCCATGGGCTAGAACCTCAGTAAAGTCAGAGGAACCAATGGATGGTGTCCTTAGGTATGATGAGGACGGCGGACACCTTCCAGCTCATCAAGATCTTGGTATTAGTAGCAGACTGATTTCAACCGTAAGCTACCTTAATGATGACTACGATGGCGGCGAGATCGAATTTCAGCACTCTAATGTTAGAATTAAACCAGAGGCAGGAAGCATTGTCTTTTTTCCATCTAACTTTCTCTATATACATGAGATTATGCCAATTACGAAGGGGACTCGGTACTCAATGCCTCACTGGTATCACCACCTAGCTAACCCAAGAATGTCTGACGGCACAGAGTAAGACTATAACATACAAATAATAAGGAGACAATATGTCAAAGTATCAACAGCCCATTGACGGGGCATACGGAAAGACTTGGAAAATTACTTCCAAGATGGGATGGAGAATTCACCCAGTAAAGAAGACACGAAAGCACCACAACGGAACGGACATCTGTGGACTAGGCAAGGCCCCATGGTATATCGAAGCCTTCGCTGGGGGCACAGTTCTAAAGGCTAGGGTTTCTAATGCAGCTGGTGGTGGATTTGGGCACTATGTTGTAATCCGCCATATGATTGACGGAGAGTACTACACATCTCTATACGCACATCTAGAGCCAGGGTCCATCCAGGTAAAGCCAAGACAAAAGGTTAAGCCTGGAACTGTCCTGGGAAAAATGGGGACATCTGGAATGTCAACTGGTATTCATCTTCATTGGGAAATTTGGAAGGGCAAGACTCACGGGTGGTCCGCCGACGGTAAGGGCTTTGTTGAGCCAATCAGCTTTGTAAAGGCACTGATCGCTGCAGAAAAGGCTAAGGCTTACGCAAACGTAGCGACAGACGAGAAGGAGCCAACAGCTCCTGCACCAGTACACCAGCCAGTTAAGAAGCCAGCTGTAAAAAAGACAGTAGCAAAAAAACCAGCACCAAAGCCAGCTGCAAAAAAAGCAGTTGCAAAATCAGCATCAAAGGTGTATACTGTTAAGAGCGGAGACACCCTTGGTAAGATTGCTAGGGCAAATAAAACCACAATCTCTGCACTATCAAAGCTTAATGGCATTAAGAATCCTAACCTGATTAGGGTTGGCCAAAAGATTAAGCTTTCTTAACAGGAGGAGTTTACTTGGCTATCTATAGCTATAAGTGTGTCAGCTGTGGCACTTATAAGGATATCATCAGGGGTATAAGCGAACCTGAAGATTCTTATGAGTGCGACAACTGCTCATCGAACCTAACTAGAGTATACGACATCCCAGGAGTACGATTTAATGGCAATGGATTTTACAGCACAGATAAATAAAGCTTTAGTTGGTAAGACTTGCCAGGCTTTCGATCCACTAATGCTAATTGAATCAAAGGCTGCCGCAATCAGTGATGGTGCTACTAGGCTAAGTACATCTTGTGCAGCACCAGCTTATGCATATGTCAGTGGTTCTCATGGAAACAAGTTCTTGTGTGATTTTCATTACTTTTTTGAAAAAAATGCTGAGTTGCAGTTTTCTACAGAGCAACATGACAAGGTCTTTGAGTTCGTGGTTGATCAAACTATGCAAGTTGCTTGGACCTTCGATAGTCCTCCACCAACTAGAGAGCTAAGACCAGAAGGGTATAAGTGCTGGTGTGGCTCCGAGCCGTATGTGTTTTATAGAGAAATGAATAGTCTTGAGATATCTGATCAGTTTTGCAACTTTCATCACAGAAAGTACCTCTACAGATGCCTATCTAACGGAATAGATATCACTAAAAAATTTGTAATAGATGATTACCGTAGAACAATGAGAGACTGGAGAGCTGACGAAGAGTTTTGGAAATTAGGAGAAGTATAGTGGATATTGTAGAGCCAAAGCAAATTCTTTCACAGCAAGACAGGTGCGATATCTGTGCTGCCCAGGCATACGTTCTTGTGCGTGGGGTGTCTGGAGAGCTAATGTTCTGCTCCCATGATTATAACAACATAATGATGTCAGATTCGGGCAAACAAAAGATAGAGGCATTCTCTTTTGAGACGATAGACGAGAGAGATAAACTAATAGAGAACCGTCTGATAGGAGACAACGTATAATGTATGAGTATTACGTAAAAGAAGTTACAAAAATTGTAGATGGTGATACCATTGACGTAATCATGGACTTAGGGTTTGACATTCACTTCAAGTCTAGGGTTAGGTTGGCTGGTATTGACACACCAGAGTCAAGGACCAGGGATCTTAATGAGAAGAAGCTTGGCCTAGAAGCTAAACACTATCTAGAAACAAAGATTAAAGAAGCAGAGACTGTGACTATTCGTACAGAGAAGAGTAATAGTGCTGGTAAATATGGTCGTGTTCTTGGCTGGATTCATCTAGATCACAATGATAAGTCTGTGAATATGGAGATGGTAGAGAAAGGCTATGCGTGGGGATATCTGGGTGACACGAAAGTTAAAAACTTTGACGAACTACTAGCCAAGAGAAAGTCTAATGACTAGCTCTGCAGATGACTACATAGAGGGGCTAATCCTTGCTGGTGCCATCGAGGTAGCTGGAGTAGACTCTGAAACGGGAGAGTTTATATACTCGTTTACAGAAAAAATCAAGGAGATAGACGAAGAGCTTAAGCAAAGAATGGATGATCTATTTCTTGACGAGGTTAATCAGCTTTGGGAGAGAGGCTTCTTGGATATGAATGTGACAGAATCTAACCCAGTCGTTAGGCTATCTAGCAGGGCCCTGTCTCAGAATGATAGAGATCGCTTGCCTCAAAACTTAAAAGAAACTTTAGAATATATTATCCGAGTACTAAAACTATAAAGTATAATAATATGGGAGGCTATTAATGGAGTACGTTATTGGAGCACTTACAGCATTGTCTGCTGTGCTAATCACGTATAACTTTTTTAAGTTTAACATAGATAGTATAAAGAGAATTGATGTTCAGTATACGCAAAGCTACAAATTTGATGTACTAAAACCCTGGGGAGTCATGGCAGCCAAGATACAAAAGAAGCCAGTAGGCCAGTCCTTTGACTACCTAGAGAAGCATTCTACCAAGGTTGTTCTAACCGAAGACACAGCATATTGGATAAAGAACGATGCTCTTTTAGCAGCAGAGATCGTTAACGGAAAAATAATTGAAGAAACTACAAAAACAGTTGACACAATGTCTATGAGTAATGTAGAATTGGATACTATAGCATTTATTGTTGAGACACTAACGAAAGGCCAAGACAATGAAAATCCTTATTCAGGGAACTAAGGCTTTTAGCCAGTACGAAATATTTATTAATGCAGTTGGCAGGTCTATGAGATCTATGGATAGCGAAGACCACGAGCTAACTTTGTTTTCTCTAGGTCCAGCTAACATTAACTCGATGGCCTACGAATTTACCAATATTTCAGAGAACACTCTGAAGGCCAATGGAATTAAGGGCAAGGTCGTAAAGGTGACCAGGTCCTGGGTACGAGACAATCTCGACGAGTTAGATGAATTCATCTACCTATGTAACCCAAAAGAAGCACTATCTGACATGGCAATCCTAGTAGATAAAAAGGGTAGACCAGACCTGAACGTGTTTCGATACTAGACGGAGAGAAAGAAATGAACATCACTTCACTAGAGCAAATGGAAAAAATCGTTTCAAGAAATAAGATGCTATCATGGCGTGGTTGGGATGTAGTCTTTTCAAAGGCATATCCTGGTGCATGGTCTAACAAGAATGGTGCATTTGTAAAGGGCGTATGGTACTCTCAAGACATCTTTGAGGTTGGGTCAAACGGCTGGGAGATTCCGAATAAGCTTGTGAGGTAGCTCATGAGTAAGGAAGCGTGGAAGCAAGATGCGTCTTGCCTAAGCTACGATGTAAACATATTCTTCGAAACCTATGAGGAAAATGAACAGCTCCGTCCTGCAGTAGAGCAGCTTTGTGGTGGATGTCCAGTTGCAAGAGAATGTTTTGCGGTTGGAGTTTCTCAAAAGGAATACGGTGTCTGGGGTGGTGTCTATCTGGAGCATGGAAAAGTTTCCAGGGAATTTGGTAAACACAAGACCAAGAAGCAGTGGGCAGAAACATGGAAGAGGCTTACACAAAATGTACACTGATCCAATGAGAAGGGCAGTTCAATCACTGTCTAGCTATGCACCAAAAGGCTTCTACCTAGATATCATTGACGAGGACCACTTCCTTGTAGTGAGAGCAAGCGAGAGAGTATTCATGTCTTTGCCCAATGTGGAGACAAAGAGAATGGCCGTAGACTACATGATTAGGATCAAGAAAGCACTGGAAGACAATGGTGCTATCGTAATGTTAACTAGAGAAGGAGGTAAGGAAGATGTCTGAAACTAAACTAACAGAAGAGCAACACAAACTTGTTAATTATATTCTCGCACAGGGTGTGCTAGGAGAAAGAGATAGGATCTTGAGCTTGATTAATGCTGAAGAATCTGATACAATTTCTAAGGAGAATATCATTAAGCTAATTAGTGAGGAGTAGCATGGAGCTAGGACTGTTTATAGCTACAATAGTATCTATTGTTTCTGGTGCTGCTATATCTATTAATAGGCATCTTAAGTATCGCAAAGCAATAGAGCGTGTAACACAGCTTGAGTTAGACAAGCTTACAGTATCAAATGCCTTGTTGGATGCTCATCAGGAGCTTGAGAACTTCAGACTTGGAGAGACAGAGGAGTTTGTTAAATTCTTATCTACATCTAGACAGTGGGCATTTGACTTCATAGATGAAATCCAGGTAACACTTAAAGATCTTTTCGAAATGCTTAATAAGCCAGGGCAGGATACCCAAGAACTCTTAACCAAGTTTAGAGAGCTTAAAAGATTTCTTCCGAAAGATAATTAGTATGATACACTATATATCTAATTTGGAGGAACACAATGTTAGCACTAAAAGATGCTATACAAAAACGCAAGTATCTGTATGATGTTTGCGAGGAGGCTACTTGCTTTAATAGACAAGAAGAAACCTATACTACAACTGAAAATAGAAGCATACAATTATGCAATACACACTATCACCAAATAGCTGATGAAGTTCTTTGGTAAAAGGAGAGAAACATGAATAAGGCTATGATTGATTCATATCTACGTAACCTGCTGGGTGTAGTCCTAGCACTAGTAACCACTGCAATGGCATCTGCTGGCGTCTCATCGCCACTAGATCTAGGCACTGGAGAATGGCTAGGAGTCCTTAATGGTGTTTGGGCAGCTGCAGTACCAACTGTTATTCGCTACCTAAATACTAAGGACCCAGCTTTTGGTCGTATCGCTGACTCAGTGGCTGGAGAAATTGCAGCTAAGATTGATGAGGCAGCAACAAAGGCCAAGTCGTCTGCACCAAAGGCTCCAGCTAAGAAGCCTGCAGCCAAGAAGCCATCTGCTGGTGGCGGAGGAACTGCCAAGAAAGTTCAGTAGACAATATAAAGGATAGCCCTTGGATATTTCCAGGGGCTATTTTTTATGCTATAATATATTTGCTTGCCCATTCGGGGAGCAACAGTCGCTTTATAAGGAGGACAAAAATGATGGCATCGCTATACATGAAGGATCCATTTGCAACATTCAGTCAGGACATTGACAGAATGTTTAATGCACCACTGCAGAAAACCAACTACCCACCCTACAATGTTCGTAAACTAGATAACGAACGATTCGTTATGGAATTTGCGGTAGCTGGATTTAAAAAGGAAGACATTGACATCTCTGTCGAGAAGTCTATCCTAACCGTAAAGGGCGAACTAGCCGAGTCTGATGATAGTGATTACCTGTATAAGGGAATTGCTGGACGAAAGTTTGTTCGCTCGTTCTCACTGCCAGAATACTTTGAGGTGGAGAGAGCAGGTATGTCAGACGGCATTCTTTACATTGACTTGTACAAGGATGTTCCAGAAGAGAAGAAGCCAAAAACTATCGCTATCGATTAGTTAGTGGTATAATTAAAAGGTCCCCACACAGGGCAAGGGTTTGCTAACCTTAGGATGATTAGTTACCATTTTCTGGGCCAACCAGGGTCGCTGTGTGGGGGCTTTAGCAGATAGAAAGATCTTATGTACTATACAAGGTTAGAGGATAGCCTAAGCGAAACCTATGGGCTGGTAGAGGAAAACTTCTCATTCACAGCTAGCGATACAACTATGTTTGCTCAAGAAGGCGTCATAGACATCGTGCCGATAGAAGATTTATGGATTACACCAACAGACCTAAGGTCAGAAAACGAAAAGCTGGTTTTCTGCCCCCACCCATCAATTGGTCACCTTCTCCTAGATAGCCTACCTCTCCTTTTTTCGTGGTCAAAGATAAACCCAT
>Ga0209771_1000632_pt1 | contig 23396 bp, 28 predicted proteins | sample SaaInl59LU_5_DNA_FD_184639 | JGI IMG/M metagenome (GOLD analysis project Ga0209771, IMG submission 184639) | Marine microbial communities from expanding oxygen minimum zones in the Saanich Inlet - ESP_59LU_5_DNA (SPAdes) (version 2) | ecosystem: Environmental > Aquatic > Marine > Intertidal zone... | reverse complement strand
TTTTAAATCATTTTCCTTCCATCTTTCCTCTGTTATAGATTTAGTCTCTATATTGTTGCCGTCTTGATCTTGTATAGGTACGCCTGACCCATCTTGTAGAGGTGTTTCGCTAGGATTGCTAGTTAGTTTCGTTGGCATTATTATGTGCTTAACGCCTTGATTATCAACCCAATATATGTTAACGTAGTTAACGTAGTCTTGAGGTATAACAACACTTAAGCTATTTGGTATAGTTAATTCTTGAGACTTTACGCTATTGAAAGTGTCGTAACTAAGTTCTTGAACAGCTCTTTTAGCATGGAATACTATATCCGTCCTATTAACACTTGTTATAAGTTTACCATCGCCTACGTATGCTACTATAAAATTATTTACTATGTCATTTAATTTTACAAAAGAATAAGAGCCGTAGTTGTCTTCGACTGCACGGCCAAAAGCTCTATCGTTGAAGTTAGATCCGTAGTTGCCTCCGTTCTTAGTTTTTAGCTGTACTACTATAAAAGAGTTTAAAGCTGGAGCAATGTCAAAGACTATAGTGTTATCGCTAACGGAATAACCTGAAACTACTTCAGTCCAGTCTCCTGGTAAACCAGTAGTGCTAGTGTATAACTTAAAGTTGTTATTAGCGTATTTAGCACTGTTTGGGTCAGAGCTGTACCATTTTATATCAGTATTGAAAGTTGTTTTAAAGGAAGTTAAAGATCCGTCTCCCCTGAAACTTTGAGCACCTTCGTAATACTGTCTGTTATTTTCTTTTATTAATGACATTTACTAGCTTTTTTGGTTTATTTCGTTTTTCTGTACTTCAGAAGCCGCCGCTTGAATTATTTGAGGATCTCTAACTATTATACCAGAATATAAAAGTATTTTTAAAATAACATTAACTTGCTCTGATGGATGTAGCTCTATCTGTGTAGAAACATCAGCGTCACCATCATATACATATTGACCAAGGCTACCAACACTGTAACCCCAAACAACATTTTTAGGTTTTCTAATAAAATCAGCGACTACATTATTTGTTATAGTTGAAGGACTAACTTTTATTGTTTTTCTATTTGTATTAGTCTCGTTTTCGTAAACATAAGTAGGGAAGTTTCTAGAAGATCTAGTTAAATCTGATCTTTGGTTTTCGTAAAACTGTTTAGAGGTTAACCTTTCTACCTCAACACTATCTCCTATATCAGGATCATTGTAAGTTACAACACCTAACTTGTAAACAGCTGTTCCATTTGTAGAGACTCCATTATAAGAAACAGGTAGTTTAAAAACCCCATCACCTAAATAATCGCAATCACCTCTAACCTTGAAAACAGCTATCTTCTCATCAACATCTAAAACTCTGTCAGCGTACTCTCTACTTGTTTGACCAACTTTAATTTGCTGGTTTAGATCATCAAAATAACGCTCAAATATATCTAATTGAACCTGAGTAGCTACTTTATTGAACTCATCAGGTGTCATATAACCACGCTGTTCTTTGTTTAATATTAATAAAACCGTCTTATATACAGTATCGACATTTATAGCCATAATTTTCCTTGTTTTTTATTAAGAAGAAAAATTAGTGAAAACTAGTCTTGATTTTGCTTTTTCTAATTTATCTGTCTTTTCTATTAATAGTCTTTGTAGTAAACCTGGGTTTGTTTTTTCTCTATTAGCAAGTATCGCATAAACAATACAAGAGTATAAAGCCTCTTCTGCTAACTTAGGAATAGCTGCTGATTCATCCGTAGTCAAAGCGTTTGATAAGTACTTAACTTTAAACCAATTGTCACCAACATTACCACCGTTTAATATGATTTGCTTATTTGCATAATCAATAAAATATTCTTCTGGAGCAGGAGGATTTACAGATGACTCAGTAAATTCTACGTTATTAGCTTGCACTGTTACCATAGCTACGTAATCTTTTGGTAAAGGATATGGAGATGTAGCTGTAGGCTCTTCTATTAAAAATTGACCTTTCAATGTTTCATAAGAAAACTCTTGGAGAGATCTTCTAGCGTGAAATACAACTTCGGTTCTTTTAGAATCAGGTATCAATTTACCAGGTCCAGTGTATGAAATTATAAAGTTATTTATTATATCATTTAGAGATATAAAAGCGTTTGTTATACTTGTATCTGCCATTTTTTATTATTTTTGCCCGTCAGCGTTAATTTGTTGTTCTTTTTGCGAAGCTATAGATAAAGATAATTGATCTTTAGTCATAACACCCGCATAACCTAACACCTTGTCTATCAATAATGGTTGATCTGATTGGTGTAACTCGAAATCAACAGAACTTATACTATTGTACACATAGTTGCCTAGATTTGGATCTATAGTAAAACCCCACTTAGGATCGCTAGGGTACTTAAGATAATTTACATCAATATCTCCTGTAACTGTAGTTGGATATATAGTCACTACTTTGTTCTCGTATATATACACTGGATAATACTCTGTTGGAGCAGTCAGTGGTGATTGATTGGTTGTATATAGCTCGTGTTTTTGTATTCTTTGAACCTCTCTGTTTTTGTAAACAACAGACCCAAGCTCTTGAACCTGAGTAGGTAGTGTTGCTTTACCACTTGTTAAAGCTATGGATTCCTCTCTTTTAAATAAAGATATTTTTTCATCTAACAAAGCCATTCTATCAGCATAAGCTAAAGAAGTTTGTGCCATTCTTAACAATTGATTCAACTCGTCAAAGTACTGAGTAAAAATTTCTTGCTGTGCCTGAGCAGCTATCTTGTTAAATTCAGTAGGTGTTAAAACACCTCTTTTTTCCTGCTCTAGGATAACTAGAACGCTCTTGTAGACTGAGTCTATGTTAATTGCCATTTTTTTGTTTTTAAAATAGCCGGTAACAATTTTTGCCACCAGCTATAATTAATATTACTTGTTTTTATAAATTTTTCTCTATAGATCTATAAATTTCAACACCTTCATCTGTTTTTAAGAAGGCTGCAAATGCAGAGTAAGGGTTTTCATCAAAAGGTACATTCATTAATTTTCTACCATTTGATCCCCATGAAAAAGTTCTTTGATCTTGAGATAGTTTAATTATTCCAGCTTCAGCCGCTTTAACAGCAAAGTTTCTTAATTGTACATTTTCATCATTCGCTAACTCTAAGAACATACTAGGATTATTCCTAGCGAATAATAATAAATCTCTTTTAATCTCCTTAGAGCTCATAGAATTAACTGAGGAACCGTGTTCTACTCTCATTATTGCTTCAGCGTGGTCTATATCTATCGATCTTGCCGCTGTCATAGCATCTATTTGTAAGTCTAATATATCTAATTCATCTTCAGCAACTTCAACAGGACTAAACTCTGCGTATATTCTGTTTTTTAGTGGATGATATAGAGATAATAACTTTTGTAAGTTTTGTTTTTCTTTAGGTACCATTAATGTACCATTGCTAAAAATTATGTGACCTAATGTAGCTTCTCCTTCTTGTTCTTTTTTAAATGGAGATGACTGGTTAGTCGCATATCTAATTTCTTTTTGTTCACCAGACTCTTTATCAAAATACAATAAAGCATGCTTTGATGTATGTCTAGATGGTATTGTATATGTTAATGGGCTAATGCCTCTAGTTAAAATATATGTTCTATCTTTTATTTCCCAAGATGGTTTCACTTGTTGTTTTTGAACTGTTTTGTTTTCTTGAACAGTTGGTTTCTGAGGAGCAACCTCAGCTTTTTTTGCTGTAGCTTGTTTAGCCATAATATAATAAAATTTAATAGTTTAATAAGGGTAATATTTACCCCCGTCAGTTCAACGAGGGTAAGTATTACATGTGAGTTATACTCCTTGGAATAATACAAAGTTGTTAGCACCTTGTACACATAAACATCTTTCAGATAAGAAGTTTACTTCCATTGCATCTAAGTCAGAAGTGAAAGCTCCACCAGCAGAACCAGTTAACCAAGTTTTCATTCTTCTATCATCAGCTTGAGAAGCTCTATATCTTACGTGTAAGAAAGGACGTCTGATGTTAGTTCCTAAGATTTGGTCATAAACTGTAGAAGTTCCAGCAGGAATTAATACACCTTCAACACTTGCAACAGCTCCTTGAATTGCTCCACGAGTAGATGCGTCGTTTAAGTATTTCCAGTCAGTCTTGTAGAAGTCGTAAGAACCTCTTCTGAATCCTGAGAATCCTAAGTTTAATGCCATATCTTCTGAATTTTCAAATAATCCATAAGCAGTACCTCCGTTGTTTCCAGAAGAGATGTCAGATAGCATGTCATCAAAATCTAAAGCAGTTTGTCTGTTTAAGAATAACATGTTCTCTTCAATAGCTCCTTGAGTATCTAAGTTTTTCAAGATCTCATCAAAAGCAGCTAATCCAGTTGCAGCAGTAAAACCAACATTTACATTACCTCTATCTTTGATAGCAGCAAATAAACCTTGAGTACCTTTTACTCCAGCAGCTTCAGCTCCAGAAGAAGCAGCAGCTTTTTCACCTTCAACTACAGACATTTCCAAGTAGTCTTCAAAACGTAATCTAGTTTCAGACTCAGCTTTTAAATACCATAAATATCCAGAAGCACCATCTTCAGTAGCTACTTCAACCCATCCAATCTGAGCCATATCAGATCCAGAAACTACATATTTATTTCTGATAATGATAGGAGAGTTAGAGTGTTGAGTAAAAGAAGGAGTGATAGATTTGTAACCGTTTACATCAGTAGCTCCAGTAGAGTTAGCAATGCTAGATCCTTTTCCATATTCAGAACCGTACACAAAGATTTTTAATCCTGTAGCAGCTAAAGCACCAGTGTTAGCAGCAGTATAAGGAGCAACCTCGATAGTAGCAGTAGAACCAGTCTGAGAAGATTCAGTTACTAAAGCTTTTAATTCTAGACCAGCTGGATCTAAGATCACAACAGTTTGGTTTTTAGAAATTACGTTTTCTACAAATGCATCTCCAGAACCACCAACCGTAAAAGTTAAAGTGTTAGTTCCGTCGTTAGCTACATCGTTGTAAGCAACGTGTAATCTGTTTTGTTCAGACCAAATTACTTGATCAGAAGTCATTGGCATCTCAGCACCAACCATACGTAAGAATCCAGATAAAGTTCTGTTTCCATAACGCTCTACTTCTTGTTCGTAGATCTCTGGTAAATACTGTTGTGCGAATGTGTTTGAATCTCCAGCTCCTGAACCACCGTTAAATGATAAGAAGTTAGATTCTAAAATTTGTTGTTTTTGACTCGGTTTAATTGAACCGAAAGCAGGACTTAAAGCCATAATTTAAAGTTTTTTAGTTAAATTTTTTTGTTTTTATCTTTAGTTTTGAAGAGTCAAGACCGCTAATTGCTTTTACTTTTAAACCGTTAATAAATACATTACCGCTAGCGTTTTGCCTAGGTTCAGTACTTATGTTTTTTGATTTAGCCACAACGTCTTTTACTGCGTCAGCTTTACCTTGCTCATAAAAATGTTGTGCTATCGTGTCAGCATTTCGCGCTGCATACAAAGCTTTGTGGTAACCTTTAGCGTCTTCAATACTTCCGTCTTTACCAAGGAACTTCCCTATAAAATTAGAAATATCAGATTGAGCTTCAGCTACGCTTTTAGCGTTTTTTATACCGTATCTAAACTTCTTTTCTCCGACATTGAAATCAAAACCTTTGAAATTGTCGTTTAATAAATTGTTAGTTTGTTGTACAAATTTGCTGTGCTTTTGTTTAGCAGCTTCTTGATCTTCTTTATATCGGTTAAAAAAGTCCATAGCTTTTTGTTGGTCCTGAGTTACGCCGGGTCTCAACTTGATTTCGTCGTAGTATTTACTCTTGGTTTCCTCTAAAAAGTTTCTAGCTTTTGCAACCTCTTCTTTATACGCTATTTTTGTTTTACGTATATCTCTTTCATCATCTAATTCTTCGTCATACGAAAAATCTTCCATGATTATATTTATATCCTCACTATCTAAGTGTGGTTTTGTTTTTTTGTAATACTCTCTCAATAAAGTATTGTTATCTATGTTAGAGTAATCGGTGTTTAATCTAACGTAATCATTTATGTTTCCACCTGTTTCTTCCATAAAGGCAACTAACTTCTCTATGTTTTCAGGTAGTTTAGCACCTGTTTTTTCGTTGTTAGTTAAAGCGTTGTCAAATTGTTCTTCTAAGTTTTCGACGTCTTCTTTTATTTCATCTTCAATTATTTCTTGTATAACGTTTAAAGATTCTTCAGAAGAACTGTCTTCTATAACTTCTTCTGTAACATTTTCGCTTGTTGTTTGGTTTTCGGTTAAATCAACTTTAACAACGTCTGGGATAATTTCTCCTTGAGATTCTGTGTCTATCTTTGGTATATCTACCTTAGTAACACTGTTTTCTTGACCTAAGTTTTTAGGTTTTTTAGGTTTAGACTTTATTTTAAAGTCTCCTTCTTGTTTCACTTCTGACATAATATAATATAATTAAATAATTTGTTTTTTTATCTTGGCTCAAAAGACCCTAAACCAAAACTACCTAGAACATCATTACCTGATGATTCAAAATTCTTTGGTAAAGAGTCAGTTTGTCTTTGGTTTATCAACTCTGACTGCTGAGTGGCTTGTATTTTTGTTCTTTCGTCTTTTCTATCTTCAATACTATCCAGCTTATTTTTCTCAGCCTCAGCTTTTATTTTAGCTAGCTGCATTTGATAATTAAACTCTTCAGCCATAAGTTGTTTTTTAATCTCAGCTTCTTGTTGCATTTGTTGTATCTTGAACTGAGATTTACCTTGCTCTATTTGTAACTCTGTTTGAGCTAAGGCTTGTTGTTTTTGAAGTTCTGCTAAAGCAGCTTTTTCAGCATTCTCAGCATTTGCTTGAGCTTGAGCCTGTATATTTGCTTGTTGAGCCTGTTGTGCTTCTTTTTGTTTTCTTTTCTTTTTCTGCTTCAATAGTTGATTAGCTAATTTAAGATTAGATATGTTTCTCAAATCTATAGCGTCATCTAAATCTATACCACCACTTTGAAGTGCTATCTGTATGTTTTGCTCTAAAGATTGTTTGTCTTCCTCTTCAGGTTCTAGTTCTAAAAATATACCAAACTCGTGCATGTTTAAAAACTTCATCTGCTCTAAAGTATTAGCATTAGAAAAACTAATAGCGTTCATAAGAGCATTTTTAGTTAAAGGGAAGTTTAACATATCAGCAACCCTTAGACTTATATTCTCACATGTTCTAACAGTTATGTACATTAAAGACTGTAATATGTGTTTTGTAGCAACGTTAGAGTTTGCCGCTGCTAGTTTTTGCAAACCTACTAGAGAGTCTTTAGATGGCATACTACCATCTCTTGCTTCGTTTAAACCTGTAACATCTCTTATCATTTGCAAGTAGTATTGATAAGTCTGTATTAACGCTTGTATTTTACTTATACCAGAAGAAGAATGTAGTTCTTGTATTGGAACTTTTCCGTGGTTCAAGTCTCCGTCTTGAGTTAAAGATCTACCAACTATACTACCAGTTTGGAAATACATATTTAAAGCTTCTTGAGCATTATATGATGTTCCGTTACCTAAGTCAACCTCAGCTAAACCATCAACATCTACAAATACTCCATCTGGAACCATCTTAGATAAAACTTGTTGTATCTTTAAGTGTGTTATCTGAATCATATCAGCGAAACCAATACACTTACTAACTAAACTATCTATACGACCTTTATACATTCTAGGCGCAGATATAGAGTAATTCATATCTACTCTAGTTTGATCGCTATAAGGTCTAGTCATATTTTCAGCTAACTCCCATCTAAGCATTTTATCTTGACCTAATATCTTTGCTCCACTGTATAAAACTTCTATAGATCTAGAGACTGTTTCAAAGTTGTCGTTTTTCGGTGGATTAAAAGTATCTGGTTTTTCTAGAGCTTTTTCTAAACCTTGATCTGTTTTCTTTATTTTAAATACTTGGTTGGAATATGTTTTGTATTCAAAGTATAAAACCTGAACGTTATCATAGTTATTATCTTGACCATTATATTGTCTAGTGTAACTAGATACTGGTGATGTTTTTTCTATTTCTTTTAAATCCTCATCAGTTAAATCAGAGAACTGTTTTTTAAGCTCTTGCAAAGAAACACTTTTTACTTCGCCAACATAATATATGTCTTCAAAGTTTGGATCTTCTGTATAAGAATATACCAAGTTAGCAGGGTCAACATATTTAACAGTTACGCCTTCAGATAAATTAAAATCTGTTTTAACAGCTCCAATACCTAATACAGTTAAATCTTGAGCAACTCTCTTTTTTATTTCTGGATATTTGTTAAAGTCTAATACGTTATTTATTACTTCTTCCTCAGCTATCTCAACAGCTTGCTTATAATTCAATTGCATGTGCAACTCTAACTCTTCTGGATTCTTTGGAAGTTCAGCATCAGAAAAGCTTGTTCTCTTAAATTCTTTACCAGTAACCTCTTTAGCTTGAGCCATTAAATCACTAGCGAAAGCGTCTTCAGCTAAACCTTCAGCGTATTTCGTTCTTTGTTCTAAAGCGTAAGGATCTGTAGCGTAAGATTTAATCTCATAACCCTTATCAACCATACCGTTAACAACAATATCCACAAATTTAGATAAAACAGCAACTGGTTGCCAGTCTAAATTTAAATAAGACAAATCACCGTTAACAGATAATTCATCTTTGTACTTTTGAACAGATTGCTCTCCTCTTGCATATAAACGTAACCTATGAAAGTTTTGCCAGTTATTACCAAATCTGCCACCTGCTCCAGCGCCTCTATCACCACTGAACCATTCGTTTTCTATAGCTCTACCTACTTCGTAACCATAATCATAACTCTGCTTTTCTACATCAGGTACAACCTGACTTGGGAAAGAACTATTTACACTTTTATAAATCATTTATTGTATTATTTTTGAAGTATATCCTTTATTGTCGTATTTTTTGAACTTTAAAGTGGGTTTATTTTTTTGTTGTATAAACACTGGTGTGTATTTATTTTTATTACAAGCCATTATAGCTAAACCAGAACTTATAGTTGCATCAAATTTTGTTCTGTTATTAATATTAAACTTAGACCAATCCTCTAATGTTCTTTGAAAATACATGTTACCATAACCTGTTTCATTAGCACCTACGAAATCATTTATATACGATTCTATTGCTGACGCGTGAGCTTGCTTAATGTCTTCGCTAGAGTTTGGTATACCACCTATTTCTTTTTCTGTAACAGATAATTTTGAATATATTTTATCTGGTCTATTCATCGCAAAACCTCTATAGCCTCTTCTTTTAAAATGATACAACAACCTTGGTTTGTTATTCTCAGCTAGTATTGGCATACCATAAAAAACACAAGCCATTAATATATCTTCAAAAAATATCTCAGCGGTTTGAGGTCTAGCTACATATTCTAAGAAAAACATATTAGCAGGAGCATCTTCCATACTAAACTTAGTTAAACCGTGTAAAGAACCATTAGATCCTCTTTTATCAACAGTCCCGGATATATCGTAGCTATCACAACCAAAAGCTCCAACATGCTCATTACCAGGGTATCTTACTCCGTTTTTAAGTATTACTCTGTTTTGAAGTTCAAGTTTTGGTATCCAACTAACTAAAAACCTACCATCTTTGTTTGGTATAAACTGAACTTTAGTATCTTTAACACCTCCAACCCATTGAAAGCTACCTTTAGTAACCATCTTTTTGTTGTTCATATCTTCATTGTAATCTATCTGCTCGTATATCTTAGTTAAATTAAACAAAGATAACTTAGCTTCATCTCTAAACGCGTGTTTCTCAGTTCTTGGAAATTGACGATAGTATTCGTTTAATCCGTCTTGATCGTTTTTCAATCCTTCAACTTCGTTTTCCCAGTGATCAATAACTCCTTGATCTATAATATCACCGTTTGAATCTAAAACTTCCTTTTTTGGTTTATCGAATACAGGTAACCCATAACGATCAATGAATCCTTCGTAATTCCATTCCATAGGTATGAACAAACTATATAGTCCCGAGCTAGTCTGTCCATTGCGGTTTCTTTCCGTGACGTCTGAAGCATAGTATAGTTTTTTAAAATTTTCACCACCTTTATCTAAAGCGTTTGATGTTGATCCCATCATACACTTACCAACAATCTTACTACCTAATCTTAAACACGTTTTTGTAACTCGCCAGTTGTTTAATATATTATCAGGTCTCTCCCATTTACCACTCTCGTCGTGAGCTAGTAATTTTAATTTTTCACCATCATAAGAGTTGTCACCTGTATTTTTCCAGTCAATAGTTGTATCTAATCCGTCAAGTTCTATTTCTTCTACACCATCATTTAACTTTCTTCTAGTTAACTTAGAAGCTGGAACCCTATAAGCTAATTCAGTTTTAGGTCGATCCATACCATCTTGTATAGGTCTAAAGAAAAAAGGATAGTTTATACTTATAGGTACAACTTTATCTGTAAACATTTTCTTCGCATCAGATCCAGACTTAGACAATATACCAAACCTAGAGTCAGATGACATAGTTGCTTGATTAACTAACTCAGCTGAAGACATAAAACTAAAACCAGAACGTCTATTTTTTAAATAACACATTCCGTAGCATCTGTTATCAGCTTTACAAGCTTCCCAAAAAATAAAGAACAATCTATTCGACTCTCTATAATCTGCTGAACCTACATCTATCTTTGACCATTGTAAGTACATATAATGTGTACCAGTTATATAAGTAGACTTACCATTATTCTTAAACCAAAAACCTTGCTCACGCCTATTAAACTCTTCGTCTATATAATCGTACCAAGTTTCTTTGAAATCTGAATCATACTTATTCCAGTCAAATACACTTTTTATTCTAGTTAATTCTTTTGGGTAATCTATTTTTTGCCAAATCTGCTCTTCTTTTACATCAGAGCATTTATGTACTTCTTTAGGTTCTTTGGGTAGAGCTATTTTTAAGTTCTGTATCTCTATGATTTCACCTACAGTTCCGTCACCACTTATTATAACCACATCATGCTCAGCGTTATAACCTCTCTCCCACTTTTTATACCTATTATTTCTCTTTAATATAGAAGGCTTTATGTGATCTTTTACTGTCTTTACAAGTGTTTGCTTATACATTACTTAGATCTTCCTTCAGCAAAACCTTTAAATACTTTTTTGTTTTCAGTAGTTTTAGGTTTTTCTTTTAATAAATTTTCTTCTTCTTCTATACGGCTTAATATTTCAAAAGCATCGAATATAGCTAACTTCTTAGTAGCAGCAGCATTTTTTAACCTATCTGCGCTTATGTCATCATCAGAATCTACAATAGCTTCTTTAGCTACTTTTATAAGCTCCTCAACTGCTTTTTGCCCAGCTTGGATTATATTCTTCTTCGTTTCCTTTATATTCATGCTTCAATAAAATATCATTTGATTCCATACAGTAAACTCTCATATTATCTATAACAAATTCAAACTCTCTGTTTTGTTTATAGCTAACTAAGTCTCCCTCGGTTATTTCTAGCTCTTCTAATGAACTATTACCGATTTTTAATATACCAATACATTTTTGCTCTTTATCCAGCGAGAATGGATCAGTATTTTTTATAGGCATTATAAAACATCTATTGCCTAAAGCTTTCCATTTATCTTTTCTTTTATATAGATAAATTTGATCTGGCTGACAAAAGTACGTATTGTCCTTAAACAGCTTGCTACTATCTACGGCTTTACCTTTCTGATTGTAATATCTTCTAAATACATTATGATGTATTATGACTGTATCACCTTTTTTTATAGGAGAGTTAAAAGCTGTTGGTGTAGATATTACTTTAGCTTCTCTACTAATGAATTTGAAGTTTTCTATATTAGAATTTGTTATTAGTTTTTTATCACCAATTTTAACTTCATTATCGTATCTACCATTAATTGGTTCTACTATAAAATCAAAAACACCTCTCATTAATACTCTAAATCATATTCAACGGATATCGCCATGTTAGAATTAAACTTCTTCCATGGCATCACCTCGTTGTTTTTCTTAATGTATATGTTATAAGAAGAATCAGATTCATCGTGAATTATACTACATATCTCGTGCCCACCGTAAACGTTTTGTTTAACTGAGTAATGCATAGCTTCATTTTTGTAATCTGTACCTATGCTTATTTTTCTTATAACACTAGACATCTTGTTAAGCTTTAACTTCTTCTTTAATTTCCTCGTACGTACCGTCTTGTAAGTTGATACTCACTTGGCCATATTTTTCTTCTAAAGCTTTTTTGTTTTTTTCAACCTCTTGGTTTATTTCAGCTAAAGAATGTAAAGCGCTATGTTTTTGAGATTCTAAAACTCCTATTTGAAATACAGCTTGATCTTGCTTGTTTTTTAAAGTTGAAACTTTTTCTAATTCTTCTTGTGTGATCTTGTTACTCATTTGATTTAATTTAATTGTTTTCATTTATTTATCATTACTTGATTTTTTGTTCTTTTCCCAAGTCCTACCTACAAAGTATGCTCCGTAAACAGTTATTAATAAAGATTGAAAAATAGGTACGTATTGCCCAGCAACTGTAAAACCTCCAATGTTACCATCAAAAAAAGCTAAAACTGTAAAAACAAAAGTTAAAAACACTAGAACCAAAGGTCTAATATTCTTAGACAAGAAACTATCACTAGCCATATCAGCTTTCCAACGTTCAGTAACTTGCTCCTGAGCGTCGCTATCTGCTTTCTCTAATATTTCTTGGATTTGTTTTTTTATCTCCAGCTTTTCTTCTTCTGTGGTAGTTAACTTATCGATGGTGTTACCTATCTCTTTGATAACACCACCGGTAAGCCATTGAAATATCTTTTTCATTACTTATAACCTCTGCTTTTATTGAAAGCTTTTATTTTAGCAGCTCTTTCAGCTTTTTTTGATTGAAGTGCTTCTTTTTTGTTTTGTATTTCTAACTTTGCATTTTGTCTTAATTTGTTTCTTTCAGAAACTTTTGACTGAAGTTTAGATTCTCTACCCTCTACTTGCGTTAAATAGTTATTCCATCCAGCTTCGGTTCCAGCTTCGTACATCGCGTTGTGATATGGACTAGCTGTTTTACTAAAAAACCTAGACTTCATTGCTTTCATTTCTCTATCTGTAGCTGGTCTACTTTCAAAAGTATTTGGTCTACCTGAAATAGGTTTTGACGGTGACACTGTGTAACTAGTATGATTAGATGGATCTGGCTTACCTTTAGCGCGGCCATAAGTAGTATGACCTCCAAAATTCATATTATGCGCATTAGATCCTTTAAAAAAATAAACTCTATCATCTTTTTTATTTTCTGGAGGTGTGGTAGGTTTTTGTTTGTCAACACCTGTGTCAGATACAGTTTCTATTACTTTTTTAGTTTTATCTCTATACTTTGCTTTGCTCTCTTCTGAAGCTTTTTTCCAAGCGGCTATTTCTTCAGGTGTTTTTGCGTATCTTTCTACTTTTTTACCAGGAACAACGTATGAAGCTTCTCCTTTAAAAGTTCTAACGTTCTTGCTATCACCTTCGTTTTCTCCAGCTTTAACCCTAGCTTCTTCAGCTCTTTTTTTAGCCAACTCTCTAGCTTCTTGCTCTTTAGATTTATTATCTCCAGGCTTTTTGTCAGACTCATCTCCAGGTCCATTAGCCATGTATAATGGTGATTTCATATTTAAAGGTATATCTCTACCTGTTTTAGGCATATTGCCTCTACCTGCGTTTTGTTTTTGATTATAAGCCATTTTTTGTTTTTTTATTTGTAATTATTTAGTCTTAGCGTATGCTTCTTTTTCCCACGGAAGTTTTCTATTACCTTCGTCCATAGTTTTCCTTGAGTATTTTTTACCTTTCCAATAAACGTTTTTATCATCATAAGTTAAATCTCCTCTATTGATTTGATCTACGTGGATTTTTTCGTGATTAATTACTTCTCTCTCTTGTAAAGGTGAAAGATTTTTATTTATAAGTATAGAACCATTTTTGTTGGCCATACCTAAAATACCATCTTCCATATCAACTCTATATATAGGTGTGTTATCTATTTCTTTTTCAGAACTTCTTAGTTTAAAAGCCATACTACCATTTTACTTTGTTAGCCCAGTAAGCAGCAGACATTTTACCTTTTTTAATATTTTTAGCATGTCTAGCTTGGAAAGATTTTCTTCTAGCATTAGATTTAGAATCTTTTTTCTTACCAGCGCCACTAACACCAGCTTGACCAAATCTAATTATTTTTTCTTTACCATTTTCACAAGCTTTTACAACGTGTGATTTACCACCACTAACCTCAGCTCTTGGTTTATTACAAGCCATTTTAGACTTGTCTACTTTTAACAAAGGAGTTTTACTTGGTTGAGTATATGGCATGGCTCTATCCTTTAGCTCTACCAGTTATAGGACCGTTCAATTGCCCACAACCACAATCACCAACGCATCCACAAGGCTGCATTACTTTTAATTTCATACCTTTTGCTCCAGAGCTAGATCCTTTTGCATGAGGTCTACCCGCTTGACTTAATGGCCCATCCCATAAAGTATTTTCACCTACTTGTCCTTGTGCTTTTTGTTTCATGTTTTCCATAGTTTTATTTTTTATAGCTTCCGCATGATTTTTTCATTAAAGGAGACACTTCCCCGTAAGCATCATAGTTTTCATTGCTTTGCTCCATATTTTGACCTACAGAAGCTTGTCTTTCGTTTATGTCTCCAAAAACATTTTCAACGTTCTTCATTTGAGCCGGAGATATAGTGAAAGTTCTACCTCCAAAAGGGTTTGCATTATTAGCTGAACCCATTGCTGCAGGAGCAGGGGCTGAACCCATTGCTGCAGGAGCAGGTGTGGGTGCTTGTGCTCCAACTGCTTGAACACCAGCAGAAATCATGCCTCCAGAAGAAGGGTCTTGTGGTGTCGATCCAACTGTATTATTATTTTTTGCTTGCAATTGACTTATTAATCCAGCTATACCACCTTCACCGTTAAAAGAAGAATTAGCTCCTCTACGTGCAATCGCAGCTAATGAAGTTCCTAAAAACTTAACTGGTGACTTATCTTGTTTTTCCATAATTATCTATTTTTATCTTTGTTAACATTATTTATCGAGGTAATTAAAACCTTGTCAGTATATGTATTACCTTTCATGATACTATTTCTTTTAGTGCTTGTAGGTATATCTTCGTGACCTAGCATTATCCTGTATATCCTACTTATTAGCTGCTTGCCTTTGAAGGAAACTTTATATATATGGTACTTTTGAGTTGTTCTATTTCTCTTACGCCAAACCGTTATCCAACCTTCTTTTAATAACCTATTCCATCTCCTGTTGTCCCAGCTGTAAGAATACGTACCTGTTTTAAAATCTTCTTTAGTAAACATATCCATACAATCAAGATATATTAAAAGCTCTATATCAGCATCGTTTAAATCGTTATTTCTACAAGCCCACTTACGTATTATTCTATAATGTTTTAAAAGATTAATATCTCTTATATCGCTAGCTTCTAGCCTCATAAAACAACAACAACATCTCTAAGTGTAATCACGTAAAAAACCTGCTTGTCAATTTCTATTCTATGACCTGCGTGCATATCATAGTAAATAGAATCACCACTCTTAACGCCTTTGACTAAATCACCACAGTTTACAACTGTAGCTTGCTTATACCTAACATCTTGCTTTTGACTACTTGTTAGTAATAAACCACCTTTAGTTTTTGATATAGCCTCTTCTTTAATCTTTTCGATTAGTATATTATTACCTACTGCTTTCATCACCAACTCTTAAGTTATTAATTACACAGTCTGTAGATAATATAGTTGTAGCAACTGATGCAGCATTTTTTAAAGCGCTTTTCGTAACCAATAAAGGATCTATAATACCTTTCTCAATCATATTAACCATCTCTCCGGTTATAACATCAAATCCTACGCCTTCTTTTTCAGAAACCTTTACATCAACACCTGCGTTTGATAATATCTTCTTAAATGGCGCTAAAATAGCTTCTAGCAATATCTCTTCACCTACGTTACTAGGTTTAGTTTTTAGCGACGCGTCTAATAACGCAATTCCACCACCAGATACAATACCTTCTTTTATAGCTGCTTTAGTTGCACATATAGCGTCTTCAACTCTATCAGACTTTTCTTTTAACTCTATTTCAGAGTTTGCACCTACTTTAACTATAGCTACTTTACCTGATAGTCTTGATAATCTCTTTTCTAATCTTATTACATCACCAGGAGCTTTAGCTTCTTCCATTTGAGCCTTAACTTCTTTTATTAGCTCTAAGACTTCTTCAGATTCAGTATCTACTTGTAATATGGTTTCATAATCACTTGTGATACTCTTTTTACATTGACCTAGTAAGTTTGGACTTATAATATCTAGATCATCACCTAAGTCTTCATTTATCACTGTAGCGTTAGTTAAAACAGATAAATCAGATAACATATCTTTTTTATTAACTCCGTAAGTAGGAGCATCGATAACATTTACCTTAATATTACCTTTAACTTTATTCATAGCTAAAGTTGATGTAATCTTAGGATCTAAATCACCTATAATCAACAATGACTTGTTGTTAGATATTACGTACTCTAATACTGATTGTATTTGCCTTATAGATTCAACTGGTGATTCTATTAACAATACTAAAGGGTTTTCTAACTCAGCAACTCTTTTTTCTTTGCTAGTAACGAAATGAGAATTTGTAATACCTTTTTCATATTGGACACCATCAACTAATTCAAAACTTGTTTCTTCAGTGTCTGTAGGTTCCATTACTACAACCCCATTATCGCCGGCAGCTTTAAAAGCGTCACCTATTATCTCCCCTAATTCTCTATCGTTGTTACAACTGATAGTAGCTATATCCATTAACATATCACCGCTAACTTCTATACTTTTGCTTTCTAAATATTCTATTACTTTATCAACACCTGAATCAATACCATTTTTAATAATTCTAATGCTATTGTTTTTAGATACTTCATAAGCTTTGTTTAAAATAGAGTGAGCTAGTACTGTAGCTGTTGTTGTTCCGTCTCCAGCTTCTTTTACAGTTTTTCTAGCAGCTTCTTTTAAAAGCGTGGCACCCATATTTTCAACAGGATCTAGAAGTGTTATTGAATCAGCAACTGTTACACCATCTTTGGTTATAACTGGTTTACCGTTACCATCTTCTAGGATCACACATTGACCGCTAGCTCCTAACGTAGAGCTAACAGCCTTTGTTAATTTATCTATACCTTTAAATATCTTAACCTTGGCATCATCACCAAAGTTTAGATTTTTAACAATCTTGTCTGACATGTTTATTTAATTTGATTTGATTATATTGTTACGTCTTGTGCTTTATTATTACACTTAAACGTTTTTATTTACTAAGCTGGATCTGGCTGTACATTGTTAAATGTTTCGTCTCCTTTAGGTAATACAACTACTACTTTAGCGCTTTGAGCTTCTATAATAGCATCGATAAACCTATTTTTAGTAGCTTCATCTAAATTGCTGCCCTGAACTCTTAGTTGACCATAACTACCACCTGAAGCACTCCAGCTTTCACCTGTCACAAGATCAATATTTCCAGAAGCTAATCTAACTGTTAAAACTCTAGAAGCATCTACAATTATTTCTCCTGTTAAGTTTGTCTTAAATCTTAAATATCCCATTTGTTTGTTTTTGTTATTTATTATTTGTTTTTTAGTATGGTAAATTTTCTTCAAACTCAATAATCCCTTGCGGATTAATTATTGAATCAATTATATTCTCTTCCATTTTAGAGAAATCTTCCTTATTATACAACCAATTTAAAATAACTGTTTCGTTTAAATCATTGTATTCTATATAAGAATCTGTGGGTGCATCAAGTTTAATAATTATAGGAATAACCTTGCTTATATCCCCATTAGAAAAACTAAAAATAAACTCTACAAATTTTATAGTGTTTTCAAAATCTTGATTGTTATCATCTAACGACAACTTATTTACTGACCATTTTTTTATCATAATTTATTTTTTTATAATTAACTCCAACCTGTTATATTAACAGGTAACCCAATATCATATAGTATTGGATTACCAATAGGATAAGAATATTGTACAAAAGAATTAAATTGAGAAGGGTGTGGTTCAAATCTTTCTGAATTTAAATTAGTATCATTAAAAGCAAACTGATAAGTATATATATTTTGATATGAGTAATTGTATTGATAGTCAAAATACTGAACTGCAAAATCTTGGTTTATAATGTATGAATCTTGAAATTGTTGTGGTAAACTTGTATATTCAATCCTTACAAACCCCCCATTGTTATCACTGGATCTATTCACTACAATATCGCTTACAGGAGGTCCTGCAATATATCCATAAAACTCAGAAACATTGTCAGGCGTAACTAACCCTACAATAGCCGACATATCTCTAAGACTCGCATAGGTTACTCCGAGTTCATCTCTAATCATACTAAAACTTAAAGGTCCACTAGTTGGTAATGCCATCTATTTTTGATTTAAGTTCGTCTATTTGTTTTTGTTGCTCATTAATTGATTCAATTAATAAACCTACTATGTTACCATAAGCCACCGATTTCATACCTTCTACGTCTGTTTTAACAACTTCAGGTATAATTTTTTCCACTTCCTGAGCGATAACTCCAATTGATTTTTCGCTTTCCCCAATTCTATTGTACTCAACACCTCTTAGTTTAGAAACCTTTTCTAAAGCGTTAGGTATTGTTTTTACATTTTCCTTTACTCTTGCATCAGAAAAAGCAATTATATCTCCCTGTGCTCTAATAGTTCCATTAACATCTAAGTTGTATTCAGGATCATTAACTCCTATCCCTACATAACTATTGATTTTTTTTACAGTAATTGCTTCATTAAGTAATCCGTATTGGTCAGGTAAAGCCCTTATTAAAGTGTCGTTATTATTATAAATAGATAACTGCCCTACATCATTACTCGAAAAATCGTAAACACCTGTTATATTTGAAAACTTCAATTGACCTGAGTAATCGCCAATCGCCTGAGCCTTACTTAGACTGTATTCAATACCTACAACTTGTAAAACAGGTGATAAGTTAGCCTCTAAATTAAAATCTTCGGGAGTGAGTACTGAAAACTGAATATTTCCATCAGGATTATTAGACAATACATTACCAAGTGAAATAGTAACACTTCCTGAATCACCTCCACCTGTCATTCCATCTCCTGCAATTACTTCTGTAATATCTCCAATATTGGTAGTGTAACCTGCCCCGTTTATTAATTGGTTGTTATTGGTAATATAGTTAGCGTTTGTATCTCCTGTATATCCTAAGCTCGCAAGAGTTGGCGCGTCAGGAAGCGTGAAATTAATTTGTTGTATGTTTCTTAAATGACCAAAATTATCAAAACCATTTACCTCATTAATTGACCCAACCTTAAACGTATCACCGTAATTTAATGTAATATTAGGAAATGTTGTTGCAATTCCCCCACCTGCGTGACTTAAAGTAATTGTCTCGTTACCTGCTTGGTCTGTAGTGAAATCACCTCCACCTGTTAACCCATCTCCTGCAGTTAATGTTATTGTAGCATCGTTTGGATTTGGTATCGCGTCTATCTGATTCTGTAAACCTGCATCACCTGTAACACGTGCATTTGTTTCATCTGTTAAATCTTGAATCAAAGGATAAAAAGCTGAGTAGTCTGACTCAACTGCAGTAATGCTTCCCTCTCTTCCAAATACATCACTTACAGTTTCTTGAGTATGTATATGTTCCCAAGATACTCCATCACTCAAAACCCAATCACCTACGTGATACAAAACACCTAAATAAGTTCCCTCTACGCTTACTTTGTAATAATGTCCCTTAACAGTCGTTGGGTCAGGTAAAGTTGGTGTATTGGTAGAAGCATCCCAAACACCTTGAAATTCAAGTGCCCCTGTTACTGATTCAGGTAGTTGAGAAACAGGGACTGTTCCATTAGAATCTAACGATGCGTATCCATCTGCTTGCCCTTTTTCAGAGCGTAGTTGATAGTTAGAAAGGTCACCACCTACTCCGTTGATTTGTTGTTGCAAAGCATTATCACCTGCAATACGTGCAGTTTCTTCTGCGTCTATATTATCTTGTAACGTATTATCCGCGTTTGTTCTTGCTAACGTTTCAGCATCAATGTTGTCTTGTAACGCACCGTCAGCATTACTTCTCGTTAACGCTTCTGCGTCTATATTATCTTGAAGTAATATATCAGCGTTTATACTCTGTAAAGTTAAGGCATCAATGTTATCTTGTAAAGTTTCGTCATTAGCACTTCTAATTTCGGATTCTTCAGTAAGCTCTGAAGCTAAAGCGTATCTACCATTCAAGTCAACAGTTACATCCGATTGATTTTGAACAGTAGCTGTTAATATACCGTCACCTGTATTAAAGCTTAACCCAGTTAAAAAATCGTTCTTTTGTCTCGCTAACGTATAGTCAGCTATTTGACCTATAGTTAGTTGTTTTGTAGTTATTTCGTTTTCCTCTTCATCTATTCTAGTTATAACCACCCTATCATTTTGTAGAGCTGAAGAACCTTGAGGGTATGAATATATTATTGCCATGTTTTGTTTTTTTTATTATATAATTAACTTTATCTATGCATCTTTAACAAACCTCATAAAGAAACACCACAAGCTATAGTCTCCTATGTTAATACTGCCTATCTCACCAGAACTTAAAGAAAATCCATAGCCAGCAGGAGTTGAAGGTGTTATAGAGTTATCAGTCCAATATACTTCAGCTTGTTGAAAATTTTGAAATTCTAAAACTTCAGTTGTAGTGTTTGTATATGCATACCCATAACCTTCACTATTAAAGCCGGTATCACCTAACTCCGCTGTATTGGTTAACTGCGCTGGATTCCACTCTCCAGGGTTTGCGCCAAACCTATTAAACCTATTCCCATTATCTACGTAGCAAGTAGATGAAAGAGATGAAAATATAGCACCCCAATCATTTGTGGTTGGTAATCTAAAACCTGTAGGAGGTTTTATAGCGTATCTAGCCCAGTAGTTATAAATTAAACCGTAAGTAGAGTTACTAGGATCAAAGTCTACGTAGCAAGCCGCTGGCGTATTGCCTTCCCAAGCTGCATACCAATCAACGTCATTGGTTAGAATAGGTATATTACCACCTGCAATTAATTCTGTTTCACTAGAGTTCGCATCTGTCCAAATTAGACCACATATTTCCACTGGTTCTGGATCTGGAGCTGGAGCTGGTCCTGGAGATGCAGGCCATACTAATGTACTCCCACTGTATATTCTCTGTACGTTACTACTACCTAACTTTATCTTACCAACTCCGTTAGGCGTTATGCTATTAAGTGTAAGATTCCCCATTAGTCTACAATTATATATAAAGTTGATGAAGATGGGGTTATACCGTTGTATTCAGCTTGTGTTAATGTTACTATTTGTGCTACTTTAGGAGAATCAGTGTAAGTGTCTGTGTTGTTCCCAACTACTCCTATAGTGTTACCAGTAACCTCTAAATCCCCTGGAATATTTACGTTACCTTTTAAGTAAGTGTCCGTTATATCGTTATTTCCTAAAGTAACTGTATTACCACCATTACCTATAGCTAGAGCACCGATAACTATTTGATTAGTATAATTAAGACCGCCTGGTTTAGCATTTTTACCTATAAAAACACAGTCGTTTGCAATGTAAGTACCAGTTCCAGTACCTCCAGCCCACTGCCCTAAAGCTACATTGCCATTACCTCCTGTCAATTCATAACCTGATTGATGACCAATAGCAACGTTACCTTCATCTCCATCTACTATTCGAGTCAGAGAGCTAGTTCCTATAGCCACATTTTTAAGACCCGTTGTGTTGTTCAGCTGGGCACTACGTCCTATAGCGATATTATCATCACCACTAGTTATATTATACAACGAATTGTAACCTAGACCTGTATTAAAACTACCAGAAACGGTATCCGAACCCATACTTCCAGCCCCTACAGCTGTATTAAAACCACCACTGCTTTTTGTATACAAGGCTCTCCTACCTATAGCTACGTTAAATCCAGAATTAGGTTGAGTGTTGGTATTTAAAGCTTCAAACCCAAGTGTTGTATTTGTACTGTCATCACCAGCACCAGTTCCAACAGTTATACTGTTAACAATAATGTCATTAGCAAAATTGCTTAAAGTGCTTGAAGCGTTTATAGTTATAGTGTCTAAAGCGCCATCTGTCGCGATAGTTATATTATCTCCAGCAACTAACGTAAGCGTGTCGCTGTTTGAATCCGCTGTTACAGTTGTTTGACCATCTACAGCAAAGCTTTTAAATACTCCGTCAGGTATAGAAGGTTTGTTAATTAGATTATCATAGTCTCCATCAAAAGATGAAGGTGTATACCCTAAAAAACCTATAACTTGTTGACTAGTTAAGCTTAAACTACCACCTAGTGTTAAACTACCTGATTCAGTTACATTACCAGACAATGTTATACCACTAACGCTACCAGTACCTGTCACCGATGTTACTGTACCTGTTCCACCGCCACCGCCGCTTGAACCTATATAATCTGCCAATGCCTGTATTTTAACCGACTTGGTAGAGTTTTTTCGTGATGTGTCTGAGACTATTAACAAGTCATTCGAAGACAAGGAACTTATTACTGGATAACTATTTATATTTGGCATTTTTTATTGTTTTTTTCTTTTTCTATCACCGTTCGCAAACGTATCTCTATTTGACGATGTTGAAACTCTTCTAGTGTTACCTAATTCACCGTTTACATGGTGTATATCTGAGTTAGATTCTTGTCCTATTCTTTGATTTTCTGCTTTTTTCTCTTTTCTCTTGAATTTAGCAGTTGATTTGCCTTCCCAAAGTATACCTTTAGCATACGCTAAGTCTCTTGCTGCCTTTCTTTTTCTAGCGCCTGGAGATAATTTTTGTCTACCCATGAAAACTTTGATTTTATATACTAGTTATACTCACATAAGAAGCATCGATTTTACAATTTATAGCCATAGTGTGACATTAGCCCCTTACTCTTATATATAATAGCCTAGTGTCACTGTTTTTTTTTAGAATTTTATTAGAAATATGGAATTTGGGTGCTGCCCCCCTCCGTAGAGGTTTTGCTTCATTTACCAAAATCGTTTCAAAAAAGCCGGGCCCCCCAAGTTTTTTCGTGTTTTCCATATATATACGATCTTTTGCTCCACATTCGTACGACGTTTTAGCTTTTTACTAGCGACGAAACTAAACTAATTTTTCGTAGAAAAATGTATAGCATAGTACAAACTCTCTACTGTTTAACTCAGATAATATAAGTGTAATTAAAATTAAAATATAATAATTAAAAAACTCAAAATAACTACTATTATATTCTGATAATAATTATAAATAAAATAAATAATAACTAATAATTAAATTTAA
>Ga0209771_1000631_pt1 | contig 23403 bp, 17 predicted proteins | sample SaaInl59LU_5_DNA_FD_184639 | JGI IMG/M metagenome (GOLD analysis project Ga0209771, IMG submission 184639) | Marine microbial communities from expanding oxygen minimum zones in the Saanich Inlet - ESP_59LU_5_DNA (SPAdes) (version 2) | ecosystem: Environmental > Aquatic > Marine > Intertidal zone... | reverse complement strand
AGTTGGTTCAGTTTGTTGAGGTTCTACGGATGGTTCTACTTGTTGAGGTTGTGGTTCAGTTTGTTGAGGTTCTGCAGATGGTTCGGTATCCTTAGTTACTTGAGGTATTTCTGACCAATCGGATGTAACGTATGTTGTTGACATTGATTTATCATCACCTTCCTTATATCCCGGCCTTTTTGTGTCAAAAGTTTCTTGATCAAATATCTCTACTTGACTTAACCTAGAAACCATAAATGTCCTCCAATTATTTTTAGTAAATCCCGTCTTTGATCTTGACGGGGGTTGTACCCAACCTCTAATGATCATGTTTCCTTTTTTAGATAGTCCTAGTGCGACTACCTCCACTTTTACTCTACGTCCGGCCTGAACTTGATCTCTTGGTCCATTATAAAAAAAACTTATTGGGTTTCTTTTTTTAATTGCATTAGCTAACGCTTTAGGTTTTGACGCTAATTTTGGTTCAGATTGTTCACCTATTAAAAACTTATATATATCTTTAAATAATTTCATTAAAAATCGGGATAACCACTATTACCACTATATTGGTTCCTTGCAATACTTTGGTTTCTTTCGTTTATATCTTTTGATGTACCTACACTATTATTGTTTTCTGCTCTACCTTTTTCATCCCCATCAGAAATTGCATTAGGGTGTACTAAACTATATGAATTGTTTTCATCATATATGTTTCTTGCTTGATTATCTAAACGATTATTTATATCGGTTTGTGAACCTACTTGGTTATTGTTTTCACCTTTACCGAAATCATCACCATCTGATAATGCATTAGGGTGGTTTACACCATAACCATTTAAATCATTACTATATTTATTTTGTGCAATTAATGTGGCCCTAGTATTAATATCTGTAATGGAACCTATTAAATCGTTATTTTCTCCTTTACCTTTATCGTCCCCATCAGAAATTGCATTAGGGTGGTTTACACCATAACCATTACTTGAGTTGTATGAGTTTCTAGATACATTATCCACTCTTGTTTGATTATCTGTTAATCCACCAACTTTTCCGTCATTCTCTCCTTTACCTAACTCATCCCCATCAGAAATTGCGTTGGGGTGATTAATACTGTAACCGTTATCAGAGTTGTATGAGTTTCTTTTTATGTGTTCTTGTCTTTGATTTTGGTCGGTTATTGTACCCACTTCACCATTTCTCTCACCTCTACCAAACTCATCTCCATCAGATAATGCGTTTGTGTTTTCAATACCATAACCAAAGTTAGGGCCATATTTATTTCTACCTAAGGAATCAATTCTTGTGTTAATATCTGTATTTGAACCGACCTTACCATTATTTTCTCCTTTACCTTTATCGTCCCCATCAGAAATTGCGTTGGAGTGGTTAGAATCATAACTCTTTGTTTTTTGGTAATCATTTCTTGACATTGCTTCGTCTAAAAATTGTTTTGATATTTTTTCTATTTGACTTGCCATTATAATAATTTTTTAATTCTCTCTACATCCTCAAAAATACCTAACGATGAAATGGGACTAACTGAAGTTTTATCTGAGTTAGACTTCATCATATTTCTTGGGATTGAGTAATTTGTTTTCTTATCGTGTTTCGATAGGTAAGGGTTTTTTCTTATGTCATCTAATTGTGCTATATTGTCTGCCCTTTTTTTAGATTCTTTATTGTTTTTAATAAGATTTCTTTCTCCGTTTAAAAACTTTTTACACCATTCTAACATTTTATCTCCCCCCGCCAGATGAAATTGGTTGTGGTCACTCTCTTTATCCATGTTCTCTAAATCATGAATAATTCTTTTTGCTTGACCATAAGTAATATTCTTAGTTCTAAGTAAATTCTTAGCCCGTTGTGTACCGTCTATTGTCTTATCACTTAATGAGTTAAAAAACTTAAGTATATAATCACAAATATCTTCAGGTACTTTAAAAACCCTATCTTTAAGATCTTTATTCATTATCGTCTAGTAATTTAGTTATATCTGATACGTTTAAATTATTTTTCTTTAATGCTCTTTTTAAGGAATCTAATTGTCTTTTTAAGATTGGGTTAATTTCTTTTTCACTATCATTAACAATCTCTTTGTGATCACTTTTCTTAGAAAGAACTGTCTCAACGTAATCTTTCATGAATTTTTTTGGGTTCTCCACAAGTCTGACTTTATCCTCGGGTAATTTTTCGTCATATCCCATTGATTCTAATCTTTTCATTGCATCATCATGAGTTAATCCTAATACACCCGTAAAATGTTTATATGCCTTTTTAAAGTTTTCGTCGTCACCTAATGTATCATCATAACCTAACGATTTAGTTAAATCACTTTCAGCCCAATATCTAAGTGAGGTATGTGTTCCGTGAACACCGTGTGTTCCCTGTGAACCACCAACCGCCTTAGCCGTTTTATCTGTTGTTTTTCTTGATGTTATTCCTTTAGCATGAAAGTCGGCAGATTTACCACCTCTTCTAATATTACCTTTCGCATCTACTATCTCATCAACATCACCTTCTTTTTCAGCAACTTCAGGAATTTTTTCAAAGTCAGTGTCCTTAGACATTTCGTCTGCCATTTTCTTCCACTTAGCTCTTTCTTTTTTAGTTAGACTCTCATCATTGGCCTTTGCATAGAAAAAACCTTGTTGTTTTTTAGAGGTAAATTTCTCTTCTATTACCTGTTTTATAAAATTATTCATAGAAAGTTGTTTTATTATAAATATCAAATGTTTTGAAAGATATTTATAAGAGTATGAATAGTCAAGATATTTTAAGGAATTTAGGTATAAGTGTGGACGTAGAGCTCGATAATTCAGAGACTTATGACTACGAAATTGCGGGGTTTAATAACGACTATGACCCTAAATTGTTGGATTTTACCAATTCAATAACGTTTGATACCCCTATATTAAACGATTTAACCAATGACGATCCTACAATAGAAAATATTAAACTTTGTGAGTTTGATAACAGAATTAATGATGTTAATTACATTTATTCAAGTTTAACGGTGACATTTAACTATGACGAATTTACCGATCATTTTAATATTTTAGACAGTGAGGGGAATGTAGTCCATGATTATGAAAATTTTATTTTAAATAACGACCTTTTCACATACACAGGAATTCCTGGCGAAATACATTATTTTACAATATGTGAGTACCCTGATTAGGAATACCCACCAACCAACACAATTTTAATTCTTTATCTGAAGATAACTAATGTTTTTACTATTTATATAGAAAAGTAAAAATGTCATTAGAGATCACAGGTTTTTCAACTAACTTAATTGAATGCAGTAGTAAACTAGCAGGTAATTGCTGTCCAATAGACAGTACCTTGGATGTAAGACCTTGGGCCTACGAAATTAACAAACATGGTGGGACCGATTCATGTGATTATATAATTAAAAGACGACCTGAAAAGGGGTGGACACTCGACTTTGTTTTTAACAGAGAAGAGTTACCGTGGTCTGTTGGTAGTGTTTTTTACTTTTTTGGTGTGAGGGATGAAAATAGTCCATCACTATACGCGGATAACAATCTCTCTTTTGGTTTTACCTCTGATGGAAGAATACAATGGAATGCTTACAGATATTCGGGTAGTTGTGTTAATGATTCATATAAAGAAACTTTTTATTTAGATTCTGGTGTAACCCCAATACTTTGCGAAAATGGAACATCAAAAGATTTTAACATAACAATTGTTTTTGATAGACACTTAAGACTCACAGAGTGTGATATTCCTAATACGGGTGGTTGGAATGATTTAATAACAGGAGATACGATTACAAACGCAATGGATATCGTACTCTCAGGTGCAACCGAACAAAACCAATATATAGAAGGACTAAATAAAGATTGGAACGACGAAAGATATGCAAGGTTAGGTACATTAAAAATATACCTCAATGGTTGGCCAATATATAAAATAGATAATTGGGAGGAAATTATACCATCTAATAGAGGTTTTCAACCGTTCATTCAATCATGGGGTGGAGGAACAACAGGATCTGGAGGTGTACATACGGGTGTTACAGGTTTTAATTTAAAACGAATTAAATATATAGAGGAACCCCTTAATGCATTACAAGTAAAACATCATTACATAACATCAACTAAACCTCTATTTGATATTATTGAATGTCAGGATAGGTGTGAGGAAAAAGAAATAATACCTTTTAGTGAAAGAACAGTACATTTCGAAGACGACTCGGATGGGGACGGTGAGAGAGACATAATCTATACAGAAGGTGAAGACATATTAATAATATAAAATATTTATAATAATGGCATTTAGAAGAATATCAGATTTAAGTTCAAGTTTATCACCATCAGGAGATGGTATAATACCGATTTCGGAGGGTGGTAAAACCTATGGAATCACTTTAGACACTATTAAAGGTCAGATTGAAGGGGTACTAACCTCAAGTTTCACTGACAGTTCATCTCATGGAGAGTTAAGTTCTTCGGTAGATAATAATAGCACATCAATAGACTCTCTAAATCAATTTACCTCATCGGCTGATGATAGATTAGTTTCTTTGGAAACCTTTACGGGAAGTTTAGATGATACTTTTGCCACAGATTTGGAGGTAACCCAACTTAGAAATTATTTCAATTCTTATACTTCTTCTAATAATAATATTAATTCAGAACAAACCGATTACCAAAACTCCTTAGGGGATAGATTAAATAGTATAGAAACCTTTACGGGGAGTTTATCGGACACCGTTAATGATATAATAACTATTGAGGGTAGGTTAGATGACTTGGAAGTTGAGAGTGGATCAATTAGGTCCGAATTTAATTCATTTACCTCATCTTTTTTATTAATATCCGAATCTTTTGATCAAAGGATTTCGGCATTAGAAAATCCTGTTTCCACACCATTACCGACATCAACCCCTGTTCCAACAGCAACAGTGGAACCTACACCGACACCTGAACCTTTACAACCAACTCCAACATCAACAGTAGAACCAACAGCGACAGTAGAACCAACACCAACAGCGACAGTAGAACCAACACCAACAGCAACAGTGGAACCTACACCGACACCAACATCTACTCAAGGATCAACACCAAGTCCGACATCGACTGATGTTCCTGAACCAACACCGACGACTAATTATACCTTATTCGAATATATGATTGTTTGGAGAAGGAATACCGTTGCAAATGGAATGACGTATGATTTTACAAGATTAGACGGTAATGGTGATTACTTCTATTCAAATGAACAAATAAAATGTGTCTATGAGACTTTCGGAACAGGTGGTGGTAACCTTTGGAATATTACCGTGGGAGATAATAGTGAAGGATTAATCTCTGTTGGTGATGATTCTTGGAATAGAGTTTCTGTTGGTAACCCAACTAATATTGTTGGATCTTTTAATTCAACTACAAGGGCGGTTTGGTATGACAATACTGACCGTTTAGGTAATGGTGTTCAACACTACATTATTACTTTTGTTAGTGGTGAAGTTACTGACTTAGTTTCTTTTGATAGTATTGGTGATGTGAGTGGATGTGTTCCTTATGTGGATCCAACCCCGACACCAACATCAACTGTAGAACCAACACCAACAAGTACCGATGTACCTCAACCAACACCTACACCAACAGTGGAACCTACGGGTACACCAGTTCCTAACCCAACAAGCACACCAGTACCAACAGCAACTGTGGAACCAACACAAAACATATTGTTACTTACCCGAATTAATTCTCTACCAAACCCATTATATGATATTTTAACAGGTAATTTCAGTGGGGCCCAACAGTTCATATGTAACAATGATGTAACATCCTCAAGTGGACAAACAAAGCAAACAAATGGAGATCCGACCAACCCACAAAACGGTGATATACTTTATGATGATGGTAGTTTAATAACAAACTCTCAATTCGGATTTTTTTGGAACCAATACAATGATGTTAGTGTCAAATCAACATGGAGATGGATCACAACCGATTCCAACGGTGTGATGACAGTGTCTCAATTTAATTGTCCGACAAGTACTCCTGTACCAACGGCAACAGTAGAACCTACACCAACATCAACTGAGGCACCAGTACCAACGGCAACAGTAGAACCTACACCAACATCAACTGAGGCACCAGTACCAACGGCAACAGTAGAACCTACACCAACATCAACAGACGTTGTATCTCCTAATGCAATCTGTTCGGATCAAAATATCATTGTTCAAGTTAACGATGGACCTATTGGAGAACCCGTAGAACCATTAGTGACTTATTATGGTTCACGAGCGGCAATGATTTATAATAGTGTAACACCCAGTACGTATCAAGTGGGTAATACAGATTATAGTGTCAACTTTACAGTCAATAGTTATAATTTCCAAAATAGGGGGGATGATGTTGATTGTACTACTTCTGCAACAGGTGAAAGTACGATTGGTGTTTGGGATCTTAAAAAAGGTAAAAGCAATCCAAATAATAACGTGATTGGTGTTGACGACCAAGTAACTGCGGGTCAAATGATGTATCCTGCATACTTGACAAACTCTAACCAGGCCACCTTTACTCCAATGTACGGTGAAAATAATCCATTTAGACCATTCGATCTATATTTCACAAATAATGATATTGCGAGTGGTGGTGTTCATGCCAGAACAGAACTTAGAATTAATTCAGTAGACGCAAATGGTAACGATAGAGAAACACAATTAGACCAACTAATTGGGAATTCGGGTATCATAAAATTCAGACAAAATCCAAAATTTAAAACAAACCCGACAACCGCAGATAATCAAGCATGTTGGTACTCTGTCGAGAACTATGCGAGTTATAGGTTTGATAGTAATACATTCTATAAAGTATTACAGTCCGATGGTTCATACACTTACTATTACAGCCCTGGATCACCCGTAGGTAATCCAACACAGTATAACCAAATTCTTACTTCAGAACCTAATATGGGCGGATCAGGATCATGGTACGGACAATCATACAACGGTTCACTACAACGCGCAACGACACCTGATAATGGTACAACAACATATGATGGTGTTAGACCGAGTATAAATGTTGGGACAGTACAATGTAACGGATTTACAGCCACTGTAGGAGATACATTTGACCTTTCACATGACTTCCCAATTTCAATATCGGTTGTGTTAGACACACCTAACCCGACAAGTACACCAGTACCTACGGCACCTGCACAACCCACACCTGTACAACCAACAAGTACACCAGTACCAACGGCAACGGTGGAACCAACACCTAACCCGACAAGCACTCCAGTACCTACGGCAACTGTGGAACCTACACCAACACCTACGGACACACCAGTACCTACTAGTACTGAGGTTCCACCTACACCAACACCTACGGATACACCAGTACCTACTAGTACTGAGGTTCCACCTACACCAACACCTACGGATACACCAGTACCTACTAGTACTGAGGTTCCTCCAAGTCCCACACCAACGGCAACAGATACACCTGAACCTACTCCCACAAGTACAGTAGAACCTACGGCAACGCCGGTACCATCTACCCCAACACCAACACCAACAGTTTCTTTAACATGTTTAGATGGTGATAATGATAATACCGTAAACTATGGTGAAGTATTCTTTGGGGCGGGTAATTATTATATTTTTAATGGGAACTACGAGACGTACCACACCAATACGGGTACTTATCTATTGAAAAATGTGTCTAGTGGTCATCCAATAACGGTATTAAATTATGGTAAGGAAAGTTTAATTTATGTTGATGGTACACCTGCAGGAACTAAAATAGGTTCTGATGGAAATTCATATACTTATTACTACGGAGACGTAACCATAACTGTCCAAGGAAATTATGGAACGGTAAGTTACGAATGTTACTACCATGGTTATATGGGTGGTCAGGATAACCTTGTATTCAGTAATACATGTCCAATATCACCAACACCTACACCAACAAACACTCCGGTACCAACTAGTACAGTAGAACCCACACCTACGTCAACTGAGGTTATACCAACCCCCACACCAACGGCAACGGACATTAATTATAATTCAAATTCGATATATGTTCACATACCTAACCAACCAACCGCAACACCACAATAGATTTATAAAAACACACACATATTATGACACAAGAAGAATTAAAACAATTAACTAAAGAACAAACATCCAACACAAATAATAACATTGTGAGTGTGGGTTATGGTTATACCGAAGTAGGTGGTAAGATAACTAACGAATTGGGTTTAGTTTATACGGTTAAAGAGAAAAAACCGTTAGATGAAATACTTGAAGAAGATAGGATACCATCAGAAATAACCTATGGTGGTGAATCCCTTCCTACGGACGTTGTTCAATCTACCGTTAGACTTGTTGCTGCGTCCGACTGTAATCCAGAGTTTTATGAATGGAGAACAAACGCACCGACTAATCGTAATAGTTTCAGACCATTAAAAGGTGGTGTTTCAATTGGAAATGTGGATTTATTACCTGGATATGTTGGTACCTTAGGTTTTGTTGCAATTGATAACGAATCAAATACTCTTGTTGGTGTATCAAATAACCATGTTTTGGTTGATGATGCATGGATAGCAACCTCAAGAACAACCACAGATTCAAAAACCAACGCATTTAGAGAAAATGGTTCGGTATGTGTTCAACCATCTGAAGTAGGTGCGAATTCAAGTAACCGCGTTGGTGTTTTAAAAAAATATGTACCTATCGATTTTACAGGAAACACTGTTGATGGTGCGTTAATTGCACTTGACTCGAAGGATCTTGTGAACTACGATACCTATGGTGAACCATTTGAAGGTTTAACGACAGTTACAGATTATCCTCGTTTTGCAACCACAGAAGAGATTGATAATATACTTACAACTAACCCACAATTACTTAGTTCGGGTAGAACAACAGGTGCTAAGGGTGAAGGAAACACTAAACTTCTTGTTGGTGGATTTCCCGTCTCATCTCAGATTGAATTTAATAAACAAGGTGTTAATCATGTTGCTCAATTTGATAACTTAATAAAATACATTGCGAGTGGTACAACAACACCAAATGGTGACGTGTGTTACGACCCAATTTCAGGTGGAGACTCAGGATCCGCATTAATTGCTGATCTTTCAGGTGAAAAAGTAATCATTGGTTTATCGTTTGCAGGGGCGTTTGATGGGACAGGAAAAAATGTATACGGTCTTGCTTGTAGAATTGACGAGGTTGCTAAACAACTAAACATAAGTGCCTATATGGGAAATAACCTAAGTAACTATAACGTGTCAGATATACCGAAATCAGAAAAACACATTCTACAATACCACACGAACCAAAAAAAGATAACTGTAAATGGTAAAGATTTTTGGCAGATGGGTATAACCACTTCCGACCATTCACGTTATGAAAGTGGTTCAGTAAAAGATAACACAGAAACTACCCTTTTTGATAGAACAATATACGTCTATGGAATTAAATTATATGCCGCTGGTGTAGTTGGGAGTAGTCTTAGTGTACCTACTGAATTTTTAAAAAAAATAGCACAGACAGTTAAATTAATTATTGACCCTAAAGGACCTAACATTGATAAACCATCACAACTTAATATGATAAAGACATTGTCGGGTGAATCGGGTTGGCACTCGGGTATGATGACAATACAAAGAATTGCTCGGGGTGGTGGAAATTACTACGACTCAAATTTCTTAACTGATCCAACACTATATGCGGGTCTTGAGAACTTGTTTGACACAACAGCAAATAATGATATGGTGTGGTACAAAAATAATAGTAATGGTCCAATTAATATTATTGGAGATAACGACATTGTTGAAGTTTTGGAACATGTTTTACACACAATACATATGTTTGGTGTGAAGGGTGGTGTTAATGGATCGGAAGTGGCATTAAATGTTGGGTTTGAAGGTGATGATGTTACAGGAACCGAGTTATACCTCGCCATGAGTGAGGCAGTAAATAATAAGGTTTTTGATATTAGTGGTTATGGTGGAACACTTTCAGACATTACAAAACATCAACTTATTTTAAAAGAATATATGTATCTTCTTACATTTGCAATGTGGGATTATTCTGAGTTTTGGGAAAATGGGAGTCTTCACCCTGAATGGAATGACAACTCAAAAACACCATCAGGTGTATCTACAAATAATCCATTGGGGGAATCACTATACAACACATACATTAAACCGGTGTTGTCAGTACCAAACAAATCAGTGTTAAGATCTATATTTGGTGATAATGACACGGGAGTCTCAGGTTACCAAAACGATGTAATTTAAATACCAATAAAAAAAATAGATTGAATATTTATTAATATGGAATTCTTTATACGAAAAGGGGCTACAGACCCATTATTAAAATTAAGGTTGGTTGATGACGGTAGAAACGATAAGTCTTCTTTAAACGACTTATTAGAAAATGCTGACATTAGGTTTGATATGATCGATATTGAAACAGAGGTTCCTAAAATTTTAGGTGGTGAATGTTTATTGACAACAAGAACTAAAAAGTATGACCAAACTACAGAAGAATATTACATTACATATAGGTTCACATCAGAACAAACAAAAGAGTCGGGTAAATTCGAGGGAATAGTTAACATACAATTTAGAGACACAGATTTACTACCCACAAATAAACTCATCGTTCCTATTAAGGAAAAACTCTACATTAACATCATTTAGAAAGTGCTCAAACATTAAAGGGGGATATATGATATCCATATTGATATTATAACTTATTTTTCATATATTTGTATTAATTAAGTCAAACTACCCAACTAAGGGTAAGCTAATGTGTCATCCAATTTTAATACAATGAACGAAATCATTTCCCAAGAGGTAATAGAAGAATTCCTCAACGGTTCGGACCCTGAAGAGTATATAACAGGATTAGAATATGAGTACCGAACAAACACAATCTACAAAATTATTCAACACCCTGAAAAGGGTAAAATTATTAGGAAGGATAAGTTAACCGCATTCTTGTGGGTTGATGACCTTACAGGTTTAAATTTCTATGGTGATAGTAAAGCCAAACAACGTCAGAAAATGTCGGAGTATGGAATTACCATTGAAAAGTTAGATACCGCCGATAATGAACGTTTAGAGAATGGTTATAATTTCTTAGTTAAAAGTAGTCAAGGTTATCGTTCACTTCTTAGTTTTTTTAGACAAGGGGGTTTAAATCCGTGGGACGAAGAAATAAGAAAACATTTTATACTACTTAACCCTAAAGAACAATATCTTATACAAAAAGAAAAAAGATTATTTAAGGGTATTGAAGAATATGAAGACGTACATAGATTAGTTTTTGATATTGAAACTACAGGTCTTGAACCCGAAACAGATAAAATAATCCTAATTGGTTTAAAAGACAATAAAGGTTTTGTAAAGATTATTAATGCATTCGGTGAAGATGGTGAAAAGAATTGTATAATCGAATTTTTCAAGTGTGTTGAAGAACTTAAACCTACAATCTTCTCTGGTTATAACTCCGCATTTTTCGATTTCCCATTTATTATTAAAAGGGCCGAAATATTAGGAATAGATGTACAAGAACATACTAAGGTTTTTATAGACCAAGGTATGAAAGAGAGGGAAGGCATGTTGAAACTTGCCAATGAAGTTGAGACCTACACCCAACATATGATTTGGGGAATGAATGTTCTTGATATTGCCCATTCAGTTAGGAGAGCTCAGGCAATTAATTCTGACATTAAGTCTTGGGGGTTGAAATATATTACAAAGTATTTGGGAGCCGAAAAAGACAATCGTGTTTATGTAGATGGTGCGTGGATTTCTAAAATATACTTAGATAATGAAAGTTATTATGTAAACCCAAAAACAGGTAACTATAAGAAAATAGGTGATCCCGGTACCGAGGGATTATTAGAAAAGTATCCGAATCAATTTGAAGTATGGACAGGTAGAAAAATTGTTGAACAATATCTTGATGACGATTTATATGAAACTATGGTTGTTGATGATTCATTTAGTCAGTCAACATTCTTACTTTCTAAAGTTGTACCTACAACCTATGAACGTATATCTACTATGGGTACCGCAACATTATGGAAACTAATAATGTTAGCTTGGTCATATAAACACAATTTGGCAGTACCCGAAAAACAAGATAGGAGAGCGTTTACGGGTGGACTATCAAGATTACTCGCAGTGGGATACGCAGAAAAGGTGGTTAAGTTTGATTACTCCTCACTATACCCTTCTATTCAATTAGTATATGATGTGTTTCCTAAATGTGATGTTATGGGGGTACAAAAATCCATGTTAAAATATTTTAGAGACGTACGTATTAAATACAAAAAATTAGCGTCTGAACATTACAAAACAGATCCCGAACTATCGGAAAAATATAACAGGAAACAATTACCAATTAAGATATTCATTAATGCATACTTTGGGTCTCTATCCGCACCTCACGTATTTCATTGGGGAGATATGGATACAGGAGAAACAATCACATGTGTTGGGAGACAATGTTTACGTATGATGATAATGTTCTTTGAAAAGAAAGGATATAAGTCACTTGTAATGGATACGGATGGTGTCAACTTCTCGTGTCCTGACGATGTTGATGACAGAGTTTATGTATCTAAGGGTCTTAATGAGTTAGTAGAGGGTGGTAAAACTTACAGAGGTGCTGAGGCTGACACTGCAGAATTTAATGATATTTTTATGAGGAATGAGATGGGATTAGATATTGATTATGTTGCACCTTCCACAGTTAATGTTGCTCGTAAAAACTATGTACTAAAAAAACCGAGTGGGGGTCTTAAATTAACGGGTAATACAATTAAGTCTAAGAACCTTCATGGTTACATTGTGGACTTCTTAGATGAAAGTTTGAAGTTAATGTTGGATGGTAAGGGACAAGAGTTTTTGGACGTATATTATAAATATATTAGTAAGATCTATAATAAAGAAATTCCCTTATCTAAGATTGCAAATAAATCGAGAGTAAAATTATCCGTAGATAACTACTTAAAGTCTATGAAAACCAAAACTAAAAGTGGGGCGTCTAAGGCAAGACAAGCACACATGGAATTGGTCATAAAGAACAATTATCCTGCAGGTCTTGGGGAAACAATATATTACGTTAATAATGGTGAACGTAAGGGTGATGGTGATGTTCAAAAAATTACTAAACCCACTAAGAAATTCCAAAAGGAATTCCTTGAAGAACATGGGTACCCTGTTCCCGAAAATTATATAAAAATTAACTCTTTTATGATTACTGAAAAGGAGTTAAAAGAAAATCCCGACATGAAGGGTGATTATAATGTTGCTCGTTATATTAATACATTTAACAAAAGAATAGAACCATTGTTAGTTGTATTTCATCCTGACATTCGTAATGACATTATTATTGATAACCCCGATGATAGACCTTTCTTTACAATAAACCAATGTAAGTTGGTCAATGGGTTTCCAATGAAAGAAGGTAGTCAAGATAGTTTTGAAGAGGTTATGACATTATCCGATAGTGAAGTAATGTTTTGGAAAAAGGTTGGTAGGGATCCTTATTTTATGTATTTAGAAGATAGTCTTGAACACGTGGACCAATATTGGGTACAAAAGAATAGAGATGCCGTTAATTTTAAAGTTCCAAGTAGTCCCTCCCAAGAAGGTGATTTAATTGAAAGAAATGGTCACGATTATGCAACACACACTGATGTAGATGTTTAAATCATATTAAAAGGAGATGGCATCGCTCTGTATTTTAACGATTTGTTGAGACTTTCGGCTTCATTTCCTTTTCTTTCCAACATTTTGTCGGGTCTTAACCTTTCTAATCTTTGTGATAACTCTTCGATAAGTTTTAGTTTCTCATCTTTACCTTCGGTTAATAGGGATTGGTAATCTAATTTAACTTGACTGTCAGGTACTTGTAGGTCACCTGAAAATTTAGAATATACCCTTCCTAATCCTTCTTTAGAGTATGCAATAAGACATTTCCTAACCCATGTTTGTGCAGGTCTATTAAGATCTTCCCACACTAATTCTTCGGTCTCTATATCGGAAGGTAATTTTACAACATCTTTATTTTTATCTAAACAATCGTCCCTATCTGTAGTATCATAATACCAATACCAAACATAGTAGTTATGTTGTTGTATGGAACCAAAATCAAACCTACCACCAGGTACGTTAGCCAAGTGAATATATTTTTTACCTTCGGGTCCTGCAGTTATACGATAAGTCATTTCACCACCGATTAGTCGGTTTTTAATGTTCCTATCTTGCATACGTGATAATAAATCATAAGCGGGTAACATAAAGTAAGAACCTGAAGTTCCCATTTGTGCAAAACCACCTACACCACCTGAACCTACACCACCAAGACCACCGAATCCACCTAAAAATGGATCCACAATAGAGTCAGTCAATTCTGCACGTGTAAACCATAAAAGTTCGTTTATTTCACGACCCGCAGGAATTTCGTACACTTGTTGATTTCTAACAAGTTCTATTTTGTCTTTTAGTAATTCAGAATCACCACCCGCCTGTAAACCGACAATTTTTGAATATGCGTGTGAGTATTGTGTTTCATAGTCTAATGATCTCGTAGTAAACGCTCTCGTCAAAGATTGCGTATCCACATTTAACCCAGCTAAAGATGACCACTGAGATTCAATTAACCAATCACTTACGTACTGTTCGTATTCATCTAAGGATAATTCTAAGAAAGTATCCATTTGTTCCTCGGTCAATTCTATAGACCTAATAGGTGCCCCTAAAAGGTTAAAAACTTGAGTATAAAGTTTGTCTCGATTTGCCGGTGTGATAATAGTGCTTGCCATACTTGATTTATTAATATAAATAGTTTATATTTAAGAAAAATAGTCTACAAATTTTGAATTTAGAGAAATTAAGAGTCAAACATCGTAAAACCATTAACGTATGGGAACACATTCATCAAAACATTCGTTTGAATGGGATTTTTAAAGACGCAATAAACCAAATCATAAAAAATACCCATTCCTCAGACACAGAAAGATGGAGAAAACCCATGGGAGACATTGGTTGGGGTTATTACGATTATGATGAAGACACAAAATCCTACACTAAAAGAAGTGGTATAAATTTTATTAATACGGGGTATAGTTACCAAGGGTATATAGAGTCAGTATTAAAAAATAGATTTAACGTACAGTTTCCTTATAGGACCGACGAAAGAGGATTTTTTATTAAGGAGACCGTAGAGGAAACAATTCAACAGTTTTGTTATTATCTTGAATTATATAAAGATTACATTCTATTTGATGGTGAGATAAAAAATCATATAGAAATGATAAATGAAAGATTACTTAAAATATCAAATAGATCCGAAAAACTAATTGAGGATAAACATAAACTTATATGGCCCGACTCTATCGATTATAAAACATTTACAGGTGGTGGAGGTAACGTTAAGGACTTTAGTGGTATTGATGGTGAAGTGGTCTTTGAGGAGTCTGTAAAGTCTGTACAATGTAAAGAGGTTAGTTATATTGAAGAAAACGAAGATAGAATTATAGTTAGTCTTACAATGTCGTATAAAAAATATCTACATGTTGATTATTACGCGTTCACTAACGATAAGAAATATATTGTTTTTAAAAATGATTCTAATGGAATTAAAGTTTTGGGGTCTTTAAGTGGTAATATATACTCATTCAATAAAGATTTGATTGTTAGTACTAACTTTTAATATTTTTAACTAACTCACTACCAAAACTTTCAGAGTATTCCCCGTCACCCATTACTTGATCTATTATATCTTTCTTTTTCTGTAATATATTATAGATAGTCATTTCAATAGTATTTTCGAAAACGGGATAGTAGACAAGTACACTGTTCTTCTGTCCATACCTATACGCCCTGTCTTCTGCTTGTGAATGGTCGGCGGGAACAAACGATAAATCATTAAAGATAACCGTATCTGCGGCTGTTAAAGTTATACCAACTCCTGCCGCTTTTATATTACCAATGAATACCTTTACTTTATCTTCATTTTGAAATCTATCGACGGATTGTTGTCTCCTATCCTTTGACATCCTACCGTCTAACACCACTGCTTTCTTTCCATATTTCTCATAAATCATATCTAAAGACATGGTAAAATTGGTAAAAACTATTACTTTTCTACCCTGTTCTAAAACCTTGTCGATTAATTCACAAGTATGGTCTACTTTCTCTATTGCGATAAGTTGTCTTAATTTCATTAATCTATTAAGAGTAACCGTAAGACTCTCTTTCTTCCTATTTTCCTTACTTATCCTTAAGAACTCACTTAATTCATCATCATAAAATGAGTTTTTTAGTTCTAACCATATTGGGGAAATTAGTTTTTCGGGTAGATCTAAAATATCGGTCTTCATTCTCCTTAAAACAACCGCCTTAGTTTGTTCTCTTAATTCATCTAAATTACTTGCACCACTTGTATTCCATATTTTCCTACCACCAACTCTAAATTGGTAACCCTTACAATATCTTAAAACATAACTCTTCCAATTAAGTGTTAGAGGTGAGTTTACAATTTTTAATAAGTTGAAATAGTTGATTGGTCTTGAGGTCATGGGTGTACCCGTGAGTAACCAAACCTTAGGTATTTTTGCAAGTATGTCATTTAACAGTTTTGTTCTCTGTGCCTGACTATTTGAGATGTAGTGTGCTTCGTCAACTATTGCTAAATCAAACCCTTCATTTAAAATTATTTTATATGCGTCACTATCCTCGGTATTCTCTGTTGTGTGAAAGTTTTTAAGTATATCATAGTTTATGATGTAATATTTAAAAGTGGACCCCCACTTCTTACCTTCAACAATTAATACATTTTCATCCGAATAGAGTTCTATTTCTCTCTTCCAATTGATTTTAAGGGACGCTGGACAAACTATTAATACCTTTTTAACATCACTCTCCAAAGATGCGATAACTGTACTTGTAGTCTTCCCTAACCCCATATCGTCGGCAAGAATAAATTTATTGTTGGCCAATAATTTTTCTATCGCTATTTTTTGGTGTTCCATTGGAGGTCTGTGGGAATATGGACTATAATCTACTTCACGGTCTAAGGTCTTCTCTTCTTGAATAACGGACGCTTTCGGTATCCACATAGATATGGGTTTCATATCATTAGTTAAGTTCCCCCATATATTATATGCCTTATCACTCTCACATAGTAATTTCTCCACCCAAACTTGTTCAACGGGTTTCATAAGTAGTCTGTCTTCTTGTAGTTTAGTACCAAAAGACTTTGCAATTGATAGATACTTTCGAGCAACTTTAGGTACTACCTCATGATATTTTATGACGTAGTCTGACTGTGGACGAGTTAAACTATAATTTTTCGATCTTTCGAATTTATGTTTTAAGTCCAATATATGGTTATTATAACCTGTATATCCTGTTACAATCTCCCTTGCTTGTATTTCGGGTAATAACTTTCCCATGTATATACTAAATATAAGGAATTCAAATCAGTTTTTAAACTATTTATCTATATGAGTAAAAAATTACCAATTAAAAGAATGAGTAAATTCTTCTCTGAGGAAGACTTTGACTTTAATGTTCAAATAGGTCAGGAATATCTTCATGGGGATTTAAATATGAAATTGGTGCTCTACCGTGTTGATACTGAGAGTACAGATACTGATGCCGTATATGCTGAAGTCGGGAAAGATCAAATAAAGTTTTTCCCACCTATCGAATTCAACGCATTAGTTAAAATAGAACCACCTAAAAATGAATCTTACAAACCCGGTTTAGTCCGTTATATAGAGCCTGGTAATATGACCGTATCTGTTTACATAAGTCATTTACAAGATTTAGGGGTTGACATAAAATACGGAGATTTTATTGCATATCCTGAAACAGAAGATAAAGTTAGATATTATACAGTTTCAAATGACGGTAAAGTAACATCTGACAATAGACATAATATGTTTGGGTTTAAACCACATTACAGAACAATAACATGTGTACCAGCACAAGAATCGGAATTTAGAGGAATTTAATAATGGCAATACCAAAAAGAAAAAATAACATAAAGGTTTATCAAGGTAATGAATTAATGGGTAGGCGACAGGAATTACTCGATAAGATCACTCAAGGTGATTCCTATCTTCCTGATTCGGTATTACATGATGATTTGGACTTGGGTATGTTAGATTTTGTTAAAAAGAATTTTGTGGTCGTTTCGGACGGTGTACAAATTCCCATCATACCTAAAATTTTGACACTTCAAAGATGGGGTGAGTTTACAAACACGTGGAATTTTTCAGATTTAGATGGTAATCCGTCTATACCTTTTATAAGTGTCATAAGGAAACCAGATGTGCAACTTGGTACTAATCCGAGTTTACAGAGAACTATACCTGATCGACAACAATTTCACTACGCCACAGTACCGACATGGAATGGTACTCAGGTAGGTGCTGACATATATAAGATACCTCAACCGGTCCCTATTGATATAAGTTACGATATTACTATTGTCTGTACAAAATTCAGAGATTTAAATAAGTTTAATCAAATAATATTACAGAAGTTTACTTCAAGACAGGCATATACCACGGTAAAAGGACATTATGTCCCAATAGTGTTAGATAGTATAGAAGACAACACACCCGTGAATTTAGAAACAAGAAGATTCTACGTCCAAAACTATAAGTTCACTTTATTAGGTTTTATTATAGACGATGAAGAATTTGAGGTGAAACCCGCAGTTAGTAGATTATTTTTAATGAATGAGTTTATTAAAAGTAATAATTTTGAGAAAAAATATTTAACTAAGAATTTAGAGATTACTGTCGTTAATTTCACTGCTGATGGAGTACAAACAATCTTTAGTGTGGGTGAAACGATAGGTATACTTTTTAATACCACCATTAATGGGTTACTACAAGAAAGAGGTGTTGAATTTAATCATGTTTCTTTAACTTCTAAAATAAGTTTTGTTGAACCTCCGAGAGAAGGATCCAATGTAACAATTACTTATTACAAAGGTAGGTCAAGTGTTTTTATCGATTCCCACGGGAATGTTAGACAGGTATCTACAGAATATTTTGACTACTCAGGAGGTGGTCTTTCATTTACTACAGTAAACAATATAGATAGTGTTATTAGTTTAGATTTAAACGGTCTATTATTAGAAGAAGGTAGTGATTTTGATATTACGGGTGGTACTGAAGTAACACTAAATGGAACTCCTCGAATTGGTTCGAGAATAGGTATTACTTATCTATTCTAATAACCCACTGGGTTTTTTGGGTTTTATAAAAAAACCACTGGGATATTTTCAAATTTTAATTGGCATAAATCAAGGTGCGTAGAACAAGGTTTACAATTTTAATTGGCAGAAACCCGCCACACATACATGATATGTATTTTAATTGGCAGAAACCTATTCACCGTATAAATCTCTTTTTCGATCCACACAATTGGTTTCTATCCACTTTTCCACAACTTTATAAATTTTAAAACCATTATCATCACAATACTTTTTTAAGATATCATGGTGTTTTTGACTTATTTTGATGTTTTTGGGGGTTTTGTCTCTCATAAAGATAAATATAGATAAAAAAATATCTTTAAATATCCCAAAATAGAAAACTTGGGAACTCTTTACTAAAAACTAAGATATTTATAGTAAACAATAAAAATTTATAATTAAAGTTAATCGATGGCAAATTCAAACAGAGTATTCGTTTCTCCAGGTGTATATACCTCAGAAAAGGATTTAACGTTCGTAGCACAAAGTGTGGGTGTGACCACATTAGGGTTATCAGGTGAGGCACTAAAAGGACCCGCATTTGAACCAATTCTAATAAGAAATTTTGACGAATTCAAAACATATTTTGGACCTACTTCACCAACTAAATTTTCGGACGGTAACCCAAAATACGAATTGGGTTATGTCGCAAAATCATACCTTCAAGAATCTAACCAATTATTTGTAACAAGAGTTTTAGGTTTGACGGGTTACGTACCAAAAATAACATACGCAATTAAAACATTAGGCGGAATAACAGTAGACCTTACAGGTGGAACTACAAATACGGTAGAGGAACTTATAGGAACTGGTTTAGATATTTCAACTTATTCATTATTTGAAAACCTAAGTGGGAAGACAGCAAATGATGGAAGTTCTATGTCTGACTGGATTACAAATTTAGGTGTCTTAGCTGACGGATCATGGTTTACTATTGGTTTAGTTGATGGGGCAGAAACATTAAGTTTGGGATCGTCTTTACAGATAGCGGGACCAATAGGAACAAACAACAATAACAATTGGTATAACACTTATTTTACAGAAAACGGTCTTGGAGTAGTATCGGGTGTAAGTTCTTACCTTTTTGTTTGGGATCAGGCAAATAACGGATTCAAAATAACAGAATTTAGTTATAATGCTTCAGTAAATTCTGACTACGACAATATAGTGGTACTATCACTAAGATCAAGAGGATCGTACCAAGGACAAACATTAAACCTTGAATTAGATTCATCAAGTGACATAAGTATTGCGTCATCCACTTTAGGGACCGACCCACTATCAGAATTTACACTTAATGTTACAGGTTCTACAAGTGGTGTTAAATCATTTACATGTACATTGAATACATCATCCACTAAATATGTTTCTAAAGTATTGGGTAATACTAATTTTGATAAGAAGAAAAATGAAGTACCTCTTTATGTTTTTGAAGAGTATCCAAAATTATTATCAGCCCTTTACGGACAAGGACTTGTTAGAGGTTTAGACATTACACATGTTTCACATAACGTAGGAAACGATTATTTAAATCAATGGGAAACACCAGCATCTCCAACAGTTGTATCTGAAGTGAGAGGTGGTATTGTTTCTGACCTATTCAGTGTAATTAGTATATCAGATGGAAATGCTGCAAACACACAATTAAAAATTCAAGTTCAGAATATTGACCTTGATTCAGGTGAGTTTGATTTGATAATTAGAGATTTTAATGATACTGATAATAATATTTCAGTACTTGAAAAATTCTCAAGATGTACGATGAACCCTGACCTACCTGGTTACATTGCTAAAAAGATAGGTACTTCAGATGGTGAGTACGAGTTACGTTCGAAATATATAATGTTGAACATGGCTGAAGATGCACCTGTAGATGCATTTCCTGCAGGATTTAAAGGATTTACATCAGATTTCTTGGGTACATCTAAAGTCGGTAACGTACTATTCAAAACAAAATATAATGTGGCGGGTGACGTTGTTTCTTATAACTCACAAGGTACAGAACAAAAAACTAACGGAGATAAAATCAGAAAAGTTACTTTAGGTTTATCATCTCAAATTGGTTTCGATAGAGATTTATTTGAATATAAAGGAAACGCTGCGAGTTCAGTATCACATAGTTTCCACCTTTCAAGTCAGGCGTCTGGTATATCAGGTTTTAAAACAACACCATATGATTTAGAAGGAATCGATAAAGGTTTATTAGAAAGTAAATCATATAGAAAATTTACATTCGCAGTTTGTGGTGGTTTTGATGGTTGGGATATCTATAGAGGAACAAGAACAAATGGAGATGGTTACATCTTTGGTAAAAACACTTATGTAAGTGGACACACATCTAACGGTGGTGTATTTAGTGATACTGTTGGAAACTCAGATTATTATGCATATTTAGCGGGAATTGAAACATTCTCTAATCCTGAAGCGGTTGATATCAACATATTTGCAACACCAGGTATTGATTTCTATAACCATAGTTCATTAACTAATCAAGCAATTGATATGATAGAAGGTGATAGAGCAGATTCATTATACATCACTAACTCACCTAACACTTCAGATGTTGACGAAATAGTTGACCAATTGGATGAAGTTGATTTAGATACTAACTACACGGCAACATATTGGCCTTGGATACAAGTAAGAGATGGGGACAATGCAACTCAATTATACATTCCACCAACAGGTGAGGTTGTTAAGAATATTGCATTGACAGATAACGTTTCTTATCCTTGGTTCGCAGTAGCGGGATACCAAAGAGGTTTAGTAAACGCAATCAAAGCGAAGAAGAAGTTGACGTTAGATAATAGAGATGATCTATATAACGCAAGAATTAACCCAATTGCGACGTTCTCAGATACGGGTACTATCATTTGGGGTAACAAAACATTACAAGTTAGAGAGTCAGCACTTGATAGAATCAATGTAAGAAGATTATTATTAAGAGCGAGAAAATTAATTTCAGCAGTTGCAGTTAGATTGTTATTTGAACAAAATGACGAACAAGTAAGAAATGAATTTTTAAGATTGGTTAATCCAATATTAGAATCTATTAAGAAAGAAAGAGGTTTATACGAATTTAGAGTAGTTGTGTCTAACGATCCAGAAGATATAGATGCGAACACACTAAGAGGTAAGATTTATGTTAAACCAACTAGATCTCTTGAATTCATTGATGTAGAATTCTTAATTACTCCAACAGGAGCATCATTTGAGAATATCTAATATAATAAAAAAGGAAAAGGGAGAGTCTAACGACTCTCCCCTATCCAAAAGTAAAAATTGAGATGACCCCAGTATATACTGGTTTAATATATACTAGATTTAATATATTATATACTTTATATCCTATATTTCATACTAGTAATTACTGGGTAATAAAAAAATACGAAAATTAATTGACAATGTCAAGTAGTTCTCAAATAAAAAAAGAAAAATATTTCGTGAAGAGATATATTTATAATAATAGAATAACAAATATAACAAAAATACAGACATGGCAGATTTATTAATGAAAATGCCGGTTCCTTACGAACCGAAAAGAGTTAACCGATTTATCGTTAGGTTCCCATCATCATTGGGTATCAACGAATGGTATGTAACATCGGCAGCAAGACCGAGTGCAAAAATCAACTCAGTAGAAATTCCTTTCTTAAATACTTCAACTTACGTTGCAGGTAGATTTGTATGGAATGAACTAAGAGTTAAATTTAAAGATCCAATTGGACCATCAGCGTCTCAAGCGTTAATGGAATGGTTTAGATTACACGCAGAATCAGTAACAGGAAGAATGGGTTATGCTGCAGGGTATAAAAAAGATATTGAATTAGAAATGTTAGACCCAACAGGTGTTGTGGTTGAAAAATGGATTTTACAAGGTTCGTTCATGACTGACTTGAACTTCAACGAGTTAGATTACAACAATGATGCATTAGCAACAATTGATTGTACATTAAGAATGGATAGATGTATCCAAGTATACTAAAAAAATAATCTGTCAATATATTTCAAGGGGATCTTTTATAAGGGTCCCCTTTTTTATTTCATTTAAACTTTACTTTACACTATTTAATAATTACATTTAAACAGTATGGAAAACGAATATAGAATAGACCCAACAATTCAATACGATG
>Ga0209771_1000621_pt1 | contig 23581 bp, 22 predicted proteins | sample SaaInl59LU_5_DNA_FD_184639 | JGI IMG/M metagenome (GOLD analysis project Ga0209771, IMG submission 184639) | Marine microbial communities from expanding oxygen minimum zones in the Saanich Inlet - ESP_59LU_5_DNA (SPAdes) (version 2) | ecosystem: Environmental > Aquatic > Marine > Intertidal zone... | reverse complement strand
TCCCTCTGATGCTGTTTGAACCGTAGAGCCTCCAAAACTTCCAGTTGGAATTCCTCCACCAAAAACTACAAGCATTTTGTTAGCTGGAATAATAGTTGATGCAGGAAATGTATGCCTTAATTCAGCCCCATCAGAAACTGTATAACCACTTATGTCAAGAGATGCATTCGAATCATTATAAAACTCTATAAACTCATCCTCTGCGGAATCTCTTGTCCCATCACCATTTGCATCACCTGTTATATCACTAGCAGGATCATAATGTACTTCATTAATTATTAACGGAATACAGCCTGGACTATCAATATCTACAGATAAATCACAAACACCACCATCTCCAGTATCACTCACTGAAACTGTTATGTCCGTTCCTTCAGTTATTCCTGTAATGATTATTGTACCAGAAGCAACCGAACTTGGATCATCTCCACCAACAGTCCCTAAGGTTGAACTAACTACAAATATGTTACCATTACCACCTCCAGAAAAATCTATTGAGGCCGTATAAGTATCGTCGGTAGCTCCAGACATAGTCGTATTACAACTAACAGAGGTTGCACCTAAAACAGTTGTACAAGTGGCTCCGCTTGTCCATCCAGAACCAGAACCTAAAGGGTAATTTCCTCCTAAAGTATTAAAATAGGCTTCTAGACTTGTAGCCCCAGCCGTTTGGCAAGAAGTATTGACATCTAAATCATCTTCTGCGGTAATTACCCAATCCGAAGGATTCCAAGTACCTAAATCTGGATTTGACAATCTAGTCGCAACGGCATCATTATGATTCCAATTAGAATCAGTATCAAGATCTGCATCTGTTTCAGTTTTTCCAAATTGACTTACAACAACGCCGTTTAACACAATTTGATAACCATCATCACCATTTGTAGAGGTGGTAGTTCCAACGGTATTGGAAGCGTTAAATGTTGTTGATGGAAATTCAGCTTCCATCAATGCAATATCTCGCACGATATAAACAAAAGAGTCTGTAACGGTACCTAAAGCAGAAATATCTATTTGATTAGCTGCCCAAGGTGCACCATTGTTCATGTAGTTTAATATAACTTCATCATCAGCTGTATTTTGTGTGGTATCAGCTCCAAAATTGGCAAAATTGACCGTGCCATCAACATACAGCTCAACGGTTTTAACGTAAGGGGCAGCACAACCAGTCTCGATAATTTTGGTGATTGTCACATTTTGGGCAAACCCACCAAATGAAATTAATAAAAACAAAATGTAAATTTTTTTCATAATAATTAGTTTTAGTTTAATTAGACACTAAAGTAAAACTAGATTAAAAAGAAATAAGATACCAGTTGACTAAAAAAAAAAATACCAATTACTATTGTGAATTATAATAATTTGACCATCTTGTTTACTTTTTCTTTTATAATATTTGGTTTTACAGACGAATAACCTATAATTAAACCTTTAAGTTTAGGTTTGCCAACATAACATTTACTTAGTGAAAACACGGTTATATTTTGTTTTTTTAATGCTTCAATAATTTTTTTTTCGTCTTCCACAGAAACATAATTTTTAAATAATGCTAAAACATGAAAACTAGAAAAAGACTTGTTTTGTATGTACATGTTTTTACTTTTTTCATTGAATAATGAAATAAATAAATCATGCCGTTTTTTAGCAACATCAATACTATTATTTATGTGTTGAAATAAATAATTCTTTTCAATAAATTGATTCATAACTACCTGAATTGAAGGTGTAACAAATCTGTGTGAATGCTCTTGGATTGCAGCAACTGTATTCACTAAATATTTTGGAACAATCATGTACCCTAGACGTATAGAGGGATGCAATAATCTATTAAATGTTCCCATATAAATAGTTCTATCTTCAGCATCTAAACTAAAAATAGTTGGAATACTTTCAACAGCATTAGCAATTTCATTCTCATAGTCGTTTTCAATAATTAAGGATTTATTTTTTGCTGCCCAATTCAATACTTCATGCCTTCTTTTTAAACTCATTTTTGTCCCTAAAGGGTAATGATTTGATGGTGTAATATGTGCAACTTTAACCTGTTTTTTTATAGTATTCATTTGAGCAATATCAATCCCCTCATTATCTAAATCTATAGGAATTAAATTAGCTTCAGAACTTTTAAAAACCGAATGTACATTCGGAAAAAGAGGGTTTTCAATTACTACCGAATCATCTTTATCAATTAAAGTATTAGTGATAAGGTATAAAGATTGTAAAGAACCAGAAACAATAATTATTTGTTCATAGTCACATTTAATGTTTCTACTTACATTTAAATAATTTCGAATACTTTTTTTTAATTCTTCAATACCTGTAGAGTTTGAATACGATAAACCTGAAGATTTAATATGACGCCAATAAGCATCCAGAAGTTTTTTCCATTGATTTACAGGAAAGACATCTATTGGTGGTAACCCAGGACGAAAAGCTAAATTGCTATCATGTGGCCTGTTAAGTAGTGAAAAATTATTCAAATATGAAACACCTTTTTGTGAAATAGATGGATATAAACTTTTATTTATATATTTTTTATTGATTTCTATTTCACTATTTCTTGAACTATTATGGTTAACTCTATTTCCCGAACCAGCTTTAGACAAAATTAATTTTTCTAATTGTAATAATTCATATGCTTTATTTGTTGTTGTCCGAGATATTTCTAATTCTTGAGCCAAAATTCGTGTCGATGGTAATAACCAATCATGAGGTAACTCATTGTTTAAAATACATTGCTTAATAGAACGATAGAGTACAACATATTTATTGAAGGGTTTAATTTTTTCTTGATTAAGATATTCTTTATGTATTCTATTTATGGCAAATTTATAATTGGTATTCATAATTTGTAAAAATTGGTATTGTAAAAATAACTAAATAAAATCTTTATTAGCAAGATGAAGTCTCACAATCACGTCCTAAGGATACTTTTTATTCTAAGTATTTTATCTTCTTTCACATCCTGCTCTGATAACTCAGATAATTCAATTAATGGACCCGTAATACTAGACGAGTTTGTTACAGGAGGTGGTTATTTTGAATTTTCAGATTTTCAATCTTTAATTATTAAAACCTATTACCATATACCTATATATGTTACTAATAATACGCCAATTGTTTTCGTTTTTCATGGAGCCGGAAGAAATGCCAAAGATTATCGGGATGCCATGATAGCAAAATCAAATCAATTTAATTTTATTGTTATAGTGCCAGAGTTTTCAATAGCTAATTTTCCTGGTGGTGATGGTTATAATCTTGGGAATGTGTTTATCGATGGCGATAATCCTTCAATAGGCACATTGAATCCTGAAGAAGAATGGGCTTTTTCAGTAATAGAACCCTTATTCGACTTTATAAAGCAAAGCCTTAATAATTCTACACCTAAATATCATATTTTTGGACACTCTGCAGGAGGACAGTTTGCACATCGTTTTATGATGTTTAAGCCCAATGCTAGATTCGATAAAGTTCTATCTTCAGGTTCAGGATGGTATACAGTCTCAAATATGGATATTAATTTTCCATATGGTTTTAAAAATAGTCCACTAGAAGACAATTCTTTTGAAAATTTATTTGAAAAGCAATTAACAATACAAATAGGAGGGTTGGATAGCGATCCAAATTCGTCTGGATTAAGACATAATCAATTTGTTGATGTACAAGGATTAAACCGGTTAGAAAGAGCCAATCATTTTTTTGATGAAGCTTTGCAATTATCTCAAGAATATAATTTAGAATTTAATTGGGATTTGTATATTAATGAAGGGAGAACTCATGATTATTTAACTGCTTCAGAAAGTGCAGCAAACTTAATTTTTAATTAATTGAAATATGAAATTAACGAAACAAAATATTGGGCTATTTCTTGGACCAATTATGTTTATTATTATATTAATTTTCTTTCATCCTGAAGGTCTAAATAAACCTGCAAATGCAGTTTTAGCTTCAGCAGCTTGGGTAGCTATTTGGTGGATTACTGAAGCTTTACATATTGCAATTACAGCACTATTACCTATAATACTATTTCCATTAAGCGGTGGTTTAGCATTAAAAGCAACAACTGCTTCATATGGGCATAAATATATTTTTCTCTTTTTTGGCGGTTTTGTATTAGCACTTGCTATTGAAAAATGGAATCTTCACAAGCGTATTGCTTTAACAATCATTAGAATTGTTGGCACGAATGTAGTTCACATTATTTTAGGTTTTATGATTGCTACCGCATTTTTGTCTATGTGGATTTCTAATACCGCAACTGCGGTTATGATTTTACCTATAGGAATTGCTGTTGTTTTGCAGTTAAAAGACAATCCTGATACTATTGAAGATGAAAACCAAATTTTTGCAAAAGCTTTAATGCTAGCAATAGCATATAGCGCATCAATTGGAGGAATGTCTACTCTAGTTGGTACACCGCCAAACCTAGTTCTAGCAGGTATTGTACAGGAAAGTTATGGTTTAGAAATAACGTTTTCTCAATGGTTTATGTTTGGATTTCCAATAAGTCTTTTATTTCTGTTTTTATCATGGTTATATCTAACAAAGGTTGCATTTAAGTTTAAACAGAAAGAATTTCCTGGCGGGAAAGATGAAATAAATAAACAATTAAAAAAACTAGGCAAAGTTTCTTTTGAAGAAAAAATGATTTTAGTGGTATTCATTTTAACCGCTTTTGCATGGATAAGCAGATCCTTTTTACTGCAAAAATTTATTCCAGAAATTGACGATACTATTATAGCAATGTGTTCTGCATTTCTCTTGTTCTTATTACCAAGTAAAGAAAAAGGAAATAGCCTTATGAATTGGAAAGATGCCGTAAAATTACCTTGGGATATTCTCGTACTATTTGGAGGTGGAATGGCTTTAGCATTAGGTTTTGAGTCGAGTGGATTAGCTTTATGGATTGGAAATCAGCTAATCGCATTAGAAACATTCCCTTTAATTCTATTATTATTAATATTAATTGCATCAGTTAATTTTTTAACAGAAATCACTTCAAATTTAGCAACTACAGCAATGTTACTTCCAATACTTGTTTCATTAGCCAATGCCATTGGAGTAAATCCTTACTTATTATTAGTAGGAGCAACAGTAGCAGCTTCGTGCGCTTTTATGTTACCTGTTGCTACGCCACCAAATGCCGTTGTTTTCGGGTCAGGTTATCTTAAAATTGAAGATATGATTAAAAAAGGGTTATGGATGAATATATTATCCATCATTCTTTTAACCTTAATTGTTTATTATTTTTTACCTATTATTTGGAAATTATAATCTAAAATATAGTTTTTATTAAATTTAAAAGGTTAAAATTAACAAAAAGGTTCTGTCGCATCTGCTAAAATTAAGCATCAAGTTTTAAACTAATTTAATTTTTTAAGAAGCTAATGATATAAATGATTTGTAGGTTGAACTTTCAGGGTGAGGCTGATTGTGATGAGTTTAGAGGCTGTGGGAGCAGGGAATATGAAATTTGCGATTATGTTTTTCACGAGCAAAGCACCTATGACGTTGACATTTTAACAAATTGGCAAGATGGTTAGTTTCGCTTCACCCTTATTTTTTTATTCAAAATGAGTTTCAAAAACTAAATCAAGATCTTCTTGAAAGTTCGAACTTTTATAAGTTTGGGTCACGAATAAATAGTGCAATTAAGAAAAAACGCCAAGCTTGCTTGAGCGTTTTTTTATTTGTGCTATTTTCAAAGCGGAGCTTTGTGGGATCAGCGGAGCTAATCCTTAATAGCATTGCATGTTCTGATTTTCAAAGTGGAGTTTTGAGGAATTAGTGAAGCTAATTCTTACACTACGAACTACTATATTTATTGAATACTACTAGTAAACTATTTTTAATTGTAATAACACAATTTCAAGTCAAATTTATGTTGTTAAAACAAAGCTCCGTGACCCGTTATGAAGTTTTGTTTATATTATTTACAAATAACATAAACAAAATATGGAGTTTGACCGGCTTGATTGAGTATTTTGATGCCAAAGAATTTTTAAAACTTTTATTGATTTTTTGATATTGTTCAGATCATTGTAAGTCTAGAACGAGTCAAAAGATCTTGCTAATGTCGAGGGGTTTTAATAGCTACGCTTGTATATTATGACCATTAAAACTACAATAACAACCATTACTAAAGCTCCTAGAAAAGAAGATATATATCATTTTTTGTCGTAAAATATTTTTACCATGTACCAGCCTAGGTATATAAATTTACAGAAAGTTAATAACATAAGTTTGGTTTTTTAGGGGGTTTTTGTTTGAATTGTTTTGGAGAAAATTAAGCGGCTTGTAGATAAGAGTCAAAATTTGTAGTTTTGAATTAATTAACCATCGATTTAATAAGTTAAAAATAACGGTTTGCAGCTGATGCTGTTTTTTTATTGATTAAGCGGTCTCTTTTTTCTTGAATTTCTAAGCGATTTTCAACAACCCTGAAAATAGCCGCTTCAATGATTTTATGTTTTTCGCCGTTCATTACATTGGCGATATGTTTCGTTGAATAAGGCTCCCCTTTTCTATTATATAGGTTACTATCAATTAACTCCTTTTGAATAATGGAAGCATATCGATGTCCGATAACGCACTTTATTGCTTGCTTGTCAGCTTTATGAATCATAGAAAAACCTTATTTTTTTAATTCGTTTTTTTCTGTTACTTTACTAGTAGTTTGCTAATACAAATATGAAATAAAAATCTAATATATAAAAATAATTATCTAATTATCTAATTATTTAATGACGCATAAAGAAAAAATATTAAAATATTTAGAATATAAGAGTATAAAACCAAGTTGGTTTTATAGGACTTGCAATTTTTCTAATGGCTTTTTGGACTCAGGTAAGTCTTTTGGAACGGATAAGCTTGCTATTATTTTAGATAATTATAGAGATTTGAACATAAAATGGTTGTTATTTGATGAAGGTAATATGCTTTTGTCAGACACAAACATTGTAAATGAACCGAGTTCAAGCTATGGAAAAGAAGTCAAAGAAATGCTTTACGAGCAGATTGAAGAAAATATAAAATTAAAGTCCAAAAATAAATCTTTACAGAGCAGCATAGAAAATCAAGAAAACAAAGGATCAATGAAATAGTTGCTTTTTAATAAAATAATATTAAGTAAATTTGAGTTTTATTAGAAACATGCAAGAAAAAATTATTGTTACAGGTGGTTGTGGTTATATTGGATCTCATACAGTGGTCACATTGATGAACCATAACTATGAAGTTGTAATTATTGATGATTTGTCAAATTCCAACGCGCAAATTTTAGACCGAATTCAAAAAATTACGGGCGTAAAACCTCATTTCGAACAAGTCGATTTGAAATCTTATGAAGCGACTCAATCTATATTTAAAACCCACAAAGACGCCAAGGCAGTCATTCATTTTGCAGCTCATAAAGCAGTAGCGGAGTCCATTAAAAATCCGTTGATGTATTATCAAAACAATCTTTTTTCGTTAATCAATACCTTAAAAGCCCAGCAAGAATACGGAATCAATCGTCTCATTTTCTCATCATCAGCAACCGTATATGGAAACCCTTCCACGATGCCAATCACAGAAGATGCACCCACTCAACGTTCATTTTCTCCCTATGGAAATACCAAAAAAATGGCCGAAGAAATTCTAGAAGATTTTACGAATTCAACTTCTGAGGTTTCTGTTATTTCATTGCGTTATTTCAACCCTATTGGTGCACATGAGTCAGGTCAAATTGGGGAATTTCCTACAGGAGTTCCAAATAATTTAATGCCTTATATTACACAAACAGCTGCAGGTATCAGAGAAAAATTGATGGTATTTGGAAATGATTACCCAACCAAAGATGGTACTCCTATTAGAGATTATATTCATGTGGTAGATTTAGCAGAAGCCCATTTGAAAGCAGTCCAAAGACTCTTAGATCCAGCATCAACGAAACCCTTAGAAGTTTTTAATTTAGGAACTGGAAAAGGTTTTTCTGTGCTAGAAATGATCAACGCTTTTGAAGCGGTGAGTGGAAGTCCTTTAAACTACGAAATTACAGAACGAAGACCTGGAGATGTTGCTGAAATGTTTGCATCTACAGCTTTAGCCAAACAAGTTCTGAACTGGGAAGCAACACGTGGTTTGAAAGAGATGATCCAATCTTCATGGACTTGGGAGCAAAACTTAAGGAACGAACTAAAAAAATGACCACAAACATTCTAAAATCATACATTACCGATGTTGCCGATTTTCCAAAAAAAGGAATTATATTTAAAGATATCACTTCTTTACTCGAAAGCCCTAAAGGTGTAAAAATTTGTCTTGACTCACTGTTGTTGGGACTCAAAAATAAGCAAATTGACAAAGTGGTAGCTGTAGAAGCGCGTGGTTTTTTCTTTGGAATGCTTTTAGCACAGTCCTTAAAAGTACCTTTTGTGCCCGTTCGTAAACCTAGGAAATTACCTCAAAAAGTGGTTTCTCAATCCTTTGATTTAGAGTATGGTTCTGATGTGTTAGAAATGCATCAGAATGCTATAAAACCAGGTGATAAAATTCTAATCCATGACGATGTCTTGGCTACTGGAGGTACTGCTGAAGCAGTCTGTAAAATGGTAGAGTCTTTAGGAGGTCAAATTGTTCAATGCAATTTTGTTATGAAACTAGATTTTTTAGAGGGATTCAAAAAACTAGCACCACATTCTATATACGCAGCAATAAGTTACTAGTCCAATGCTTTTTTGGTCACAAATAGTCGCCATCCAAATAAGGCCATTTCTAATTTGGTTGCTTTGCTTAGATCAACCCGTTTTTTTGTAAGGCTAGGTAAGATCCACTTATTTACCTTGGCTAAGATTTTATAAATTGCTTTTGTATTCATAGCTCAAAAATAGAAATTCTTATTCTAATTTTATGCAAATTTAATATCTTAGATTTATCTTCGTAAAAAAAATATAAGATTATGGATGTTGTTTTGATGCTGTTTGGATTTGGCCTTTTGGTTATAGGAGGTGAATTTCTGGTACGTGCTTCTGTTGCAATATCGTTAAAATTCAATATTTCTAAAATGGTAATTGGACTCACAGTGGTGTCTTTCGCAACCTCACTTCCAGAACTTTTAGTCAGTTTAAATGCAGCTTTAAGCGGATATCCATCCATAGCGATTAACAATGTTATTGGTTCCAACGTTGCCAACATAGGATTGGTGTTAGGGATCACGGCTCTAATAGGAACAATATATGTAGATAAAACATTTTATAAAATCAACTGGCCTGCATTGGTAATTTTTTCGCTTGCCTTTTATTATTTCTTAAGTAACGATCATAAGTTAGACGCTATCGAAGGAGCGGTTTTGTTTCTTAGTTTATTGCTTTTTATTGCTTATTTACTTAATAAATCTGAAGGAATTGAACAAGATGGTTCTATGGATTCTTTGACAATGACTTCTAATTTTAAAATTATAATATGGTTAATCATTGGCGGAGTTACCTTGTATTTTGGGGCCAAATGGCTCGTTGATGGTGCTATTGTAATCGCTCAAAAAATAGGGGTGAGTGAGGCGGTTATTTCGGTATCCGTAATAGCTGTGGGTACCAGTATTCCCGAACTAGCAGCTTCTGTGATTGCCGTACTTAAAAAAGAGAAAGCCATTTCTTTAGGGAATTTAATTGGTTCTAATATTTTTAATATTGGTTCTGTACTAGGATTGACAGCGATGATCAAACCCATTGTGATTGAGGATACCGAAATACTTTCCAGAGATATTATTTGGATGCTTGTGTTTGCAGGACTTTTATTGCCTTTAGCATTGTTATTCAAACGCCATGAGATAAAAAAAATAGAAGGCTTTTTACTGGTGTTTCTGTATGGAGTTTTTATCTATACAGTATTTTCTTAAGTTTTAAAATAAATTTTAGTACAACCTTTTAAGAGCTTTTTCACTTTTAGGTCTTATTACTGTAATGAGTGGGTTTCTTTTATGGGCCATATCTTCACCAAGATTTAGAAAGCTTAAATAAAAATTACATTGAACTCTCAATTTTAGTTTGTCAACCATTTGTTTTAAAAGTACAGCCCTTCTTTATATATAGCGTTAACAATTCTAGTTTAAAAAGTAACTGCTCAATTCTTCCACACTTATTGTAGTTGATGAAGTAGGAACGTCAACAGTTCCACCTAGTTGTTGTATCAGTGCAATCAATGCAATGCTGAGTTGAAACTCTTGTGTGCTTTCGGCACGAAGAAGTCCTACATCGCCGCCATAATAATAGCGGATGGTCAATACATCCTGAGGTGGAACTACCTCAATAGTTTGAGGAAAGCCTAAGATAGTTATTGTACCATTCACAGATAAGTTTAATTTTAGAGTAGCTTCATAAACGTTTGTGTAGGTAGAGCTATTTACTGAAGTAGTTGGATAGAAATTTTCTTTTGTACTCGTTAAGGAATAATTCGCTTCAACGGGTATCATTGTACCTTGTATGTCAATAGTTTCAGAAAAATCACCTGATAAATTAGAAAGGACTTCTCCGTTTGCAGCATCCAAATCTATAAGAGTCAAGTTATCGATTGTAGGCACTTGAGTAATAGAAATATCGATCGGAAATTCTAATGCCCCTGTGTATTTTAAGGTCGTTGTTGTTTTAGAAAAACTTCCGTTTACTAAAAGGGTATTCATAGTGCCTAGCGCAGCCATGCCATTATTTACTTGGTATGTGAAAGAATTTGCTGTTGAGGAGGCTATATATAAAGAATCAACCCCTGTGAAATTCATTGCAGGAGTATCATCACTTGAGCTTTCGACGTCATAAATCCAATAATCTCCTAGTGTGGTTGGAGTGTAATTTGGAGGGTTTATCTCTGTATCTGTATTGTCATTCTCCTCGTTAGTTTCGTTTGAACAACTAAAAACACTCAATACAACTAAAAATAAAATAGGTTTTAGAAAATTCATTTTATTGTTTTGTTTGTGTAAATATAAATAAAACTTTTAATAATAAAGTAATTTGCTAAGTTGAACAGCTGTAAGACGTTTGCTAAAAAAACGAAAAACCCACTCATTGAGTAGGTTTTTTATTTATAGAAATAAAAAAGAATTATTTTTTATTAACGTTTTGAATGTATTTGTTCAAGGCCATTGTCATTGAAGGCATTTCAGTTGTTGGAGCAGAAATATCTACACGGAGACCTTTATTTTCAACCGCTTTTACGGTCGTATTACCAAACACAGCAATCCGTGTGTCATTTTGTTTGAAGTTTGGAAAATTGTGAAATAAAGAATCAATTCCAGAAGGACTAAAGAATACTAAAATATCATAGTATACATCCGCTAAATCCGATAAATCACTGATCACTGTATTGTAAAATACGGCTTGTTTCCACTTAACTCCAATTTCATCTAACATTATTGGAACAATTGGTTTTAGTTTATCAGAGGATGGTAGTAAAAACTTTTCATCTTTATACTTTTTGATGAGTGGAGAAAGATCTTGAAAATTACGTTTTCCAACATAGATTTTTCGCTTACGATACACTACATATTTTTGCAAGTAAAATGCAACCGCTTCTGATTGACAAAAATATTTCATACTGTCAGGCACTTTAAAACGCATTTCTTCTGCAACTCTAAAGAAGTGATCTATCGCATTTCTGCTCGTCATAATTATTGCAGTATAGCTAGAAAAATCTACTTTTTGTAACCGCACTTGCTTAGCAGTGACACCTTCTACATGAATAAATGGGCGAAAATCAATTTTCACTTTTTGCCTGTCTTGCAAATCGAAGTAAGGAGAGTTTTCTACTTTTGGTTCGGGTTGAGATACCAAAATGGTTTTTACTTTCATAGATCAATAACTCTAAAAGGTTAATTTATATCCGACGAAATAAGCTTACAAATTAATACGTATGGCCCAATTTCGAGAGTGCAAAGATACAAAATAAAATAAAAGAAATTATTGATAAGTAACTTTTGATATAATTTAATAGATTTCATCAATCCAATGCAGAGAATCACTCCAGAAATCACCAAAATAAACACTGTTAGCGAGTGGTTATTAGGGGCTCCAAAAATCAATAAAGAATTTAGGGGGAGTAAAACAATTCCTAAAAAATTTAAAAAACTGACTTGTTGAAATACATAACTGTGAAACAATTTTTGAATGTCAAACACATATCCAACCCCCAATTCTAACAAAATTTTCATCAGTACTCCAGTACCTAGTATAGCTGCTATTTTTATAAACATCAGTTGATTTAAGTCTGTTTTTTGTGTGAAATGTGTGTAGGTTAGTATGCCAATCAGCGTCCCATTGATGCAAAAATTTAAAAATAACACAATATCAAATAGATCTAAAAATTTATGGTCTTTGAAATAAATCTTTAAATAATTGGAGTTTCCAACGAGTCTTAAAAATTCGCAAAATCGATTAAAGTTTAAAAGCTTAGCAACTACAACCAATGTAAGACTGACTACAATTATTGTAGTGTACCAATCGTTAAATAAAACGTCTCTAAGCATATACAAATCTATGAAGAATATTTAAAAAAAGAGTCCGCCAAAAATAACTTACTTTTGTTAAAATTTTCTACGCAATGAAAGACGCTATAGTCATCATACCAACCTATAATGAAATTGAAAATATAGAAGTTGTCTTAACAGCTATATTCACTCAGTATTCTCAGGTTCATGTTTTGGTTGTAGATGATAATTCACCAGATTTAACAGCCAAAAAAGTAGAAGCACTTCAGGATACTTTTACAAGCCGTCTTTTTTTGCTAAAACGGAGTGGAAAGCAGGGGCTAGGCACTGCCTATATCGAAGGGTTCAAATGGTGTTTAACTCGTCAGTATCAATTTATTTTTGAGATGGATGCCGATTTTTCTCACAACCCCAAAGATCTTCAGCGACTCTATGAAGCCTGCAAATGTCAGAATGCAGATGTGGCCGTAGGATCGCGTTACATTAAAGGCGTGAATGTCGTTAATTGGCCTTTATCAAGAGTGTTGCTTTCGTATGGAGCTTCCTTCTATGTGCGAATCCTTACAGGTATGAAAGTACTTGACCCAACAGCCGGTTTTATTTGTTACAAACGTCGAGTTTTAGAAGCCATTGATTTTGATGCCATAAAATTTATTGGCTATGCATTCCAAATTGAGATGAAATATACTGCCTACAAAAAAAACTTTAATATCAAAGAAATCCCAATTATCTTTACCGATCGACTCCACGGAGTTTCTAAGCTAAACAAAGGCATTATAAAAGAAGCTATTTTAGGGGTGATCAAAATGCGATTAAAAACAATTTTAGGAAGATCATAAATGCATAAAAAATCTATACTCATAAAAAATGCACGTATTGTCAATGAAGGAACAACTTTTCATGGCGACGTATTAATTGAGGATCAGTATATCAAAGAAATTGCCAGCTCCATTAGTGTTAAAAATGCCAATATAAAGGTTATTGACGCGGAAAATAATTACCTCATCCCAGGAGTTATTGATGATCAAGTGCATTTTAGAGAACCTGGCTTGACGCACAAAGCTACCATTGAAACAGAATCTAGAGCGGCCATTGCAGGAGGTATCACTTCCTTTATTGAGATGCCAAACACCAGTCCGCAAGCCACTACTATCGAAAAGTTAGAAGAAAAATTTCAGATTGCCGCCAATACATCGTCAGCAAACTACTCATTTATGTTTGGAGGGACGAATGATAATTTAGAAGAAATTTTAAAAGTAGATCCACTTAAAGTTGCTGGACTTAAATTATTCTTAGGATCTTCAACAGGAAACATGTTGGTTGATAATCCTGAAGTTTTAGAGAAAATATTCAAAAGCACTGAATTATTAATATCTGTGCATTGCGAAGATGAAGATACCATCAAACAAAACACAGCTCGTTATTTGGAACTTTATGGAGAAGATATTCCAATCAAATGCCATCCAGAAATTAGAAGCGCCGAAGCTTGTTATATTTCATCTTCAAGCGCAATTAAGTTAGCTAAAAAGACCGGAGCTCGTTTGCATGTGTTTCACCTTTCAACAGCGAAAGAGATTGCTTTATTTTCAAATAAAAAACCATTAAAAGATAAAAAAATTACTGCTGAGGTTTGTGTGCATCACCTGTGGTTTTCAGATGAAGATTATGATAAAAAAGGCACTTTTATCAAATGGAATCCAGCCGTCAAATCTTCCAAAGATAGAGAGGCTTTATGGGAGGCTCTTTTGAATGATAAAATTGACGTTATTGCAACGGATCATGCACCACATACCCTTGAGGAAAAATCGAATACATACACCAAAGCGCCCTCAGGAGGGCCCTTAGTTCAACATGCGCTAGTAGCCATGATGGAAGCACACCACAGTGGTAAAATCTCCATTGAAAAAATGGTAGAAAAAATGTGTCATAACCCTGCAATTTTATTTCAAATTGAAAAAAGAGGTTATATCAAAGAAGGCTATTTTGCCGATTTAGTTCTTTTAAACCCAAACAACCCTTGGACAGTAACTAAAAATAATTGCCTGTACAAATGTGGATGGTCCCCTTTTGAAGGTTCTACATTTAAGTCTCGCGTTACACACACCATCTTAAATGGAACAGTTGTGTATGAAAATGCAAATTTTTCAAACCATAATGCAGCCATGCGCTTAACATTTAACAGATGAAAACAGCCTTTCAATTAGTGATTATTGTGTTTTTAATGTCTTGTGAAAATTTAGAGATGAAAAAACCATCTAATTTGATTTCTGAAAATCAAATGGTAGAAATTCTTTACGACGTAGTGCTTATAAACTCTGCGAAAAACGTCAATAAACAATTACTGGAAAAAAACATTAAAAACCCCGAAGCATATATTTATATAAAACACAACATTGACAGTCTTCAATTTGTAGAAAGTAATGCCTATTATACCTTTAAAAGTGATGTCTACAAATCTATCTATGAAAAATTAGAGTTGAAATTAACAACTCAAAAAACAGAACATGAAGCGTTGGTGAAGGAGAAAAAACGTATCAAGGATTCAATCCGTAAAAGCAAGCAACCCAAAATAGATACTTTGAATATTAAGCGTCAAAAAAAGTTTGAAACTAAGATGAAACCTCCTTTAAAAAAAACTGACAAACTTCAGAAACAACCTTTGAAATAGGGGTGAATTTAAACTCACTTTCAGTTTTTAAAAATTTGTCCGAGCTGTAGTAACTTTTATGGATTATAGTTTTACTTAGATTTTTAGTAAGCCGTCTTTTTTTTCCTGTTAATTTATGTCTCAACCAATCCAAACGCCATGCAAAGGCAAGCATCCATTTGCGAGCTATTTTTTTGGGAGGAACTAGTTTGAACGCATTTGAAATCAGTGTTGTGAAATTTAAAAAAGAAAGATTTTCAGCAACCATAATAAAACGCTCATTTTTGCAGTCGCTATTCATTAAGGAAGTCATTCCTTTTACAACATCCAAAACTCCAACATAGCCAGTAACTCCGTTTGTCGCATAACTGAGCCCCTTGTAAACGCGTTTAAATAAACCACCACTGCCAGAACGAAAAAAACCAGGCCCTAAAATGACGCCAGGATTTACAATCACGCACGGAACTCCTTCTTGAACTCCACGCCAGACTTCCATTTCAGCCTCATATTTTGTAATCGCATATACATTTTTGTTTGCTTCTGAATTCCAAGAAGTTTCTTCTGTTATTTTTATGGGGTCATAGCCCATAGCCGCTATAGAACTTACATAACACAGTTTCTGAATAGCATTAATAACACTCAAATTGACAATATTTGCAGTTCCTGAAATATTTGTTTCTCGTAATTTGTAATAATCGTTTGGGTCAAATGAAATTAATGCAGCGCAATGGTACACATGAGTCACACCTTCAAATGCTTCTGTTAGCCTTGGGACATCGTTTAAATTAGCTTCTAGCCATTCAATTTTATCAAATTGATCGTCAACGTTATCCGTGTAAAAAGAAAAGACATGTCTTACTCTTTCGATCGTTTTTTTGTTTCGGAAAAGCGCACGAATTTTTTGTTGCGACTTTGTAAGTTCAAATAACAAATGACTTCCTACCAACCCTGTACCTCCAGTTACTAATATCATACCACTAAATTACTATTTTTTTCTTTTCTCGTCGCTAATGAATCTGTTATCTTTGTCATAATTAAATTTATAATAATGGCCAGTAATTTTATTGAAGTTTTGCGTTGGAGAGGAATGATACATGATGTGATGCCCGGAGCAGAAGACCATTTGCTAGAGCAAATGAGAAGTGCCTATGTAGGTTTTGACCCCACAGCCGATTCTTTACACATTGGAAATCTTGTACCGATTATGCTATTGGCACACTACCAACAATGTGGTCACAAGCCTTTTGCATTGGTGGGAGGAGCTACTGGAATGATTGGAGACCCTTCAGGGAAATCTACCGAACGAAACTTCTTAGACGAAAAAACACTACGCCACAACCAAGAAGCCATAAAAAAGCAACTCGCTCATTTTTTAGATTTTGATAACGGTGAAAAAAATGCCGCTGTCCTAGTTAATAATTATGATTGGATGAAAGATTTTTCCTTTTTAGATTTTATTAGAGATGTGGGGAAGCACATTACTGTAAACTATATGATGGCCAAAGATTCTGTTAAAAACAGAATTTCTGCAGAAAGTTCTGACGGTATGAGTTTTACGGAGTTTACCTATCAACTGGTACAAGGCTATGATTTCCTTCATTTATTTAAATCACACGACTGTACCATTCAGATGGGTGGAAGTGATCAATGGGGAAATATCACCACAGGAACAGAACTCATCAGACGAGTTGGAAATGGAAAAGGATTTGCCATTACGTGTCCACTAATTACAAAATCAGATGGTTCTAAATTTGGAAAAAGTGAAGGTGGAAATGTATGGTTAGATGCCAAGCGAACTTCGCCATATAAATTCTATCAATATTGGTTAAATTCTAGTGATGAAGATGCCGAAAAATACATTAAAATATTTACGTTTTTAGAAGAACAAGAGATCAAATCTCTCGTAGAAACGCATACAGAACAACCGAATTTAAGACAACTCCAAAAACGACTGGCACAAGAAATCACCTCTATGGTGCACAGTCAGGCTGATTTTGAAAATGCCGAAAAAGCATCCACTATTTTATACAGTAAATCGTTTAAAGCTGACATTCAAACTTTGGATGAAGCTACTTTTTTAGATGTTTTTGAAGGTGTCCCAACTGCTGAGGTTTCAAAATCACTTTTAGAATCTGGATTGGATATGATCGCTGCACTTTCAGCAGAAACCAATTTTTTAGCCTCCAATGGCGAAGCACGACGTGCGTTAAAAGAAAATTCAATTTCGGTAAATAAAGAGAAAGTAGGGGAGAGCTATAAAATTTCAAGTTCTGACTTGATTAATGATACCTATGTAATTATCAATCGAGGAAAGCGAAGCACCTTTATTATTCGAGTGGTTTAAAGCACCATCAAATTACAGCCTCTAATGTCAGACTGGTCAAAGCGGCCTAAAATTTCAAAAGTTCCATCGGGTTTGATTTTTCCTAAATCTTGCGTAGCAATAAACGCACAAGAATTGATGTTTGCCAAGTCAACGATATTCACGCCTCCGGATTTTCCAACAGATTGAATGCTCAGTGCATCTTCTGGATCTCTTGTCAGGATTTTCATCCAAGGGGGTGTTTCAAAAACACCTTTTCCTTTAGAGTAGGCTTGCGACAACAACTCCGTCATCCCGTATTCGCTATGAATGGTATCCACGCCAAATCCCTGTTTCAAAAGTGCATGCAACTCCGATTTTACAAGCTCTTTTCGCTGCCCTTTCATACCGCCCGTTTCCATAACAGTAGTGTTTTTTAAGTTGAACGAATGTGTCTCAATCAAATCTAACAACGCATAAGAAACCCCGATAAGTAAGGTTTTTTGTCCTTTAGTCTCGAGGCTGATGATCGTATTTTTCAAGGCCTCTAAATCGTGTAAATAAAATCCACTTTCAGGATGTTTGGACTGTGCGATCATATCATTTGCCATATAGACCAAAGAAGAACCTTCTCGCTCTAAATAAGAAGGTAACAAAGCCAACACAGTATACTCTTTGATGTTTCCATAAAAGGATTTAAAACCATTTCTAAAACTTTGTTTATAAACTTCTAAATCACACACATGATGTTTGCTTACGATGCTGCCTGTGGTTCCGCTGCTTGTAAAAGTGGCTTCGGCAGCTTTGTCAGTCGATACTATGGTGCGAGTTTTAAAAAACTCAATTGGTAAAAACGGAATTTGCTCTATAGTATGGATGTCGCTCGGATGTTTGTAGAGCAAATCACAAAAAGAACGGTACACAGAATTGTGTTCAAATTGATGTTTGAACACGGCTAAAGCAACGGCTTTAAAATCGGCTTCGGATTGGATATTGAAAATTGAATCTGTGGTAATCATATAAGTACTATTCCAATACAAAAGTAGCTAAAAATTAAAAGAGCGTTGCCATTTGGCAACGCTCTTTTAAAATATTTAAAAAAGTTAGATTACTGAATAATCAATTTTTTAGTAGTTGTTGCAGCCCCTTGTGTCATCTTTACAATGTAAACTCCTGTGTTAAGTGTTGATACATCTAAACGTTCGTTAGAAACCGCTGCATTGATCACTTGCTTTCCAAGGATATCAAATACAGTTGCTAGAATCGTTTCCGATCCAGTTGAAGTGATGTTTACAAAACCACTTTTTGATGGGTTAGGGTATAATTTAAATGCATCCGAAACAAAATCTGCGTTAGACAATGTAGTTGGAGTTACTTCTTCAAAAGAAGTTCCAATGCGCAATTCATCAAATAAAATAGAGGGAGTTTCACCAGTACTATCTTGTCTAACAATAAAACGATCAATAGTGGCAGCGACAGTGGCATCAGTTTCAGAAAAATCTGGAGTTGGTTCAACACCACCCAATGATGTAGGGTTTACCCATCCTTTTACAGTTCCTACACCTGGTGCATAACTTAGTACAATTAATACATTGTCTCCAACATTATAAGACCCGGCAAAAACGGCACCAGAAGAAGCATTGGTAATTGATATTTCATAAGTTGTCCCTACTGGGTCGGTTGTTGGGTGCACCCAAATTCTTGTGTCAAAGCTCGAGTCACTTTGGGCTAGAGCAGCAAAATAGCCTCCATCATTTAAGTCTGTAATGGATGATTGATCTGTTATGTTGAAAATAAATGAAGCGAATACTTCACCAGAAGTTACTCCTGTAAATTCAATTTTATTATCAATACCACCTCCGTCAAAACTAATATGATTTCCTGTTTGACTAGCAAGTCCTGCATATGTCAGTCCACCGGGTCCACCAACTAAAATATTGTCACCACTAAAAAAACCTGTCCAGTTTGCTTGGTCTTCAAGGTTTGCGCCTACATTATAATCAAATCCTTCATAGAGTGGTAATTCAAGTGCAGGCTCACAATCTGCAGAAAATATGGTGTAGTCTATATTACATATACCTCCATCTGCAACGTTTACAGTGACATCTGTCCCTTCAGTAACTCCTGTTACCGTAATGGTGCCTGTTGCATCTGTCGTGGGATCTCCAGCACTCAAATCAACAGTTCCTGAGTCCGCTGTTACTACAAAACTCCCACCTCCACCACCTCCGGTGAAATTTATTGTAGCAGTGTATGTGTCAACGCTGGCTGTTATGGCATCGCAAACTACAGAAGGTGATGACATAGAAAGATCGCAGGTAGCAGCAGAATTCAAGTCTCTGAATGTTATATTTTTAACCTCATAGGTGCCATCTGATTTTCTTTGGATAGATTGAGTGTCACTTGAAGAGTTTTCTCTTTCGTCGTATTGAATGCCTCCAATTACGGCTAACAAACCAGTATCATCACTATCACCAGTATCATATACAACGCCACTTAACATATTTGTATTTGTCACAGCAGTTCCATTTGGGAAGTCAGTCGCAGATCCAGTGAATAACGCGACTGCATCAGCTCCGTTTTGTAGCTTATTTGAAGCTCCCATGTCAATATCTGATCCTGTAACAAGAGCAGTATTTGCTATAATAAACAAGCCGTTAGCATCCGTAGTTTTTCCACTTAAATCATAAGCAGCATAACTTATGTCGCCACCTCCGTTGAATAAAACCACCACATGTCCGTCAAGCGCAGTGTTGGGAGTATGTTTAATTTCAATAAATTCAGCAGCATCAGTCCCAGGAGTGTCAGCATCTACTTCGTTGATGACCTGTCCAAAAGATAAGCTCGAGATTGTAAGTGTTAAAAGTAAAATGTAAACTTTTTTCATAGTAAAAATATTATTGGTTAATTTTTGTTCATTCAAATATATAAAAAACTAAACAATTTTTAATCCGTTTAATGATTACTTAATAATTTATTATCAACAGTTTGTGAAATTCTCGGTTTGTTACAGTAATATTACCATGTTGTTATTTTAATGTTATTAAATTTATTTGTTTCGCTACGGTATTTAATTTTTCTATCTTTATAAAAATTATGACACTTTAAAAAAATGAGTAACGAGTCTATAAAAATTCTATTAGTTGACGATGAACCGGATATCTTAGAGATTTTAAGTTATAATTTGTCGGCTGAAGGCTATACGATATCAACAGCTTCCAATGGATTAGAAGCCGTTAAAAAAGCCAAAAAACAACAACCACATCTTATTATTATGGACGTGATGATGCCCGAAATGGATGGCATCGAAGCTTGTGAAAAAATCCGAAACCTTCCTGAATTAAAAGATACAGTCATCACTTTTCTTACTGCTCGTGGCGAAGATTATTCTCAAGTCGCAGGATTTGAAGCAGGTGCCGATGATTACATCACCAAGCCTATCAAACCAAAAGTATTGGTCAGCAAAATCAAATCTTTGCTCAGACGTTTGAATGATGCGTCATCCACTGTAAATTCTGAAGTGATACACATAGGCGAATTAACCATAGACAGAGAGGCTTATAAAATTATATCCAAAGGCATTGAAATTGTGTTGCCACGAAAAGAATTTGAATTGTTATCTTTGTTAGCATCCAAACCTGGAAAAGTTTTTAAAAGAGATGAAATCCTTGATAAAGTATGGGGGAATGAAGTTGTAGTTGGCGGTCGAACCATTGATGTGCACATCCGAAAATTGCGCGAAAAAATTGGTGATGATTCGTTTAAAACAATTAAAGGAGTAGGGTATAAGTTTCAATCTTGATGGATAAAAAAATAAAAAACTCCCACACATTTTCTATACTAACAGCGTTTTTTATAACAGTTATACAAACGCTCTTATTGGCAGTTTTTTTATTTAGCTTTTCTCATGTAGAAGCATCCTTTCTTTTATTCTGGTTCCTCTGTTCCTTCATGCTTACTTATTTTATTCTCCATTTACGACTGGAAACCTATGTCTTTAATAGCATCAAAAACATCTACAAAGATTTAACCCTATTAGATGCAGCTTCTTTTAACAACAGTCCAATCACCACCGACATGGAAAGTTTGTCCAAAGAAATTGATACCTATGCCAAAAACAAAAAACTAGAATTAGAGGCTTTAAAAATCCGTGAAGAATACAGAAAAGAGTTTATAGGCAATGTGTCTCACGAGCTAAAAACCCCACTTTTTACAGTGCAAGGGTATATATCCACGCTGATTGATGGCGCTGCCGACGATCCACAAATTAGAGATAAATATCTCAAACGCGCCGATAAAGGCATCGACCGATTGACTTATATAGTGAAGGATTTAGACATGATTACCAAACTTGAAGTTGGCGATGCCAACCTCACTCTTGAAACTTTTAACATCATAGAATGCATTACCAATGTGTTTGATTTGCTCGAGATTAAAGCAGAGAAAAAAAATATCTCCTTATTATTTGATAAAGACTATCCAACCCCTCTTATGGTTACTGCCGATCGCCAACGCATCCAACAAGTACTGACCAACTTGGTAGTAAATTCTATTAAATATGGCCATCAAAATGGCACTACCGAAATTAGTGTAGAAGATTTAAAGTCTGATAAATTGATTGTTCGAGTGACCGATAATGGCGAAGGCGTAGAAAGCAGTCATTTGACACGTTTGTTTGAACGTTTTTATAGAGTCGATAAAAGCGGTTCAAGAGAAGAGGGGGGCTCGGGTCTTGGTCTGTCTATCGTTAAACATATTATTGAAGCGCACGAGGAAAAAATTTATGTAGAGAGTAAATTAGGCATTGGAAGTGAATTCTCCTTTACACTTCAAAAACAAAACGAATAATCCAGATTACTTTCCGTATTTTTGCCAAAAATGAACACAAGTGGGCAGTAAAAACAAACTCAAACGATTTAATGAAAACGATACATTTCACAATGTGTTTCAACCCAAACGCGAAGACTTAGTCGATGCCGTGTATCCGCTCAAAGGACAATGGAATCAACAGTTTTTTAAAAACAACAATCCGTTGGTTTTAGAACTTGGGTGTGGAAAAGGGGAATATACTGTTGGTCTTGCCGAACGGTATCCAAATAAAAATTTCATAGGAATCGATATCAAAGGGGCCCGATTCTGGAGAGGTGCCAAAACCGCCATTGAAAATGAATTGCCTAATGTAGCATTTATTCGTGCGCAAATAGAACTCGTAGAAGAACTGTTTGCTGCTAATGAGGTTGATGAAATATGGATAACTTTTCCGGATCCTCAAATAAAATACAAACGTACCAAACACCGAATGACCAACGATGTATTTTTGAAGCGTTACAAAAATATCCTTAACGATGCTGGTATTGTGCACTTGAAAACAGACAGTGAATTTATGCATGGCTATACTTTGGGACTTTTGCATGGTCAAGGTCACGAGGTCCAATATGCCAACCACGATGTGTACCGCCAAGAAGGCAGCCCCGAAGAAGTAACCGCCATTCAAACCTTTTACGAAAACCAATATTTAGCCACTCAAAAAGCAATTACGTATATTAGATTTAAAATCAACTAAATTTTGGATATATCTATTGTCTTTCTTTTGGGTCTTTCGTTTGCCTTTGTTGGTGTAATTCCACCTGGAATGCTCAATATGTCAGCAGCTAAAATCAGCCTAAAAGAAGGCCATGTCCGAGGGTTTGTATTTTCCATTGGAGTCTGTATAATTGTAGGGTTTCAAACCTATTTAGCATTGATATTTGCCAAATACCTAAGCCAACACCCCGATGTAGTGGATGTTCTAAAACGGGTTGCATTGGTTCTTTTTATTTTAATTTCAATTTACTTTTTCCTCTTAGCCAAAAGCGATGCAAGTCCCCAAGAAGTAGATGCTTCCAAAAGTAAAAAAAGTCGTTTTTTTCAAGGTATATTTATGTCTGCTTTGAATGTGTTTCCGATTCCTTACCAAGCCTATGTAGTAACAACACTGTTATCGTATCAATTACTTTCATTGGATAACCTGTCTGTTGGAACCTATGTTGCAGGGGCCACTTCAGGAACCTTTATCGCTCTTTATATTTATATATTATTTTTTGATAAAATTAAAAACTCAAAAATCACATCGCCCAAGCGAATGAATTATAGCATTGGAATTATTACAGCTATTGTATCAATAACGACCTTAGTAAAT
>Ga0209771_1000617_pt1 | contig 23679 bp, 48 predicted proteins | sample SaaInl59LU_5_DNA_FD_184639 | JGI IMG/M metagenome (GOLD analysis project Ga0209771, IMG submission 184639) | Marine microbial communities from expanding oxygen minimum zones in the Saanich Inlet - ESP_59LU_5_DNA (SPAdes) (version 2) | ecosystem: Environmental > Aquatic > Marine > Intertidal zone... | reverse complement strand
TAACTGACCATCTTCGAGTATATACCACTTCGATTCTTCTTCTAAAAAATCAAGTATGTCTATATTACTTTCTTGGATTATTTTATTTATAGTTTTGTCGCTTGCACTGAAGTGTTCTTTTAATAAAAAGAGTGCGGCCGCATATGATGATAATGTTCTGTCACCGCCAGGCACTTTTTGCAATAAACGTTTTACATTAAATACTAAACGTACAAAAGGCGTGTATGCTGACTTTCTTTCAGGCGAGTCTAGTTTCTCACGCTTATCACGCTTACCTTGATTGTCGATAAGACCTAGACGATATGCATCTGTTTCTTCCCATGGTGTGGTAAGTAACTTAACAAATCTATATGAATAAAATAAATCACCTGCTCGTGATGCTAATGACATTATACTTTCCTTAACTCTGTTATAATATATTCATCCATCTTTACTCCTATCATATCATTCTCTGTAATAACTTTCAAGTATAACAGAAAAGGCTTAACAACAGGCAAATGGCTTTCATCTAACTTGTATTGTAACATCTTGTATCCACCGTCAACACCAAAGACATTGAATATAACTACAAGATGATTTAATATCAGATTGACCGATAGTTTACCGCCATCACGATATCTATTAACTAATCGCTTAACATATTTGAATCGCTTTATATCTTCATAAAACTCTTCAGCATCAAGACACGTCGGGTTGTAATAGTTCTTTGCACCATACAATAAAAATGTGTCTTCATCAAGTGTTTCAAATAGTTTCATATATGACTCATAAAGGTTGTTTATGATGTATATAGACTTATTATTTCGGTATTAAAATGATATCAAATGCCGCAGTGATACGTGCATTGTTAGAACGTACAGTTGCACGAACATCGATGTCAGACTTCTCAGGTATTGCAATAGGTATAGTAAAGTCATACGTATATTCACCACCCGTACCCGATACTTCAAAAGTGTGCCCTACACGAAACGATGCTTGACCAAAGTAACGAACGAACATATCACCTGTTGCGTCTGCACCTGCCTGACACGTACACACACCTTTAGTTAGATATGCTGTATAACCTGCTGGTACTGTGTAGACTGCCATACTTGTTTGAGACTTACCAGCAGTAATCTGTAGAACCTTAGTACCACCTCTGCTGAATGATACTGCCGCAACATTCGGCCCATCTGTCATATATGCACTATAGACACGTTTGAATGTCTTATTACCATCTACTGTTCCTGCACTTGATAATGTAAACGTCTCACTGATTTCATTGTAGTTAGCATCAAGACCAATGACTGTAACAGTCTTACCGTTATCCGATGCGTTTGCTTGTGCCGCAACTAGAATGCCCGCAGTATCAAATGCAGACCAAGGGTAGACTGTATCGTCAACGTCCCATATCGTTCCTGTTTCATTTTGAGACATTGCTGGTACAGCACCGAACTTGTGTATTGAAGATGCACGTGTTAATCCTCGTGCGATGTTAAGTGCTAGGTCATTATCTATGTAATGTGATATTGCCATTTTAGGTATCCGATAGTGGGTTGTCTAATGCTTTCTGTAGAGTATCTCGTATATCTTTTTCGAGTTTCTCCATCTTTAACTCGATGCGGTCTTCTGTTGCTCTTAATGAATCCCGTACATCTTTTTCCATGTCTCTATTTATCTGTGACAAGTCCCTCATACGTTCATCAATGTCGTCCTGAACGTCCTTCATACGGTTACTGGTGCGTTCTGTGACCTCTTCTACACGTATGATGTCATCACGTAATGAGTTCTTAATGTCACGTGTGTACTCGATTGCATCGTCTAGTTTACGTTCAATCGCAACGTTACGTGCTTCGACTGCTTCGATATCGAGTACTGCAAGTTTCTCTGCCATCTCTTGAAATGCTTTGTATGATTCAAATCCCGCATACATTGCACCCAGTATAGAACTGATTAGTGCAAACGCACCCATGATAGTTGCAGGCGTCATTTTGATACCCGCAATACGAAACTCTTTATTTGCCATCTCGTCTTTGAGGTTTTCAATACCCTCTTCGACGTTCTCTGTAAGTTGACCTAAGTCTTTATCTGACATTAGTTGTCGTCTCCTTCGAACTGCATTCTACGAAGATTAGTAATCTCTTGTTGCAGTTTTAGTATTTCAAGTCTACGGTGTTCCAACTCTAGTTTAAAGAATGCATTACAATCGATACGTTCTTTGGGTGCACCGATAGGTATTGTGATACGTGCATACACACCAATATCTTTCATCATATCATCAGTCGTAACTTCATTAGGTAAACCAATGTTTGATTGAAATGGATCGTTTTGATTCATGACTCCAACAACACCGAACTCAACATTGGTTGATGAACCTATTGCTTGTCTACAATCCATGTCACCGGATCTAAACTGGTCAGATGCATAACTCTGAGGTGATGTTGGTATGTTTAAGTTCAATGAACTGTTATTTGCATACACTACTGAACTTACCATTGTCAACATCAATATGAAATATTTCACAATCAATCACTCACTTTATTTTAGAACATATCCTTGATGCAACAACAGTTGCTTTTTCTGACTCAGAAATAATCTTAGATTTTGAACAAATATATGTTGCTTTATCCATATCTTTACTGCGTATGTAAACGTCAACACTCTTACGCTGTAGAGGTGGTACGTACTGTACTTTACCGCCTTGTACACTATGCTTTATAAGATTGAAGTCTTTATCATACACTCCTATTTCATACCAAGAGATATCTTCTCGTTTATTGAATAGATCCATAGTCGTAACCATGATACCGTCTATAAACGAGTATTTCATTTTGGGATATGTAGGTGTCCATTCGTGGGCCATTACTGACCCACTTAGACATAATAGTATCCCTATTATTATTTTGCGATACATTCTGCTATCACTGCCGCACGATACTGACCGCCAGGAAATGACTTATCAAAACCATAATCAGCAACAGAAGTAATCTTGAACCATGCTGAACCAGCAATAGTTAAGTCATACTCTGTGGTGTTGTTCCATTGTACTTTGTTAGTTTCAAAGTCTGCCATTTCTGCGACTGATACTTCAGCAAGTTCAACATCACCTGTCCAGTTTACTACGTCATTCAATACTGGTGAAGTAGTGAACGATTGCGGCCATGTGATATGTGCTTTATATGAATCTGCTTCAATGATATCATAACGAACGATAGGTAGAACACCACCGTCAGTAGGCAGTGTGCTTAGTTTATTAGAAACAGGGTTTCCGAACACTCCGGGTGTGTCAGTAGTAATAACACACTTAGATGCGACGTTACCTGTAATCGGTACATCAGCAACTTGTGCTTGTGCTGTACACGCAACAAATGCCGATGTTAACAGTGCTTTCTTAAACATTATTGTTTTTCCTTATTTTGTTTTCTCATACTGTGAGTTCACCATTTGCTCATGCTTTAGTTGTTGTGCCAATCCTACACGTTTTGCCTTTGGGTTATCAGGCAAGTTTGAGTCTTTTAATATGACTGTATCCTCATACGTAGTGACTGGTATTGTTTGTACTGTGTACGCATTAGGTAATATACTCAAACTCATAAGAGTTGCATATTGTGCTTGTGCTTCAGCAGTCATAAGTGCTGAGTTCACTGCACCGAGTGCAACTTCTAATCTTTCTTTATTACGTTGAACCATTGCACGTTTTCGTGCTTTTTCTTCTTCATCACTATCGTCAGGATCAACTTCTTTCTTTGCTTCGTTCTCTTCTATGAACTTATCATTCTGCTCATAGATTGCAGACAAGTCTGGTTCTGGTATATCAGGTATAGGCGGTACGTAGCCTGGGCAAGATGGATCGCTTTGAGGATCAAAACAAGGATCATATCTGTAGTCATATGTAACCAGTGCGTCCTCTACTGAACCTTCACCTTGTACTTCTATACTTCCGTCACCCCATCTATCAATCAATACGTTACTTTGCGGGATGTACTTGTTTATTGTCTTGCCTGGTCTCTGTGACCAATCATCTTTTTCTCTAAAGATATACTGACCAGGATTCTGCGCATCTTCATTCTGAACATACACAATCATATTTGTCTCTGGGTCTTTAACTGCTCTGTAACTGTATATGATACCTGTTACTTCTAGCCCTGCCTGTTGCGGTAGGACATTCTGCATTACCCAGTTATAACCACTCGCAGTTGCGTTAGTGGTTGTACCGAAGACGTAATCGTTAGAGTAAGAGTAGCAAGAGTAGAACGCCGCCAACAGCGCCCAACCAACCAGTAGTTTCTTCATCTACTGTTTTCTCCTTTTTCTCTTCACCCTGTTTAGGGATCGAGTCTTCAGCAAGTTGCCAAGCAAGTTTTGCTTCTTCACCGATTAGCCCGTCTTTAGGGCAAGGTGTGCCAGCATTCCACATAGCATCAAATACACGTTCATCTTGACACATTACCGATACTGCCGCAACTTTCATGCCCATATCATATAGGGTCTTTGCGTTTTTCAATCGTTCACAGTTCAAGTCTGTGACCTGTGAACCCATTGAGATACCAAGTATCTGTGTCTGTACTGCTCCTGCTACACCGAACGTACATAAGTCTGAGTTAGACGTATTGATTGTTGGGCTAATAGCAGACGGTGGCGGTGACTTCAATGTAGTTGTCATATTGCCATTCGTCGTTACAGTACTATCTGTTTTACTTTCAGTTTTAATCACGTCGCTAACTGGTTCTGCTTCTTGTGCGCTTGCACTAAAAACGAGTAAACACGCAACACTAAAAGCGAGTAAATGTTTCATTTTCATTTTGTGTATCCATTGTTTATATACTATACAATCCTATTTATACAAAATATGTTTTAAAGACAAAAAAAAATCACCCGTTAAGGTGATTTTAAAATGATGAGTGAGTAATAAAGTTTACTGTTTTGCTTTACCGATGTTTATCGCAAAAGCGTCAATAATCTTATACCACTTGGCAATCCATTCGTCATCTTTTGGTGTGGGTGTAGATGCCGCAATAACAGAACATAACATTGATATAACAGGTATCGCTTGAAGTATATCCATTAATATGCCCATGCTTTACTCCTATTTCTTAGTTTTATCTTTTACAGCATCAGATGCAAAGAATGCTGATACTAATACTGCGATAGATGCAAAGTAAGTAGGTGCGATATCAGCAATAAGATTTGCCGCAGTATCTAACCCAAACCCTGCTGTTACTGCAATGCCCACTGGATAGACTAGTAAGCCACCCAATGAGAACCATGCCATTTTACGAATAGCATCACGTTGAGCATCTTGGTCTTCTAGTTCTTTACGCTTGAACTCAAGGTGCATTTGCAGTTCTTCTTCAGTGATATGACCATCACCATCTACATCAGCATTTGCTAATGAACCGTCACTATCAATAGTAATCTTTTTATTATCAGCCATAGAACTTACTCTTCTTCGTCTTCATCATCATAGTGATGTGAAATCACTTCATCAGACAATACTTTCTCAACAACTGGTGCTTCATGTAGTGTTTGAATCACTGGCTCAGATACACCGAAGTGTTCATCAAGTTGTGCTTGTGAAATCTTTTGTGCTTTCAATAGTTCACCTTTGTCATTAACCCAACCACGGTGTGTCGGAGTTGTATTTTTTGGACCTTTTAACATAATCGTTCCTTACTTAGTGATATCTTTTTGTTTATTGATAGGAGCTTTGTCGCCAATACGCTTCTCACCACCACGTGTAGGTGATTGACTTGGTAATGCTTTACCCGCTTTCTGAACGTCTTTCTTTGCTTTCTCTAATGTATCATCAACTTCTACATTATCAGTATGCATTTTCTTGAAACGTTTCGCACCTACAGATAACTTACTATCCATTTCTTCTGCATCAGTCGCACTCTTTGTACGCTCTTTATGTGTTTTACTTTCATGTACTACAACGTCTTCACGTGCAACACCGAACTCAACACCATGCTCGAAGTAGATGTTTAGACCTTCGTCATTCTCTTCGATGACTTCGCCAAATCCCCATTTAGAATGAGATACTGATTCACAGGCTCTCTTTTTCTTTTCTTCGACTGTATCTTTTTCTTCTTGGTCGTTCGACTTCTTAATAGCCTTACGACGTTTGTGAAGATATTCATCAGACGAATCAACATCACCATCGTTGTCGATATCTTTATCTTTACGGTCTTTGTGCTTGCCTTTCAACTCTTTATCGTCTACTGGGTCAAGTTTCTTCTCTTCAAGTTCAACGTCTTCGTTGACTTGTTCTACGTCGGAGACTTTCATTGACTGGTATGCCTCCATTAACTTTTTCATTTCAGACATATTAGTCTCCTTTATTGTGGTAGTATTGTAACTGCGGCTAAAGCGCCGACTATAACTGTAATCACTGCACTGGCAACACGCCATACAACTTTATTGTAACCTTCAAGGTCTTTTGTATTCTGCGCAACATCACGCTCAACCTCGTAAAGTCTTTCTTTAGATTCTCGAATATCAGTTTTGATTTCTTTAGTATCATCAACTAACGTACTAATCTTCTCTTCGGCTCTTGCTATCTGGACAACAGCATCAGTTAGTTTACTCATTGAGGTTTCAAGGCCTTCTAAACGAACATTCTGCTCTATACTAGATGCAATATGGTCATCTAGTTTAGCGTTCATTTCTTTTACTGTTTTTTCTACAGACATTTTATGTTTCCCATTCGATGAAGTTTATGATTTCTCAATCAATTATTTACTTTAGAACCTTTGCGCCACTGATAGCAAGACCAGTATCTTGCTTTAGTTTTTGGGCCCGGGTTATCACAATTATGTCTAGCCCTAAACGACTTTCGACGTTCAGGATCGTCTCTCTTTATCTCACTTTCGGGATCGCCGAAAGTAACCTTTACAACATTACCCTTTTCGTTTTTCACATATACCTTGAACTTCTTAGGTCCTTCGGGTGTGCGAATAGGGTCATTCAGAGTAACTTTCTTACCCTGGTATTCTGCCGCTTCTTGAATACAATCATCACAGCATTGTTCAACGTATTCTCTGAATCTAATCATTGCCACTGCGTCTTGCTTCTCTGACAGACTTTAGTTTCTTACCAGTCTGAGGATCAAGCCCACGTTTCTTTCTACCTTGTTTTACACGTTCTTCAGCATCTTTATTTAAGTTGCCTTTCTTATCAAAGAACTTAGATAGATGTGGTGGTAGTTTACCTTCTTCAACAGACTCGTTCTTAGTATGTAACTTAGACTTATTCTTAGCAACGAAATCACGTACTGCTTTCTGTGCTGGTCTGTCGCCATATGCATAATACGCATCAGCATATACTTCTGCATGTTTCTTTGCTGTACCTGCATCTTTGTATGACTGTTGTGCAGAGTAAACACCTTTACCGTCTCTAGTACATGTTGGAGTGTAACCACCAAACTGTGACTTCTTACCTGAACACTTTACACCTGCACGACCAGTAGTTGCTTCTTTAACTTCTTCTTCGTCATCATCATCACCACCATGGTCGCCCATCGATGCATGTAGCCCTTTCATTTTCTCATGTGCACCAGATAACTTGTTCTGCATCCACTCAGGAAACTTACCACCCGAAGAGATATGTTCTTCGATTTCTTTTGCGGCATATGCAATAAACTCTAGTTGAGTCTTAGCCATTGAACCTTCGTCAGGTGATGCAGGTTCATCTTTTTCTTCTGATACTTCTTCTTTGGGCACACAGTTAGGCACTTCTTTGCCATTCTTTTTCTTAGTACCTACTTGAACATAGTTTTTCCAGCAAGGATCATCTTTGTCCTTCTTTAGTTTTTCTGATAGTTCTGAGAATGATTTCACGTTTGTTCCTTGAATGTTTTTATAGTTTTATTTATATGTTAATCAACTTTCGTTTCACGATTTTTGCGCTTTGCTCTAGCAAGACGTGCTCTATCTAAGATTTTATCGTGTCGTCTTTTATCAGCACCAACTTCTAGTTCAATCTTTTTACGTGCCATTGAAACTTCGTCTTCTTCAACAACAGGTATTTCTTCTTGACCTGGAACCTTCTTCTTCATCTTTCGAGTTGCTTCAGGTGTACCGTCATCTGTTTTCATCACTTCGCTGACTAACTCGACTGAGTTTAACCATTGACGTGATATACGCCCTTCTTCAAGTTCGACGATAACGTAGTTCGTTCCTAAACGGAATACACGCCCCATCTCACCTGTGGCTTTTACAACAACTTGGTCATCTTCGTTGAACAGTTGCCCTTCGATATACTTCTCTCGAATATCTGATACAGGTCCTAGTTCGATATGATTCTTAAATGTCTTTGATTCTTTTAATCCCATACCAGAACGAACATCATTGAATAAACGTTTCGTATCTTGATTAGACATGGTTTTAGGAACGCCTTGCGAGAATGTTGCGAAATCATTATTTTCAGCATTCTTACGTTGTTTACTTGCGCTCATTCCAGTTACATCATCTGCATCGGGATCACGCTCACCCGCAGAAATAACATTAATCTTCTCAAAGTTATAGAAGCCATGACGGGCTTTCTTACCATTATATTTCTCTAATAATGTTTTAAACTCTGTTATTCTATCAGCACCAACAACCATGTTAATCTTATTAAACCCTTGGTCATATAGTGCTACAGCAACATCAAATACATTTTTTAACTTTTTATTTAAAATAATACTACGTGCATGTTTTGGGAACATCTTACGTGCATGTTTAATCTTCTGTTCGTATGACAGAGGATTCTTTTTTGAATCTTGAGATGAAGATAGGTAAACTTTGTATGGATTCTTGCCTGCTTTTGCAGACATAACATTCATTAACTTACCATGCCCAATAGTAGGCGGATTCATCCTACCAAAAGTAAAATAAACTTCTCTTTCTTCTTCAACTAAGTATTGTTTGAATGAGGGAAACATTTAATATCCTATTTACTCTGTCTACGTTCTTTTTCCATTTTGCGTACCGAAGGTAGCATCTTTCTCGCCATCTTATCGATTCTAGGCTTCATTTTTTCAAGCCTTTTTTCGATAGACTGACGACGGGACATAGGTAAGTCTGAACGCTTAACACCCTTTGACAGTTTCTGGAATACTGTATTCATTGCTTGCTTGCGTGCCCGTTTCTTCAAACGATCCTGACTCGCCTGCTTATTAGCCGCCCTACGACGACCCATAGCAATCTTTGCTTTGTTTTTCTTGATTGAACGTGCACGTGCTCTACGTTGATTAAAGTCTAGTGCTTCATTCGTTTCTTGAGAGTCTTCGCCAATCACACCACGCTTGCGCTTCTTTGCCGCATAACTGATTGAATCAGGCATGCCTGGAGTATAATCGACTGCTAAAAAGTCTTTAAAAGACAATGGATCTGCCATTTTTAGTTCCTCGTTGGTTTATCCCATCCTTTAACAATATCTGGCGAAAAGTTGTTGTATGAAAACTCCATACGGTCAACCAGTTTCACCGCATCACCACCAAATGTGTCTATTGCCACATAACCTTCTTGACCAGTAGTCTTGAAACCCTTGCTAGTTTTAACAAAAGTTTCAAGATTACTTAATCTATTAAGTTTATTTATAAGTTTGAGTTTAGCTAAAACCATAAGTTTTTGCATCTCAAACATTCTTGCAAGATTTACTTTGTTTTCTTCGCTGAAGAAGTCGAGGATTTTTTTACGCTTGGCTTCTTGGGCTTGCTTGCCCCTTTCGGTTTTGCGCTTGTCGATTTCTTTTTGGTAGCGGTCGCTGATCCATTTGATGAGTTTTTTCGTGTGCGCTTCGGTGTTGCCGACGACTTCGCCTTTTCTGACGTAGGTGTTGTTGAACTGCTCGATGAGTTTTGCGAGTTCTTGGTTTGATTCGAGGGTTCTGAGTGTAGTCCCAGAAGTTTGGTTAAAAAGTTTGCCAATCTTTGAAAGATATTCATTCACTTGCTCCGTTTCTTTTTTAGTCATAGTTGCATTGGTCACATCACGCAACATAGCATCTTGTGACCAAACGTTTTTAGATTTTTTTAACTTCGAAACATTGACGCCATAATCTGCTTTCATAGTTTCAAAACTGTTACCTGTATATTTAGTGTGCCATACAATACCGATTTTTGCGCTCATAATCTCTTTGGCTTGACTAACAGGAACTGCATATACAATCGTATTTGGATGAAAAGTCACAAATGACTCACCATTTATTTTCTTTTTAGATACATCGCCTTTACCGAATAAGAAGTCACCTTGAATCACACCTTTAATACCGAGTTCAGGTAGATACTTCAATGCATCTTTAAGTTTATCTGCCAAGTCACCCGATGTATCGTCATCGATTTCTTGATTAGTCTTATATACTTTGGGATTCTTATTAAAGATACCTTTCTTCGCCACAAAGAACTTGCCGTCTCGTGGATCAGTGCCCGCAAAAATAGCAGGTGCACCATCCCATTTGACTGAGACTTTACTTGCTTTTTTACCTGCAAGCATATCACGCATATCACGTAACGCAAAGATTGCTTGACGTGTACCATCGACACCACCATAAAGAACTTTATCTTCTAGATGTGTCATATGCGTATTTTTTTGTTCTGTGATAAACTCTGAAAAGTTCACTATTTAATCACCTTATCTTCGTTAAACTCTTTGGATTTACGCCCATCAATAGGCATGATTACGATACGTGTACCCTTGACACCAGCATCACTTCTATCACCTTTGTAGATAGCCATGAATACAGGCTCAAATCCACCATCATCAACAGATTCACCATTATAGTGTACATGATTTGATTCGAAAACATAATAAGAACCTTTATTCACCAAGTTAACTGGCCCTTGTATCATAACAGAAGTATTCTGCCTTGACAACCTATTTGTGTCATATTCGTTACCATAGACTGATAACATTTTTAGTTTCTTATCTTTTATTCTGCGATGCAATGATGTTGCTCTAGGCAATCCATCAGGAAATATTTCTTTCAAGTCAGACACAAACTTTTGTGTTTCTTTGTGATTAAATATCTTTGGTTCTTTACGTTGTGAGATACCGCCCCACTGTTGAAAGTCTCGTGGTCTACTACCATCTTTGTGTGATATCCAAACACATTCTTTTCCATTACCATCAAGTAAGTGAAAGTCTGACTTTGGTGTTCCGGGTGTAGATTCGGCATCTTCGACATGATATATTTCACGCCCTACTTTGACAGGAACAGTAGCACTAGCAGTATCTTTTTTAATCTGTGCTAGTTGTTGACGTAATGATGCAAGTTCTCTATCTTCTTTGATAGTCGAACCGCCCGCACCTTTACCACCAAACTCGCCAGTCTTCATCAAGTCTTTAAACTTGTATGTCTTACCGTCTTCTGATAATAACTCTAACTTAGTTGTTGCTTGTTGATTCTTTAATGCTTTGATAACATCTTCGCTAGGAACAAAAGTAGCCTTCTTACCATTCGCCAATGTGAACGGGTCTTTAGTCGTGTATTTCTTTATGAATACTTCGACACGAAAAGCGTATTTGTATATTTCTCTTCCTGCTAGATTAGCCATAACCATCTCGTTAAAAACTTATGACTATATTTATACATTAAAAAAAAAGGCTCCCGAAGGAGCCCAAAATTAAAGGAAGAAGTGAACGATTATTCGAAGATTGCGAAAATATCTTCTGATTTTACTGCGGCTAGTTGCTGACCATCCATCGAGAATGGTTTGGCTTTAGTCCAATCCAAAACAACTTTCTGCCCTGGTGATATGTTTTCAACGTCAGGACCGACACCGATAACAATACCAGGCTTGTGCCCAGTGTTAAGGTCAGTTGTTAAGATGAGACCGCTTTCTGTCGTAGTCTCGGTTTGTTCGTCTTGCATGACGACAACAAAGTTATTTAATGCTTGCATCTTTTATCCTATAAGTAGATTGAATCAGTTTCGTACTCGAAATATTTGCCTTTAATATATGCTCGTACTATTTTACCCGCTTGCTTGAAAACAGCAATAACGTCTTTCTTTTCATCGTCGAAGCCAATGACTCTATCGAGTGCAACTAATGCTAACTCAGCATTATCATATTTGCATGACTCTTCACGCCCATTGATATAAGAAATAATCTCGAAGTTTTTCAACGTCTCGTTTTCTTGCTCATATTCTTGGTATGCGGCAATGATTTCATTACATTCATCGAGTGGGACACTAGACACACGTTGCTCTTGAGTTTCTTCAAGAATAACTTTGCGATAGCGAGTAGGTATTTCTTTGTAAGATTTATAAATCATAATATAGTCTCCAGTCAAATCAACAAATATATGGTAACACTTAAAGTTTAGGTTGTCAACACTTTTTTGAAAAAAAGAGAGGGGCTTATGCCACCTCTGCCATTTCAACTGCTAGATTGAGAGCGTTAACTTTTTTGGTCTTGTTAGCACCAAACCAAGCACTAGCCATTCTAGCATCATTTGAACGACCAAGCAAGTGGTCTGTTGTGTATGTCACAGCATTCAATGCTTGCCACCACGAACCTTCGGCATACTGTGCGCCAGGCTGTGTTTCTAAAACATCGTATGCCATCTTAGCAGTACGTGATAAGTCATCATAACTATTCACCCCACGCTTAGGTGCATTTGCAACAGGAAACACATCATTGAAGTACTGAACGATATCGTTTTTGTTTGTACGTTTCTTAGATAAGAATCTAGCCATATCACGATACACTTCAAACTTTTCGTGCGCAATACCTAGTTGAGTCTTCACCATAGAAGGATCAAACTTAGAGCGGTGATTTAATCGCACCTCATTGTTCGATTTCATATCTAATGATAATGTAAGTGTATTGTTACACACGACACGAATCGGTGTGAAACGAACATTTAGTGACTTACCATATTGGTGTGGATTAGAGAATAGCAGATAACTATCAACTTGGTCATCTTGTAGAACATTAAATGACTCGTTGACTTTCGCAAGAACCCAGGTGATTTGACCATTCTTTAATGAACCTGCGGTGTGCATTTCCATGTCACCTGCGGCACAATACTCAGCAAAGAACTCAAATGCTTCTGCATTCTGTACTGGTTCCCAGTTCTTACCAACGTTAGTAAGCACAGTATTATCTGAAGTACGGATAAGTGCTTCTTGACCAGTAGAGATACGTTCACCGTTAACATCAACGAACGCTGTATGTTTCTCAACTGACCAATCAAGCCCTGCTTTTCGCATCATCTGCATAGGTGATAAATCTGCAGGAACACGTTCACCTAAACCGTGCCATGGTACTTCGCCTGCATAAGCCATTGTTTCTACTTCGTGTGACATAATGTAATCTCCTCAATCAACGTTACAATGATATAATAACATCATGAGGTTATGTTGTCAACACATTTCGTAAAAAAGTTTATAAAACTTTCAATAAAAAGTCTGCGGCTTTAAGAAAGTTCGAACGAGTCTGCATTGATGATGCCATCTGCTCAGTCTCTTCTTCATTCTTAATATCTTGAATCAGTTCGGTCGCAGTATCTTTGTCTATATCACCATCTTGATACATCTCGACAATATCATCCAATCGAGAACCTAACCCTTCTAGTTCAGTTCCTTTAAACTGTTCGACAAAGTTCTGTGCGCCACCATTGATATCATATCCATTCACCATTAGTATCTCTCCCCTAAATGCATATCTGCAATAAACTCATAAAATCGTTCCATTAGTACCTCGACATAATCGCTACTGCAATCTTTTCTGATTGTTTGAATAGACTCTTACGTTTCAGTTCGCAATACTTAACACTTGCATTTGGCTTATTATAAAGACCTGTCAGTGTTTGTTCAAATGGACCAATCAACTTCTCTACGTCTTTCGAACCCTTATATTGTACATAGAACTTCAACCAAGTAGTTTTATCGTATATACGCATCACGTGTCGTTTCGCAAACTGACTTTTACAGTCGAGTTTATGGATTGCATACACAACATCAATGATTGCATTGTTTTCGTTGTCATCATGAAACGATGGTATCTCGTCTGTGATTGAACAACCCGATATCATTAGTGCTAAACCTAGCATTGCTGACCTAATCATTTTCTTTTACGCTCCATAATCTTCTCAGCCTTTGCGTAGTCTTCGTGTGTTACGATTCCTTCACGCAATAGTTTCTGACGATTAACCATATGCTTCGCCTGTATCTCATCTTTCGAACCACCGAAGTATGCAACTGCGTGCCCTTCTTCGATTAGAATATCAGTGACACAAGCCCATCTATCGTGCTTATGGTCATATACTTCGAAGTCACCGAGTACTCGCCCAAACTTACCTTTCATATCTTCGCCATGCTTATCTTCTGTTGTGATAAGTTTGACTTGACCTTTCATAAGTTCTTTGAGACGAGCCTTAGCGGCTTCACCAAACAAGTCTTCGACTTTATCAGATGTACGTGATTCTGGTGTATCGATACCCATGACACGTACACGCTCATCCGTTAATACGATACCAAATCCTAAGTTGATATCTACATCTACTGTGTCACCGTCTACTACTTTTAAGACTTTGACATCGTATTTATTTTTATGCATTTGTTCCTCGTTAGAGTAACACGCTCACGGATTCTGCACTAAGATTTTTACTGTCAGTGCATTTTTCATTCTCTTTATGTGTCACTCGTCTGCGCAAGTCACTCGAACTGAATCGATGGTCTCGCTTGTTGAAATATAACTGTATATCACGTTTGCGACATATATCCTTACCAGTGAAATCAGTATTACGATACTCCTCACCAAGTATACGTATATCTATATGATACAGTTCTAGAATATCCTTTAAATCGTTTTCTGATTCGTATGGTATTATTTCATCAACATATGTTAAAGCCATCAACTGTGTGTAGCGTTCGACAAGTGATTGAATGGGCGCATTCTTTTCTAATCTGTCATGAGACGGATCTACTTGTAATCCACATATCAAGTAATCACAATGTTCTTTTGCATCACGTAACATCTGTACATGACCTGCATGTAACAAGTCAAATGTACTACACGTAAAACCTACTTTCATTTCAAATACTCTCCGACTTCACTATCTTTAATATCTTTAAACGTTCTGCCCTTTACGGACCACTGTTTCATAGGTCTGACGAACATTTGTTTTTCGCCAGTTGCTATGTTTATATATCCATATAAATCGGTACCATGTGTCATATAAATGTGATTTGGTACGCTATAATCAACATTATTCCAGTTAGTTGTTTCTAGTCTGTATCTCAACTTTTTCATTAAAACCACCTGCGCTATCATAAAAATCATCATCAAGATTCCAACGACCACCTGTTCGCTTCATCTCTTTCTTCTTGTCTTGCATAACAACTGACTTATTAAATCGTCTAGCATATTTTGCTACTGGATTCTTCATTGTCTATCACCTCATTTATTTGCATACTTCATAAATAACTTCTTCAAGATTGTATGCTTCGATTTCCCAAGGTTGTTCGTCGTAACGAACTCCGACGTATTCTTTGCCATCAAAGATTTGCTTTGTAGTCATAACTTGCTGACCGTTGTCGTCTTTACGAAGCACGAACCCTTGGTTAACCAAACGACCGCTTGCGATTTGTCTGGCGTGAACCATTTCGTGCGCAATGTTTATCATTAAGTTTTTCATGGGAATGCGCCCCATTGCGTCTTGACGTGCGATTTCTATGTTAACAGTTTCGTCATCACCGTCACAATAACCACCGGCACCGCCTGCGCATTCTTTAGTGATTTCAAAGTCAACAAAAGCGAAAGTGTCAATTAAACCTAAGAAATCATAAACACGTTCGATATAAGCAATCAACTTTTTGTTTTTAGTGCCAACTATTTCAATATTCATGATATAAATCCTTATTTAAATTCGTTGTAAAGTGTTTTGATTGCCCAGACTACGGCACAAATGCCTAAGTAAACCGCAACGGTTAATATTGGTAACGCTTCTGGTGTAAAAATATTCATAATAAAAAAACTCCTTAATCAACTTACATAATCATTATAAGTTAACTAGGAGTTCTTGTCAAGAAAAAATATGTTTTTATTTAATATTTTTTTCGATTTCTTTTATCATTTGTTGTATTGTTGCTATCTCAACTGTAACCAAATAAAGTTGCGTACCTTCAGAATCATGTTCTGCTATTTTTTTATATCGGTTTTCTATCTGCTGATTTAGTATTGCTAATACATGTTCTTTACACATGGTTAATCTCCATCGAATAGGTTACTATATGTAGACAGTTTTTGTCTCTTCACATCTCTGTGACTCATTGCAACATCAAGGTCAATCAACCCTTCTCGTGCAAGCAAGTCAACCATCAATAGTAAATCGCCAACTTCTTCGCTTAACAATATGGTCTTTTCTTGATGCTGTAACTCACTATCCATATGTCTAAAGCGCAGTATCTTACTACACATCTGCGCAACTTCTGCGCACTCTTCCATTGTTATAATCAGTGTTTGTTGTTCACGGTTAATCATAATAAATCTTCTACTGTTATGGTTACTAGCCCTCTGTCACCTTCTACATATATTAAATATTCAAGGCTATCGACAAAGGTGTTATCTGGTTCAATCGTTACATGTTCGATTGCGGCTTTAAGGGCAGAGATGTAACAGTTATAAACATTAACATTCTGCCCTTCCTGGGTTAGAACATAAACTTTTGGTTTATCATCCTCTTTAAACATTATTATTGTACACAACCAGATGTTGTTAACTCATAATGCGCATCAATGATTTTTTGAGACTCTTTAATCCATTGATGCATCGTCGTGTTAGTTTTATACTCATCAGTTTCTAACAAATAAGACTTGTTCTCAACTACCCACATTGCCATATCTACTGATTGACCATGGGGTGACAACCAAGGTTTATTGTTTGCAGTATTCATTATCATTCTCCAATAAGTTCGGCTAAACGGGATTCAGCCATGTTAATAACATTACGAATACCGATGCCCATAATATATGGTGATTCATCGAACTCCCATTGCTCAATTTCTTTCATTTGCTCGTATGTCAACTCTTCGATGTCTTCTAATGAATAATGCTCGATGATATAATCCATTGCATATTCTGTTATCAACGAGTCGAAATACTCTTCTGCTTTATATACACGATCCCATTTAAAACTCATTTTATTTCACCTCTTATTACTCTAATGCTTCGACAACAGCCGGGAAGTGTTGCCCTATAATATCCCAACATTGCTTTGCAACTTCCATATGCTCTTTCTGTGTACCATTAGCCATACGTAAATCACAGTAATGTACCCAAGACCGTAACGAACCTGCCATGTATAATGTAGTCTCTGTAAGACCTTCGGGCAATAACGCACGTGCTTGTTCTTTTGCAATGCCCATTTTCAATGCGGCTTCATACTCTTTCTGTGCCATCCAACGTACACGACCTTGTGCATGTAACCACTCATGATGAATATTATCATCTTCTTCAAGTTCAACTGAGTTCTGTCTGTTAGTTTCATCTTGTAGACGTGCTTCACGTTCAACAAAGTTTTCACTTACTGCATAACGTTGACTGAACTCCTGAAACGAGAACGAACGATGTCGTACAATCTGGCGACTAATATCACGTGTAGTTTTAATCTCTAATGTGATATGTACCATTTCAAGAGGCGACCAATGCGCATGTTTTATCAGATACTTTAACAATCGTGGAGCAGTCTCGGTATTGTTTTGATTATTGGGATTACTTACACGTGCGGCATATGCTACTAACTCTTCGGCAGTAGAACAGCCTGTATGTGCACTTGGTTTAGATAATGATACTAAACTAACTTGACTCATTATTTTATTTTTCCTTTTTATATACTAGTGGTTTTATTTACTATCAACTTCTTGAACTTCTCGTTCATGAGTATCGTTAGTGTAACAGTCAATCAACTGTGCGAGTCTGCCTGAAATATGAATCTTACTAATCATATTATTAACAAACGTGGATTTAGACGTAATACTATTAGCCGCCATTTCATTATCTTCTACTGAGATATGTTTAGTATTAAAAAAGTTAATCTTACGTGCTAATCTAACAAATAAACCAGCAACTAAAGGTAACTCATTCTCTACGTCTCTATATGCCTGTAGTTCTTCGTTGTGTAATCTTTTCAGTGAGTAATCACGAATAACAGATTCGGGTTCTTCGTCAATAGCACTACGCATTACACGTATCGAAAATATATCTGCCATACGTGAACTGATATATTCAGAACGCTTATACTTAGCACCCAGTGTTAATACCATATTACTCGTAAATGCAAATAATGCATATTCGTTACGGGTAAGTGCTTTACCTAAGTTTGTCACAGTATGACCAATCATTAATGAAAGATGTTTTAAAAACGAAAGAGTTTTTTCATCTTGTATCGAATCGACCAAGTTACGTAGATGTGGGTGCGAACGCATAAGCCCACCACCGAACGTGACTAAAGAACGTGAAAGAATATTCGCACCTTCTACAGTAATCGCAATAGGCATACTCTTATAGGTATTAGCAAGAATGTTATTAGGTCCTTCTTGTATCGCAGAACCTGCCATTACATCCATTGCATGATTGATAGCAATACGCCCACGTTCGGTTGACTGATACTTCCACATCGCTGATAACGCACTAGGCGATTCACCTGCTTGTAGTTCACCGTTGATTGTGGTTTGTGTTACAGTATTCACATATGCCTGATAAGCAATATCTGCTAATGGTTCTTGTATGCCTTGCATTTTAGCGATAGGCATTCCGAACTGTTGACGTGTACGTGCATACGCACCCGACGCAACTGCCGATACGATAGATGCGGCTGTACCCAATGCAGGTAAAGATATCGCACGACCAACCGATAAACACTCAACTAACATTTGCCAACCCTTTCCGAGTTGTTTTTTACCGCCTAGGATATGCTCATCAGTGAGTTCGATGTGCCCTTTGATAGTACCATTCATAAATGGCTGACCGAGTGGATTATGTCTTTCTCCAATCTGTAGCCCAGGATGGTCTCTTTCTATAAGAAATAAAGTGATTTCACCATCTACTTTCACAGCAATCCCGATAAGGTCCGCAATAGGGGCTAACGTAATATATCGTTTATTAAGATTGACTGAATACGTGCCTTTACCATTTTTGACTATTGACTTGGCATTATCGATTAATGTTGTGGCGTCTGAACCATTATATAACCCTGTCAATCCAAAACATGGGATCATTTCACCTGACGAAAGTTTCGGTAGATATTTGTCACGTTGTTCTTGTGTACCATAGTGCATCAACAGTTCACCTGGACCTAAAGAGTTAGGAACCATTACTGTGACTGCTAATCCGATATGACCAGCAGACGCAATCTTAGTGACAACTTGACTTTGTGCAGAAGGAGAAAACCCTAGCCCACCATACTCGACAGGAATAATCATCGCAAAGAACTTGTTCTTTTTGAGAAAATCCCATACAGGTGGTGTCAAGTTATTATCTTCTGTATATCCATGCTCTGTCTGAAGTTCGAGCAACTGAGGCACAGTAATATCGATGAATCTCTGTTCGGTTGTATTGAGCACAGAAGAAAGATGATTACGTACTTCTGGTTTATTTCCTTTGAATATATCACCATCAATACTGATTGTGCCACATTCAAGTGCGGCACGTTCAGTATCAGATATTTTAGGCATTACTTTCTTTATCATTTTTATCATATGAATAACATCCCTAATATCAGTGTCACTATGAGAGTACCTAGTGACCATTTATGTTCATCTTTAAAGAAATCAAACCATTTCTCTGTAGGCTTATCAAATGACATAAACTTATGTTCGTCGTAACGATAATAAGATCGGAGTATGTCTAAAATTAATAACACCACATATGCCGATAAAACTAAATGTAAAAACTTATCCATTTATTTCAATCTCCGCTTTATTTGAAACGAAGTCAAGTTCTTCGATACACATATAATCATATCCAGACCAAGACTGCTCACGACACCAAGTGTCAACTAAACCTTTATCTTTAGCATTCACTATGACTCTATCTATCAATGCGTTATAATCATTATCAAATATTGCTATGCTGAAACTTTTCATTAAAACTCCCGGAGTTCTTCCACAATACAACCATAAAAGTCATCATCAACTTCACCACCATCTTGGTCACTGTAGTAACCACAGATGTTAGCACCCGCAAAGAATACGTCGCTATTAACTTTGAGTTCATGTTTTAACATGTCAACACTAAGGTTGCCATAGTAACGCATTTCTTCACCAAGGGTGTCTATTCTTTCTAATAGTTTTTCATAGTTTTTCATTATTAAATCTCCTCAAATCCAAAATCATCTTCAAGTATCGCTCGAACACGTTCACGGTCAACAGTATCACCATCACCCCAGTCCAACCAATCAATCAGCGCCATCTTACCGAAGTAAACGTAGATGGCGTTTTCGATATCGGGAATACTACAACCAAGGTCATAGATACCACCTTTGCCATAGAAATCATGGACATAGTCACGAAACTCTTTAAACTGTTCAACTGTAATCTTCATAATATAATCTCTCTCAAATCAAACCAACAATGTAATAGTAACATAACTGTAGTGGATGTCAACACTTTTTTTCAAGTTTTTTATCTAATGTAACCAGGGCCACACCAGAAAAGATTATTGAAAGTCTCTGGTTCGAACACGTTAGCACGTGCATGGTTACGGGCGGGAGCATTGTAGCTTGCGGCTTTCAGAACGTCACCGACTTTAAACTTAGGGTCTTTGTCATCAAGAACGATGAAACCCCAAACACTTTTACGATTCAAAACTTTAAGGTACTTACGACCTTCACGAAACTCAATCTCGTTTGCAAACTCTTTCTGCATACGTTCGTTTTCGATGAAGAAGTTGAAGTCTTCAATCATTCGTGCTTTTAACATTTCTAATACGTTTTTCATAATATATCTCCTAATCTCAAGTACAGGAGTATTGTCTCATGATTTTAAAACATTGTCAACACTTTTTTATAAAATTGATGAAAATAATATTGCCGCGATAGTGACTGCGCCAACACCAACAACCATTGCTAGTGATACAGATAACATTTCTGTGCGTTTGCGTCTATTGATAAACAGACCACGTGCTTTCAAATCTTTCTTAATACTCATCTGTTTCCTCTTTTTAAATAATGGGTAGATGCCGACCGTTTCCAATCCTTACTACCATTATCTGCCACGCTATGAACCTGGGCTTACAAGCATTGAACACCGCCCCATCTTTGCCTAAGAAACTCAAGCGGTGGATGTTAAACTCCCTTCTAGAGTACACCGATTCTATGACTATTACTAGGCGGTGTATTCCTAGTTTTTCCTCCCAAAGGTTGCGCTTCACGTCAAAGGCATAAGACGGATAGGCGTTAGGGGTCAATATGGTCGCTTGTTTAGACCCAGCGTTGGTCACCTCTTTCTACGCATTGGTAGGTGAGCAATACTATATATCATCAACATAGTTCTTTACAGTGTAATCGGGTTGACCATCATTGTAGTTCTCGACGTACTTACCATATCCCATTGCGGCACCACAACTGAACTGCTCACCGACGTCCATCAATACATTATTGAAGTAGAATGGGCTTGTCACCCTATCACCATTACTCCAACCACGTTCTATACGGATATATCCATGACGACCTAGCCACTCTCGTGTATCTGAAAAACATGGATGGTCATCTGAACTAGTAATACCGCTTAGATTGCCACTTGGTGTATATAAAGAATAACCTCTTCGAACAGAAGTCAAATGCTTAGGGTCAACAAACACCCAAGGTGGTGTTCCTAAGTCTAGTTCTTGTTGAGTCATAACACCAGCAGAACGACCGATGTCCATTAACAAACTTGCGGGTATGCCGCCAAACATTACTTACTCCTAATGACTATAAACCAAGAGTTCGATTTCTTTCGCACCAAACCACTCACCTTTAATGACAGGATCAACTAAGTCAAACTTAGATTCTAATATTTCCATACACATCGACTTTCTCTTGTATCGTGGTGCTTCAAATATCTCTGGATGTTCATCTGGATAAAAGAACACTCGATACTGAGTGATTTCTTTCACACTATCTATTACCATCAATCTCTCACCTCAATCATGTTTTCAATACGATACTCACGTTCCATCACTAACACTTCACGAAGATTTGGATGCATATGCTTTTGCGTATCAAGTACTGCCTGAATATGGTCATTAGACATTTCACTTACTGGAACACACCGTAATGGTTGGTCGCCATTCTTACCGTAAGTTCCCCAAGTAATAGCATCACGTATTACCGCAAACTCATCTTCGTACAAGTACAACGAATCATCGACTTCATCGCCATTAGCACTTCGACGTTGATAACTAAGACCACCATCAACCATGTACGTCTTACCATTTGCGTCTACATACTCTTTAAAGTCGTAATGTGAATAACTCTGAAGACGAGTTCCGTCTGGAGTAATCAATGCATTTCTTACTAAAAACTCACTCATTCTTCATCCTCAGAAGTTAACGACTTATACTTTTCGGTGTACTTATCAAGCATAGGTATATACACATCAGCACACCAGATATCAAACGAATGAATATCTTTTTGATACGTCATTAATGTCACGATTGCGTCCGCTAACGCTAAGTTATCTTCATAATCATCAGGATGGATATAGTTCACATCTGTATAAAGAATCGTTTCTAAGTTGTCGTTCAATAAGTCAACAAACAATGCGTCCATTGACTCGTGTGATAGTTCTAGTTTAACGTTTGGCATTATTATCTTCTCATATTTGCATGTTCTTTTGCTTGATCCGCATCAATGATTGGAACAGCATTTGATTTGTGCATTGTACTGATACCTTTGACTAGTGTGCCTGTGTACTCTTTCTTCTCTGGTTTACTACAGTCATATGCAGTAGTCTCAAGAGATTTAATATGCGATGTAGTAGCACGTCTAGGTGGTGGTGAGTAAGAAGTTTTTAGTTCAGAAAAACTATGCTCACGCTTCTTGGGTTTACCCCATGCGTTATACTTCTTCTTACGCCCATTTGAATATGTTCTCATATCACCATGTATCATTATAAACTCGCTCGTAACTCTGTAAACCCACCAACATATTCTAGTTGACTATCTTCATTTTCTTTAAAAATCTGCGGTACTGTACGAAACGGCATACCAGCAATCTCTTGTAACTGTGCTTTACCAGCACCGTCTAACTCACTTAGGTCGATATAATCAAAATCGATTCCTTTAGACTCTAATAAACGTTTTGCTTGAATGCAGTAACCGCAACCTGGTGTACTATAAATTGTGTATTTCATTTTTCTTTTTCCTCAGTCAATATGATTTCTTTAGTTATTTCTTCAGGTAAAGCAATACGTTCTGTGGCTTTCTACGAGGTACAACGTGTAGGAACCTCTAGAGTTCCCATAACTTATTTCTTTTCAAAATGTTCGGAAGTCTCAGCAACATCTTCCATATGGATATCCCAAGGGAAGTGTTTTAAGCAACGTCTTGCTTCATCCCAAGCAGGTGAACCTGTTTCTATTTCTTCGTACTTACCCCATAGGATATCGTTTAGAAACTTTTGTGTACGTTGTACTGCACGGTATCTTTCGTCAGGCATTGTCATGATTTAATAGTATCTCTTTAGTTATTTCTTCAGGTAAAGCAATACGTTCTGCCACGAATACGTCCCAA
>Ga0209771_1000615_pt1 | contig 23717 bp, 27 predicted proteins | sample SaaInl59LU_5_DNA_FD_184639 | JGI IMG/M metagenome (GOLD analysis project Ga0209771, IMG submission 184639) | Marine microbial communities from expanding oxygen minimum zones in the Saanich Inlet - ESP_59LU_5_DNA (SPAdes) (version 2) | ecosystem: Environmental > Aquatic > Marine > Intertidal zone... | reverse complement strand
AGTTTTAGTGGGTAAAATAGAAGAAGCTTTTGCCACATTATTTGCTTAAAAAAGCATAAAACTCACTTCTATTGAAACCGTAAAGGTGTAAAACAAAAAAACCGAGCTTTGCTCGGTTTTTTGTGTGTATGCTATTTTTTTAAGGTATTACTTCTTGTTAACACTTTTAATGTATTTCTCTAACGCCATCGTCATCGAAGGGTTTTCAGGGGATGGTGCAACAATATTACAAACCAAACCAGCATCCTCTACGGCTTTTACGGTGGTATTACCAAAGGCTGCAATTCGTGTGTTTTTCTGCTCAAATGCCGGAAAATTCTTGTACAAAGAATCAATACCTGAAGGACTAAAGAATACTAAAATGTCATAGAAAACATTTTCTAAATCTGTCAAATCACTCATGACAGTTCTGTACAAATCAGCTCTTGTCCATGTAACACCTAGCGTGTCTAATTCTGATGGTATTAAGGGCTTTAATTTATCTGAAGAAGGTAATAAAAAGGTTTCTTCTTTGTGTTTCTTAATCAACTTTATTAATTCTGGAAAGGTTCTCTTTCCAACATAAATTTTACGTTTTCGATAGACTACATATTTTTGCAAATAGTAAGCAACTGCTTCAGATTGACAAAAATACTTCATTGCATCTGGCACTGAAAATCGCATTTCTTCTGCAACTCTGAAGAAATGATCTACGGCATTTCTACTTGTTAAAATAATGGCTGTAAATTTAGATAAATCTATCTTTTGCGCTCTTATTTCTTTAACAGAAATGCCTTCTACATGAATAAAAGATCTAAAATCAATTTTCACTTTTTGCTTATCAGACAAATCAAAATACGGAGAAGTTTCCGTTTTTGGTGCTGGCTGCGATACCAAAATGGTTTTCACTTTCATGCGGTTGTTTTTGTATTTAAAATATCAATTTAAACAAAAGAAATAGGGGTGCTATTTCAAAGGCGCAAATGTACAAAATTATATAAAACAACTTGCTTAAAATCAAGTTTTTGTTATTCGCAAACAACAATCCAAGTTTTAACGCAAACAGAAATAGAATGAATCCGAATAATATTTGATTTGGGAGTGCTGCGTAGAAAAATAAAATTAATGCTGGAAAAGTCCATAAACTTATTGTGTGCGTATAGATACTTTTTGCTGTTAAAAATGAAACTGTTTGGGTTTGTATTGAAAACAAGAACACAAATATTTTTTCTAAAATTCTTTTTGTAGTTAAATAACCCACAAAAACCAACAGTATTTTCCAAAAGAAAGAAATCTCTAAAAAAACTTCCTGTGAAAAGTAATTCATTAAAAAAAAAGCTAGTACCCCAAATGTTCCAGTTGTAAAAAAAAACAAAACAACGGAAAATCGATTCAATAAAGAGGCTCTTTCTTCAATTTCTGAAGCAATGAACCCTTTATTAAAAAAAGCAAAAAAATATTCTTTTAGCTTGGTCCTATGAAATCCTTTTAAAAGAAACACACATAGCAACAATACCATAAAAATAAGCGTCACCCAGTTTGTAGAAATATCAATTTTTTCTATTGCTTGCAAGTTGTTTGGTTTTCTAAGATTAACACAAAATTAGTAATTAAATACTGTATATTTGTTTTCTTACCTTGAAAATTGATATATGTCAGATGCGTTAGTTATTATCCCCACGTATAACGAAAAAGAAAATATTGAAGCAATTATTAGAGCTACATTCAGCCAAAAAAAAGACTTCCATATTTTAATTGTTGATGACAATTCGCCTGATGGTACTGCAAAAATTGTGGCCCAATTAATTACTGAATTTCCAGAAAAACTTTATATTGAAAATAGAAAGGGCAAAAATGGGTTAGGAACTGCATACATTCATGGTTTTAAATGGGCGATTGAAAGAAAATATGATTACATAATAGAAATGGATGCGGATTTTTCTCACAATCCAAAAGATTTAGAACGCCTTTATGACGCCTGTTCTAAAGAAGGGGGAGATGTTGCTGTCGGATCGAGGTATGTAAAGAATCAAGTAAATGTTGTTAATTGGGACATTAAACGCCTATTACTCTCTTATTTTGCTTCCAAATATGTGCGTTTTATTACTCGAATTCCTGTTTTTGACACCACGGCTGGTTTTGTTTGTTACCGACGAAAAGTATTAGAATGTATTCAACTTGATAAAATTAAATTTATCGGCTACGCTTTTCAAATTGAAATGAAGTTCAAAGCCTGGAAACATAAATTTAAAATTAAAGAAGTATCTGTAATTTTTACAGACCGAACATTGGGAACTTCTAAAATGAGTGGAAATATTGTATCGGAAGCGCTTTTTGGAGTATTAAAAATGAGAATAAACGGATTGCCAAAATAAATTTGTGCCCATAATTACAACGATAAGTAAAGAATTAAGACAGGAGGTATCTCTAGATCCAAAAAAAATAAAATCATACAGCCGTTTTGGACTTGCAAAAAGTTCAGTCAGCATGAGAATCGATATTTAAAAAAAATGACAAAATCAATTTTAATTAGAAACGCCAGAATTGTTAATGAAAATACCACTTTTAAAGGGGATGTTCTCATTGAAAATGAAATCATCAAAAAAGTGGGATCCTCTATAGAGATAACCAATAACAAATCCATTGAAATTATAGAGGCGGATGGAAGTTATTTAATTCCTGGTTTTATAGATGATCAGGTGCATTTTAGAGAACCTGGTTTAACACATAAAGCAAACATTGCTTCAGAAAGTAGGGCTGCTGTTGCTGGGGGAATTACAACGTTTATTGAAATGCCTAATACGGTTCCACAAGCAACAACACAAGCGCTTTTGGAAGATAAATTCGAAATTGCTGCCAAGGACTCCTATGCGAACTACTCTTTTATGTTTGGTGGTACTAATGACAATTTAGAAGAACTGCTAAAAACGGATCCGAAAAAAGTAGCAGGAATAAAATTATTTTTAGGCTCATCTACTGGAAACATGCTGGTAGATAATGAGGCTGTTTTAGAGAAAATTTTCTCTTCTACAAAAATGATTATTTCGGTACATTGTGAAGACGAAGCTACCATACGGAAAAACACAACGGCGTTTGTCGAAAAATATGGTGAAGACATTCCCATAAAATGCCACCCAATGATTCGAAGTGAGGAAGCCTGCTACCTTTCCTCTTCAAAAGCAATTGAATTGGCAAAAAAAACAGGGGCTAGACTGCATATTTTTCATCTATCTACCGCCAAAGAGACGGCGCTTTTTAGAAATGATATTCCATTGGAGGAAAAACAAATAACCGCGGAAGTTTGCATTCATCATTTATGGTTTTCTGATGAAGATTATGCGGAAAAAGGAACGCATATCAAATGGAATCCTGCGGTAAAATCTCCTAAAGACCGACAGGGATTATGGGATGCTTTATTGGATGACAGAATTGATGTTTTAGCAACCGATCATGCCCCGCATACTTTGGAGGAAAAAACCAATACTTACTTAAATGCCCCTAGTGGTGGACCATTAGTACAGCACGCGATTGTAGCCATTTTAGAAAAAGTAAAGAAAGGGGTCATTTCTATTGAAAAAGCGGTGGAAAAAATGAGTCACAATCCTGCCAAATTATTTCAAATAGAAAAGCGTGGGTTTATAAAGGAAGGTTTTTATGCAGATTTGGTTTTGATAAATCCCAACCAACCCCAAACAGTTTCTAAAGACACTATTTTGTACAAATGTGGCTGGTCTCCATTTGAAGGAACAAGGTTTTCTTCTTCTGTTACACATACTTTTGTAAACGGACATTTAATGTATAATAAAGGCGTGTTTAATGACGTTATAAAAGGAAAAAGAATCACTTTTAATCGATAAAATGAAAAGACTTATTTTATTGTTTTCTGCTTTTCTTTTCTTGTCCAATTGTACAAGTAATACCATCTACAAGAAACCTACGGATTTAATTCCAAAGGATACTATGGTGATTTTGATTCAAGAGATGCTCATTGCTTCTGCTTCAAAAAACGTAAAAACAATCAATTTGCAACGTAAAATAGACTACTTCCCTTTTGTTTATGATCGTTTCAAAATAGATTCTACTCGCTTTCAAAAAAGCAGCTTTTATTATATTTCTAAAATAGATACCTACACTGAAATATTAGCGCAAGTAAAAAAAGGGTTGGAAATAGAAAAAGAAAAATACACGGTCTTAAAAAAGAGAAAAGATTCAATCAACAGAGATTCTTTAAGTAAATTGAAGCGTAAAAAACCAATCAAAAAAGAGGCCCTTAAAGAACCGCTTGAATTCTCTAAAAAGAAGGTTCTAAAAACTACGCTGTAAATTTTTTACATGCATCGTTGATGACTTCTGATATTTTTGTAAACTTAAAATCGAGGGTGTTACTTATTTTTTCTGCAGAATATTTAGAAACTCCATGCGCACTGCGGGCTGCGTATTTGCTCATTGTAGGCGCCTTTTTTGTAAAGAGCGATACCATTTTAGAAATGCGCCAGAAAAGACTTGTTTGCCATGGACTGACTTTGTAAGAAGGTCTTCTTTTTTCCAATCCATCTGCTATAGAAAAGAGAATTTCTTTAAAAGATTTGTTTTGAGAAACTACAATAAATCGTTCATTTTTTACTTCAGAATTCATCAATAAAATCATCACTTTTACAACGTCCTCAACACCAACAAAACCGGTAATTCCTTCTGTATAGTACCTTAATCCTTTGGAAACACTGCTAAATATTTTTCCGGAACCTGAATTCCAAAAACCGCTTCCTAAGATAACTCCGGGATTTACAACAACCACCTCAACACCTTCTTGACTGGCACGCCAAACCTCTGTTTCTGCACCATATTTTGTAATTGCATATCCACTATTGTCCAACTCCTTATTCCATTCGTTTTCTTCAGTAATTGGTTTTCCTTGAATGGCGTTGCCAATACAGGCGATAGAGCTCACAAAACACAGTTTTTTTATTTTTGCATCGATGGATAGGTTGACAATAATGGCGGTTCCGTGAATATTCACTTTTCGCATTTTTATATAATCTTTTGAATGAAAAGAAATGAATGCGGCACAATGGTATACTTTTTCTACCCCAACAAATGCAGGAATCATTGCAGGAACATCGGTAATATCTGCTTTTAACCAAGCAATTTTGGCAAACAAAGAGGGGTCCTCTGTATAGGTGGAAAAGATTTTTTTTACAGCAATAATTTTTTCTTCTGTTCTATAAATTGCGCGAATTTCTGGGGCTGTCTTTGCCAAATGATACAACAAATGTGCCCCTACCAAACCCGTTCCTCCAGTAACTAAAATCATACGGCTAAGTTATGGTTTTTTGATTGATAAGTTTATCTTTGTGTCGTTAAAAAAAGAGATTGACAATCTCAAATGAAGCCAATCGAAAGCAATTGTAAAAGATTGAAGGACGCTGTTTGAAACTCGTATTAAAAATTGAAATAACGACAATTTACAATGAAAAATTTTATTGAAGAATTACAATGGAGAGGAATGTTGCATGACAGCATGCCAACAACAGAAGAACATTTAATGAAAAGCATGAGAAGTGCCTATGTTGGTTTTGATCCTACTTCAGATTCTTTACATATTGGAAATTTAGTCCCTATAATGTTGTTGGCACATTTTCAAAGATGTGGACACAAACCCATTGCTTTGGTTGGAGGTGCAACAGGCATGATTGGAGATCCTTCTGGAAAATCTTCTGAAAGAAACCTTTTGGATGAAAAAACGTTACGATACAATCAAGAAGCTATCAAAGGGCAATTGAGTCACTTTTTAGACTTTACTTCAAACGCAGCAAACGCAGCAGTTTTGGTTAACAATTACGATTGGATGAAAGATTTTTCATTCCTAGAATTTATTCGTGATGTTGGAAAGCACATCTCCGTAAATTATATGATGGCAAAGGATTCTGTAAAAAACAGAATTGGGTCTGAATCCAAAGAAGGTATGTCTTTTACCGAATTTACCTATCAATTAGTTCAAGGCTATGATTTCTTGCATTTGTATCAAAATAACAATGCATCTATTCAAATGGGGGGCTCTGACCAATGGGGAAATATAACTACTGGTACAGAGCTAATTCGAAGAGTTGGAGGTGGAAAGGGATATGCAATTACCTGTCCGTTAATCACAAAATCTGATGGAACAAAATTTGGAAAATCTGAAGGGGGTAATGTTTGGCTAGATGCCAAAAGAACCTCCCCTTATAAGTTTTACCAATATTGGTTAAATGCTTCTGATGAAGATGCAGAGAACTACATTCGAATCTTCACATTCTTAGACAAAGAAACAATTGATGCTTTGATCATCGAGCACAAAGAAGTACCGCATTTGCGTTTATTACAAAAGAAAATTGGAGAAGAGGTTACCCTGTTAGTCCACGGAACTGCTGCTTATGAAAATGCCATTAAAGCTTCCAGTATTTTATTCGGAAAATCTACGGCTTCTGATTTAAAGTCACTAGATGAACAAACGTTCTTAGATGTTTTTGACGGGGTGCCTCAAGCAACAGTAGCGCTTTCAGATATTGAAGAGGGATTGGATATGGTTGGTGCTTTAGCAGCAAAAACCAGCTTTTTGGCTTCAAATGGTGAAGCAAGAAGAGCATTGAAAGAAAATGCAATTTCTGTGAATAAAGAAAAAGTAAAAGAAGATTTTGCGATTTCTAAGGAGGATTTGATTGCCAATAAATATGTTTTGCTTCAGCGAGGTAAAAAGACCTACTACCTCTTAGTAGTTGTATAATTTTAATCCTAGACACGCACTTTCAAATGCCTCTAAAGCATAAAAAATCGTATCCTAATTGACTCTTTTTTTCCAATTGATATCTGCTTTTTTTTGTAATTCCTGGGCGCCTTATTTTATCCAAAGTTCTAAAGTATTTGTTCCCCAAGAATTGTAAAAAAGATAGAGTTTTCCGTCTCTGATCTCAAAGGTTTTGGGATTAATTTTTACTTTTTCATCTTTCAATCCTATTGCATAAGCACAATACCCTCCATATTGAGGTTCGTATTGACTGGGTGTTTTTATAAACAACTGCTTGTTGGCATGTGAATAAAATTGATAAACCACCCCCATATAGGTCGTTGAAATATTTTTCTTCCCTTTCAAGGATTTCTTTTCTGTAAAATAGGCCACCGGATCATATCCAGATATCGCTACGCCATTTTTTAGATTGTATTGCTCCATTCGTTTGGACTCAATTTGTGATGCCGTTTTAGTATCTTGAACTAAAAAGAGTGATGAAATAAAGATGAAAATTAAAAGAATTAATTTTTGCATTGCCTTTGTTTTTAGTAAAATTAAGCATAAAAACAATAGGTAGTGTCTGGAAATCAATAGGTGGGGCGATATCGGAATAACTGGTCGATAACAGGAATAAATGGGATTTTTTAATCTGTAAATCATGGGATTTTTACGAATAAGTACCTGTTGAACAAATTTAAACGATCTTATGTTCTGGACTTCATTCGAAAAAACAGGTTTTATTTTAAGAAACTACAAAACCATTAAATTACAGCCTCTAATGTCAGAATTGTCAAAACGCCCAATGATTTCAAAAGTTCCGTCTTTGTGTACTTTTCCTAAATCTTGTGTGGCTATAAAAGAACAGGAATTATAATTGGCCAAATCAATTACATTAATCCCTCCATTTTTTCCTGCAGGATGAATGCTGAGAGCATCCTCTGTGTCCCTAGTCAAAACACGCATCCAAGGGGGGGAGTTAAAGATGCCTTTTCCCTTAGAATATCCTTGGCTTAGCAATTCTGTCATCCCATATTCTGAGTGAATCTCAGCCACCCCAAAACCTTCTCGTAAAATTGTATGCAATTCCTCTCGAACCAACTCTTTTCTTCTCCCTTTCATCCCTCCTGTTTCCATAACAATGGTGTTTTTTAGGTTGAATTGCTGTTTTTCAATCAAATCTAACAACGCAAAAGAAACTCCAATCAAGAGCACTTTTTGCCCTTTTTTATCCAATGCTATCAGTTTTTGAGTCAATTCTTTAAAATTATCAAGATAAAATCCACTTTCTACATTGTTGGATTTTTTAATAAACTCATCTACCATATAGACTAAAGAAGATCCTTTCCGTTCTAAATAATTGGGCAATAATGCCAAAACAGTATATTCTTTTATATTTCCATAAAAATGATGAAACCCTTTTCGATAACTCTCTTTATAAAAATTTATATCGGTTACAAAATGCTTACTTGTTCTGTTTCCTGTTGTTCCAGAACTTGTAAAAACTTCCTGAGCTTTGTCTTTAGAGGCTACCACTTTTCTGCCTTTAAAAAACTGAATTGGCAAAAACGGAATGTCGGATACTTTCTGAACATCTGAAGGATGCACATTGATTAAATCGCAAAAAGATCGGTAGACACGATTGTTTTGAAACTGATGTTTAAAAACAGCAATTGCAACTTTCGAAAAGTCTTGAGCATTCTGAATGTTAAAAATATCTTTTTGCATATAGTCCTGCAAAAATAGTACTATTAAAGGCAACCTTTTTAAGGAAACGCTAATTTTTTAGATGGCAATTTAAAAAAATCTTTAGCACTTATTCTTTGTAAATTTTTACGATTAATGTTCCTTGATCATCCATAGAAGCTCGATACATCCCTTCTGTATTAAACTCAAAAGACATGTTTCCGTTCTTATCTAAAGCCACAACACCTCCTAAACCCCCAAGTTTTGTGAGCTTGTTTTGGATTACGTCTTTGGTTGCTTCTTTCAATGATTTTTGTTGGTATTCCATTTGTGCAGAAATATCATAAGCGACCTGACTTCTAATAAAATACTCTCCCCAACCCGTAGACGAAACCCCGCAGGTTAGATTATTGGCATAGGTTCCAGATCCAATAATGGGTGCATCGCCAATTCTTCCCCAGCGTTTGTTAGTCATTCCACCAGTAGAGGTTCCTGCAGCAATGTTTCCGTTTTTATCCAATGCCACACAACCCACGGTGCCAAACTTTGAATCCTTGATTGTCGCATCATAAAAAGCAGCTTGTTTGTTGGAAACCTCCGATTTTTTGTTCTGACTCTTTTTTACTTTTTGTAAAGCTTTGAACCGTTGTTCTGTATAAAAATAACTTGGTGCAACAATTTCCAAACCTTGTTCTTTTGCAAAAAGAGAAGCGCCGTCTCCAGAAAGCATTACGTGTTCGGAGTCTGTCATTACTTTTATCGCCAGCTCAATTGGGCTTTTTACATTTTTTACTCCCGCTACGGCACCTGCATTTAAAGTTTTTCCGTCCATAAAAGAGGCGTCCAATTCGTTGGTTCCTGCATTGGTAAAAACAGCCCCTTTTCCCGCATTAAAAAGTGGAGATGCTTCCATCACTTGAATGGTTTTTAAAACCGCTTCTTGACTTGTTCCGCCATTTTTAAGAATTGTATGCCCCACTTTTATTGCTGCAGCTAACTTTTCTTTATAGGCTGCTTCTCTTTCTTTGGTCATGTTTTTCTTCAAAATCGTACCAGCTCCGCCATGAATAATGATGGCAAAATCATTTTGTTTTTTCACCGTTTTAATGATATTTTCTTTAGGTTTTTGCCCAGTTGTGCACCCTAAAAAAAAGAATGCGAACAGAACTATTGAAATGACTTTCCTCATGTTGTTTTTGTTTGATATTAAACAAATAGTAATCTTTCTGTTTAATTTAAAATTGTGTAAAATTATTTGTAGCTTCGGGGTTCAATTTAAACGAATTAAATTCAACTACAAAATGACAGATTTTGGAATAAAAGAAGCTCTAAGAGAATTAGGTTTAAAAGATATAAATAATGGAACTTCTACGGGGTCAAATAATTTTTCGAATGGTGAAATTATTGAATCTTTTTCTCCGGTAGACGGAAAATTAATTGGGAAAGTAATTGCTTCGTCAAAAGAGGATTATGAAAAAGTAATGCTCTCGGCAACGAAAGCTTACCAATCGTTTAGAAATATTCCTGCACCTCAAAGAGGCGAGATTGTGCGTCAGTTTGGAAATAAATTAAGAGCCTTAAAAGAACCTTTGGGGAAATTGGTTTCTTATGAAATGGGAAAATCACTCCAGGAGGGGTATGGGGAAGTACAAGAAATGATCGATATCTGTGATTTTGCGGTTGGATTGTCAAGACAATTAAATGGTCAAACCATCCCGTCGGAACGTCCAGGACATGTGATGAGAGAACAATGGCATCCTATTGGAGTTGTTGGAATTATCTCAGCATTTAACTTCCCTGTTGCAGTTTGGGCTTGGAATACGGCATTGGCTTGGATATGTGGCGATGTATGTGTTTGGAAAGGATCTGAAAAAACACCTCTTTGTACAGTTGCTTGTCAAAATATTATTGCCGAAATTTTAAAAGAAAACAATTTACCAGAAGGAATTTCTTGCATCATTAATGGCGATTATAAAGTGGGTGAAATGATGACTACGGACACGAGAGTTCCATTAGTATCTGCCACTGGATCGACAAGAATGGGAAGAATTGTGGGGGCTACAGTTGCCCAACGTTTTGGAAAGTCTTTATTAGAATTGGGCGGAAACAATGCCATTATTATTACTCCTACTGCAGACTTAAAAGTTGTTGTTCCTGGAGCTGTTTTTGGCGCTGTTGGAACTTGTGGACAGCGTTGTACCTCCACAAGAAGATTGATCATTCACGAAGCTGTGTATGATAAAGTAAGGGATGCAATTGTAGGTGCTTATCAACAAATAAAAATTGGAAATCCTTTGGATGAAACCAAGCATGTGGGGCCATTAATTGACAAAGATTCCGTAAACACTTATTTAGCGGCCATTGAAAGCGCAAAAGCAGAAGGGGGAAACGTATTGCTTGAAGGGGGTGTTCTAGAAGGAAAGGGGTATGAAAGTGGTTGCTACGTGAAACCAGCAATTATTGAAGCTGAGAATCATTATAAAATTGTGCAGCACGAAACTTTTGCTCCTATTTTATATTTAATGAAATACAAAGGTGATGTTGAAAATGCCATTGAAAAACAAAACGGGGTTGCACAAGGATTGTCCTCTGCGATTATGACCAACGAACTAAAGGAAGCTGAAAAGTTTTTGTCTTATGCAGGTTCTGACTGTGGTATTGCCAACGTTAATATTGGGACTTCTGGTGCTGAAATTGGAGGCGCTTTTGGAGGTGAAAAAGAAACTGGTGGCGGTCGAGAGTCTGGTTCTGACGCTTGGAAAGTATACATGAGAAGACAGACAAATACGATCAACTACTCAGATGAATTGCCTTTAGCACAAGGAATTAAATTTGATCTATAGGTTATAGATCTCTATTTGGATAAATTAAATCCCTAATGCAAATTGTGTTAGGGTTTTATTTTTTAGTTGTGCTATAAAAAAATTACACTTCTATCAAAAAATAAATATATATTAATTTTTTTAAATTCCACAAAAGATGTAGCTTGCTTTATTGCTTCTTTTTCAATTGAAAAAACACAAGTACACTGAGAAAAAAAATAGGTCTGGAAAAAATTAAAATCATAAATATGGAATTAGAAAATAAAATTGAAATTACGACACAATTTCTAGATGATTCACAAATAATCTCAAAAACAGGCAGTTGGAATTGGAATGTAGTGTGATTGCATTTTTATCATATTATTTATATATTTGAGAGCATGTTCTTAAACAAATTAAAATATTTAATTAATAGTTAAATTTCCATATATTATATAAAACAATGATCTATAAATTAAAATATAATAAAGAAGTAGCAAAATCTGGATGTTGTGTTGTTGCTGAAATAATTTGTAGAACCAATCAAGTTATTAAAAAGGAAGAAATAATGATTATTTTTTCTGATATAAAGCGACAAAAATTTTACTATTATAAATCTCCATTTAATGGAATAGTAACAGATTTACATATTGAAATAGGTCAGGTTGTAATACTAGATAATCATGTTATTTCAATAAGACACGAATTAGGTTCATCGAAAGATGAAGTCCAGGATGAATACAATAGTATTAATTCTAAAGATAATGATGAGGATTTAAAATTCAACAGTAGTGATATTGGGTGTTATTCTTTTTTAATTAGAATAGTATTTGTTGGTTTTTATTTTGTTTTCGAGCCTTACGAACACATAGATATCGTTCTCTACGAAGATGCTCCAATTCATAGAATTCAGTTTTGGACAGGACTTTTAGGAACCTTATTAATTACGTACTTCATTTCATGGTTTATAGTTAAAGTATTATTTAATTTTGAACTTTACTATGATGAAGAGAGTTCCTTTTATAAATTCTTAATGAATATTAATCCAAAGTATATTGTTGTATTCATTTTTTTAATAAATCTTATTTGTTGGTTATTATTACCAGATCTAGTTTGTAAGTTAGCACCCTTTATACCTGAACCGACTTGGAGGGGTTACTGATTTTAAAATAAACTTAGCAAACCTTTTTAATATTTTTTATTATGAAATTAACGCTATTATTTATTATCAATCTCATAAGATATAAACTAAAATTTTTATTTTTTATTGTTTTTTCGATTATTAGTTGTAATAACTAAATTGAATATAATTTAATTACATTTTTTAGGATATTATTTTTCGTTGGGACGTTTTTATCATTGGGTATTATGCTATTGATATATTTGTTTTTATGGATTATACTCAGTAAAAAAGAATCATGGTATGATGATGTTGGATTTGAATTTGATGATTTATCTAACGTTGTTGATGATGAAGAAATACAGGCAAAAACTAAAACAGCAAAAGCCAAAGATGAAAAAAATGAAAAAGCTGAAGAAGAATGGGATCAAGACCATTATTTTTAATTGCAAAAAAAACTAACAAATTATGTTTATATTAATCACAGTATTTTTAATGACATTGTTTGCTTTTGTAAGAGAAAAAATTATTCTCAAATCGAAAATCGAGAAAGATTTTGAAATGTTGCGAGGTAACTCATTTAAACATAGTGAGAAGAAAAACGAATTAATTTCTAAAAAAAAAGAAGTTTACTCAAAAAGAAAAGGTTTACAAATCTTGAATTTTGCAATTTTTTTTGTGTCGGCCTCTTTTATAATTCAATTAGTTTTTGGAAATCACAAGCCTTTTTTTTGGATATATGCTTTAGTTGTTGGTGCTTCAGTGAGATATGTTAATAGTGGTGAGATTTCGTGTGATTTGAAAAATCCTTCAGAGCCAAGTTTCCTAGGTAAAGCTGAAAGAGCATTGCTTCTTTTTATGATAAACTTGCATAAAAAACCACCTTTATTAATTTCAATTTTATATTATTTATAACTGGATTTGGATTGCTATTTTTATATTTCATATTATCTCCGCTGACTGAACAACTTTATTACATCGGTAGGGATCTTTTGTAATCGGTTCGAAAAAAATTGAAATTTTAAAGTCAAAAAATATAGTTTTATAATTAAAATACAAACTAAAAATTGAAAATTTTACTGAAACTAATAATCCAACTTTTCTTATTTTGTTTCCTAACTACTATGACTCAAATTGGTGGTTTCGTTTATTTGTTAAGTGCAGTAATTTCTAAAAAATGGAATAAGAAACTGAAATATAAAACTCTTATTATTTTCACTAGTCTTTATTTCTTTTCAACCTTTTTAATTGTCCCTTTAATTTCCCCTGTTTTTGGCAGAGAAAAAGTGAAACATTCCGAGAAAATAAAACCTACAAATTACATGACCGTTTTATTAAATCGAAATTATGTAAAACCAAAACTGAACAATTTATTAAGCAAAACTGAAAAAAAACTGAACGGAACGAATATTGAAATTCATTATCTAGATGCTAATTTTCCTTTCAATAATAAGTTCCCTTTACTCCCACATTTGAGCCATAACGACGGAAAAAAGATTGACATAAGTTTGGTTTACGAAACTAAAAACGGAATTATCACGAGCAAACAAAAGTCTCTTAGTGGTTATGGTGTTTTTGAAACTCCAAAATCAAATGAACATGACCAAGTAAATAAGTGTCTAAAAGAGAATTTTTTATACGACTTTCCAAAATATTTAACTTTTGGGAAAATCAATGAGGACTTAGTTTTTTCAGAAAAAGGAACAAAAGAGCTTATCAAAAACATTTTGAAAAGTCGTGATTTAGGCAAAGTATTTATAGAACCACATTTGAAAAATAGAATCAATTTAAAAGACAAGAAAATAAGATTTCACGGATGTGGAGCAGTTAGGCACGATGATCATATTCATATTCAGCTGAAATAAAAAAGGAAAGCTCGGCCACAACAAATACGACGTTAATGGAGTTTTGATTTTGGAGAATGGAAAGAAATATAGGACCTCATAAAATTTAAGTGCTAGACTCTAAAAGGGCAATGCCTTGGCTTTTAGAAAATTTTGAAACTGAAAAAGTTTAAATGTGAAGTCTAATTTTTTGGCATTTGAAAATTCAGTAATATCATATCGATCGTAAAAATCAGTAATCAAAGAATGACAAATACTCTGAAATTTGTTTTCATCAGCATAAAATGCTTGCTTCTCTAAAATTAACAGGCGGTGGTATTGAATCAGAAACCTTAAAAAACATATTTGATCCGGGTAAAATATTTAGTAAAGCGGGTACAGCTCAGGAAAAGGGTTCTGGATTAGGCTTACAAATATGTAAAGCATTAGTGGATAGACACGATGGTGAAATTTGGTTTGAAAGTGAAATTGGTATTGGAACGACTTGTTATTTTACGTTATCAAAAAAAGAAATCGATCAAAAAAAGGAATAACTTTCATTAAATTTCTGATAAAAATAACCTTTTTTAGAAACACATTTGTTGCATCTTAGGGAACTTCATGTCCTTGGCTTGCCGCTAACAATTCAAACCAATCACCCAATTCTAATTGGGTTTTAACGGCTTTGTTTGCGTTTAAAATACGCGCTTTGTTTGTGGTACCAATAACAGGTGAAACTTTGGCAGGATGCTTTAAAATAAAGGCCAATAATAATGCGGCTTCAGATAGCTGGTATTTATTAGAGAGTTTTTGTAATACTGCTTTTATTCGGATGGTTTGTTTGTTTTCAACCTTAAAAACAGTTCCTAAAGGACTCCAAACCATGGGATGTATTTCTTTTTCTAATAAATAATCTAACGTTCCATTGTACATCCCCTCGCACTGTGTGAGTGAAAACTCGATCTGATTGACCGAAACGGGAATTTTTGACTGAATTAGCGCTACTTGCGATGGGGTAAAATTGGACACTCCAAATGCTCTTATTTTTCCGCTTTTTTGTAAAAGTCTCACTGCTTCTGCAATTTCATCTGGCTGCATTAATGGACTTGGTCTGTGTAATAAAAAGGTATCTAAATATGCTGTTTTTAAATTTCTTAATGATTCTTCTACACTCCAAATAATATAGTCTTTCGAATAATTGTAGTATTTAAGGTTGTTGCTTCTAGTTTGTCCAGGGTTTTGAATGCCACATTTAGAAATAAGCTGAATTTCTTTACGGGCGATCCCACTTTCTAGAAATGCATTCCCAAATTCTGCTTCCGTGGTATAATCGCCATACAAGTCTGCGTGGTCAAAAATGGTATTCCCGTTTTCTACACAAAATTGAATCAAATCTGCCTGTTCTTTTATTGATTGTTTTTTACCCCAAGCACCCCAAGACATACAACCCATTATGATTTTTGCCATCCTTTTTTTTTAATGTTTATTCATAATTGTAGGACTTGCTTGAGCTGTCGGATACACAACTAAATCTTCAATATTAACATGATAGGGTCTTGTAATTACAAAATGAATAATGTCTGCAATATCTTCTGCTTGCAAAGCCTTGTATCCTGTGTATACTTTTGCTGCTTTTTGAGTATCTCCTTTAAAACGAACCTCAGAGAATTCAGTCTCTACAGCTCCTGGGTGAATTCCTGAAACTCGGATACTGTGTTTGTTTAAATCTATCCGCATTGCTTTATTTAAGGCATTTACAGCATGTTTTGAGGCACAATACACATTCCCGTTTGGATATACCTCTTTTCCTGCAATAGAGCCAATATTTACAATAAAACCACTATTCCTTGTTGTCATTTGTGGAATAATGGCTCTTGAAACATATAATAGCCCTTTTACATTAATGTCTAGCATCGCGTCCCAATCCTCTATGTTTCCATCTTGTATGGCTGAAAGACCATGTGCATTTCCAGCATTATTAATAAGAATATCAATCTGTTGAAAATCTTTTGGCAAATTCGCTATTTGATCTGCAACATCATTTCGGTCTCTAACATCAAACTGTAAAGTGGTTACTTCAGTAAGTTTACTCAATTCTTCTTGAAGTTCCATTAATCTTTCTACTCTTCTTCCACAAAGAATTAAACGAATGTTGTTTTTTGCAAAAATCTCTGCAGTTGCTTTTCCAATTCCAGAGGTTGCTCCTGTAATAAAGGCGGTTTGTTTCATTTTCTTTTATTATGACTGTTGCTAGGGTTATTCTAAGAAAACATCCGTAGCTATTTGATATAACTATTTTTCTTTTGATAAAAGTAAAAAAAGAAGTCGGAGAAATCGAGGATTAATAGTAGAATTTTCATCAATCATACACAAAGAAAAAACCGCTCTACCTCTAGAGCGGCTTTCTTTTCAATTGGTTATTGTAAAATAACCAACCAAAAATCAACTAACCAAACTTTATTTTAATTTTTTCTCATCTTTGTTCTTCTTTTCACTTGCGTCCGTTTTCTGTTATTATTTCGAACGGCTGGTGTTTTTTTAACAGCTGCTTGCCCTGCCTTTAAATACTGTATAAACCCACGTCCTGAAAAATCATAGGTAGTTGCAGTAGTGTAGTGATAGAGGCGTATGGTCTCATCATTTATAACGCTCAATTCAAATTCTTCAATATCTCCACCATCATAATTAAGTGTTAAAATTTTTAAATCCTCAGAATCTAAGACATCAAAAATTTCATACCCTCCAACATAACTCCAATCAATAAGATCAATATTTGTGCCAAAAGTGTCTTGAGAGCTATAAAAAGTGGTATTATTTTCGGGGGTAAATTGCAAATAATTTTCGGCATCAAACGGGTTGGATATCCCGCCAATAGTTGCTGTTTTTTTCCAAGCAATAAACTCTTGTAAAAAGTATTCTATATTATCATAAAACAATTTGTCGTAATCAAAATTATTTGACTGATAGCCAATTAAATAATAACTTACATTCTCTCTATAGTTATACAATCTAATTTGGTTGGGCGATAATTGAAATACTTCAAAGTCGTGATTTCCATCGATATCGTGATTTGCTCTTAACAATCCGTCAAAAGTAGTATAGGATCCAACAGGAATCCCATAACCATTTCCTGTGTAACCAATATCTACAATATTATTATTTGCATACAAAGTGTTATTTATAAAGGAAATAGTGAATGCTCTTGATAGAAACGGAACCTCCCCCGTACCAGTTGTTCTGTGAATATCTACATACCACAAATCATAATCTGAAAGGGCATTTTCTAAAACAATACCTCTTTCTAATACCGCATCGTCTTCAAAAACACAAGCTGTAAATAAAGGAACCATACATAGCAATGCAAAAAATAATTTTATCGGTTTCATAAGTCTTCTGTTTTGGTTGTTCTTACCTAATTTCAAAAGGTGTGCCAAAAATAAAAAACACCCAAAATTGGATGTTTTCGTATTGTAAATCCAAGCTTCTTTTATTATGGGAAAAAATCGGAAGCTTGTTTTTTAAGATTCGAAACTTTATGGTATTTTGTGATATTTCCTGCTGTATAACTTATTACAGCTTCATTTTCTTTTAAGACGAAAGGAAACTGAAGTACTGGGTTTTTAGCACTATCCGATTTCTGAGCCTCTTTTTGCAATAACAAATCTTCTTTACTATTTATGGTTGATGTATTGAAATAACCGATAAGAAGTTTTCTTTCTTTTTGTTGTTTTATTTCTAATTTCACGGTTTTATTTCTAAAGTAAATAGAGTCAAAATCGACCGCACTTTTTGAGGTGTAGTTCATGTATACATTGATCCCGTGAACCCCAGGTTGACCTCCTACCCAACTTTTATAGGATGCTTCTGTAATTTTGAAAGGTGGTTTTGTATCCAATGGGATACTTTTACATGTAACAAAGTTCAATGTGAGAAATAGAAAGATGATGCTTTTCATAATTTATTTTTTTCAAATGCAATACCAAGGTATAAAAAAAGAGCTAATCTATTTTTAGATTAGCTCTTTTATATTTTATGCATCTATCTCCGCTAAAGCTGCGTTTAATTCTTCAACGCTTCCGCTATTTAGAAATTTAACGCCGCTTACGCTGCGTTTAATTCTTCAACGCTTCCGCTCCACCAACAATTTCAAGAATTTCGTTTGTAATTGCTGCTTGACGTGCTTTGTTATAGGTTAACAATAAATCGTCGCGTAAGTCTTTTGCATTGTCTGTTGCTTTGTGCATTGCTGTCATACGAGCTCCATGTTCTGAAGCAAAACTGTCTCTAATGGATTTGTATAACTGTGTTTTTAATGACTTTGGTATTAACGCTAAAACAATTTCTTCTTTAGAAGGCTCAAAAATATAATCTGAATTCGTAATATCCGCTCCACCTTCTATCGGTTTAATGGGTAGAAACTGTTCTACTTGTGGTATTTGGGTTGCTGCGTTTTTGAATTGATTGTAGATAATTTCAATTTTGTCATAGGCCCCTTCTGTATATAATTGCATTAATTGTTCTGCAATTAAAGCTACAGTATCAAAAGTTAATTCGTCAAAAATAGTGTCTTTAGAATCGATTACTTTGAATGATCTTCCTAAAGTAGCTTTTCCTTTTTTACCAATTGTTAAAAGCTCTACCGTTTTATCTGCATACTTTTCAGCAACTGTTTGTAAGACTCTCTTGGTTATAGAAGAGTTAAAACCACCACACAATCCTCTATTAGATGTTACAACAACTAATAAAACTTTGGAAACTTCTCTTGGTGTCGAATAAGTTCCACCTACATCACCGTCTAAAGTTGCGCTTAAATTTTGCAACAATTCCGTTAATTTAGAAGAATATGGTCGCATTGCAGTGATTGCATCTTGTGCTTTTTTCAACTTTGCAGCAGAAACCATTTTCATGGCACTGGTAATCTGCATGGTTGATCCAATCGATGAAATTCTATTCCGTATTTCTTTTAAGTTTGCCATAATTCAGTAATTAGGTATTCGTAATTAGGTGTTCGTCGTTGGGCTAAAACCTAACAACGATACACTAGCTCCTAATTTTAGTATTTACTTGAAATTTCTTTTGCTGCTGCTGTTAATGCAGCAATTACCTCATCTGTTAATTTCCCAGACTTTAGCGTATCAAGAGTATCTCTATGCTTTCCGTTTAAATAAGAAATGTAATCTTTCTCAAATTCTTTTACTTTATTTACGGGTACGTCTTTTAATAAGTTTTTAGAACCTGCATAAATAATTGCAATTTGATCTTCTACGGAGTAAGGATCATTTTGTCCTTGCTTTAAGATTTCAACATTACGTTGTCCTTTAGAAATCACACTCATGGTTGCTGCATCTAAATCGGAACCAAACTTTGCAAATGCTTCCAATTCACGGTATGCTGCTTGATCTAATTTTAAAGTACCTGATACTTTTTTCATGGATTTAATCTGAGCATTCCCTCCAACACGAGATACTGAAATACCTACGTTAATTGCTGGACGAACCCCTGAGTTAAATAAATCTCCGTCTAAGAAAATTTGTCCATCTGTAATTGAAATTACGTTTGTTGGAATGTATGCAGAAACATCTCCTGCCTGTGTTTCAATAATTGGCAATGCTGTTAATGAACCTCCTCCTTTTACAATTCCTTTTATAGAATCTGGTAAATCGTTCATTTCACTTGCAATTTTGTCATCATTGATCACTTTTGCAGCACGTTCTAATAAACGAGAGTGTAGGTAAAATACATCTCCAGGATACGCCTCACGTCCCGGTGGTCTTCTTAATAATAAAGAAATTTCACGGTAAGCAACGGCTTGTTTTGATAAATCATCAAAGATGATTAATGCAGGTCTTCCAGAGTCTCTAAAGAACTCTCCAATAGCTGCTCCAGCAAAGGGTGCATATACTTGCATTGCTGCAGGATCTGATGCATTTGCTGCTACGATTGTGGTATATGCCAAAGCCCCTCTTTCTTCTAACATGTTTGCAATTGCTGCAACTGTAGAAGCTTTCTGACCGATCGCTACATAAATACAGAATACTGGCTCACCAGCATCGTAAAATTCTTTTTGATTTAATATCGTATCTAAGGCTACTGTAGACTTTCCAGTCTGACGGTCTCCAATAATCAACTCACGCTGTCCTCTTCCAACTGGAATCATTGCGTCAATAGATTTGATCCCTGTTTGTAAAGGTTCTGTTACTGGCTCTCTATAAATAACTCCAGGAGCTCTTCGCTCTAAAGGCATTTCATAGGTTTGACCAGTAATTGGTCCTTTACCATCAATTGGGTTTCCTAAAGTATCTACAACTCTTCCAACGACACCTTCTCCTGCTTTTAGGGAAGCAATTCTTTCAGTACGTTTTACTGTAGAACCTTCTTTAATTGCTGTAGAAGCTCCTAACAATACAACTCCTGCATTGTCTTCTTCTAAGTTTAATACAATTCCTTCTAAACCTCCTTCAAATTCTACAAGCTCTCCATATTGTACGTTCGATAATCCGTATACACGTGCAATACCGTCTCCTACTTGTAAAACTGTTCCAACTTCACTTAAGGTTGCGTTTGCGTCGAAATTTGTTAATTGTTGCTTTAAAATTGCTGATACTTCAGCGGGTTTAATTGATGCCATCTTTTTATTATTTGCATTAGGCTTTAAGCTTTAGGCTTAAGGCTTTATATTTTTGGAATAAAATGACTGTTGTCAAATTCCTTTCTCAATTCTGATAAATGATTGGAGATACTTGCGTCATACTGCAAGTCTCCAACTCGTAAAACAAATCCTCCTAAAATAGCTGGATTTATTACATTTTCTAAGTTTGCATTATTGCCTGTTAATGCAACAATTTTCGCCAATACTTGTGCTTCTAGTTCTTTTGTTAAAGGCACTGCTGTAGTAACCGTAGCTACCTGCATATGCTTTGAAAAATTATAGATAATTGCATATTGCTTTGCAATCGATTCTAACATTCCAAGACGTTTGTTTTCTTGCAACGTGTTAAAAAGACCGATAGCTACAGCATTTACCTTTTCAGAAAACAAGGCCTTTAGCACTTTTATTTTCTCTGAAGATTTAATCACAGGGCTTTTCAATAATACTTTTAATTCACTATTCTGTTGAATTGTGGTTGCAATTAATAGCATATCTTCATGTACCGCATCTTCTATCTTAGAATCTTTGGCAAGGTTCAAAACCGCTCTTGCATACCGTAATGCTGCTCTTGCGTCTTTCATAAATATCTTAATTTAAAGTAACGTCTTTTAAGATTCCTTCTACTAATTGTAGTTGGTCTTCTTTAGAGGCTAATTCTCTTTTGATAACAGATTCTGCAATCCCAATAGACAAATCTGCAACGCTCTTTTTAATTTCTGCTAAAGCTGCTTGTTTTTCTTGTTCGATAGAAGCTTGGGCATTTTCGATTAAAGTTGTTGCAACTCCTTTTGCTTCTTCTTTTGCTTCGGAAATCATTTTTTCTTTAATGTCTCTCGCCTCTTTCAACATCGCATCTCTTTCTTCTCTTGCTTCTTTGACCAATTGTTCGTTGTCTGACTGTAAGTTTTGCATTTCTTTACGTGCATTGTCTGCCGCATCCAATGCATTATTGATTCCAGACTCTCTTTCTTCCAAAGAGTTTAAGATTGGTTTCCATGCAAACTTTATCATTAAAGCAATTAAAGCTAATAATAAGATTGTAGAGACTACAAATAATCCTGGTGAAAAATCGTTTAATAAAGTTTCCATTCTATAAACTAGTTATTGTTTTGATACTTTTTGTTTAATAAAAACAGGTTCTGTAACCAACCGTTACAGAACACTGTTCTTTGTTTTTGTTTGGATTATTTTCCTAAGAATAATGCTCCAAATGCTAAACCTTCTAATAATGCAGCGATAATAATCATTGCTGTTTGAATTTTTCCTGTCGCTTCTGGCTGACGCGCAATACCTTCCATTGCTTTTCCACCAATTTGACCTAGACCAATTCCTGCTCCGATTACGATTAATCCTGCTCCAATTAAGTTGTACATAATAATTGTATTTATATTAAATTAAACAAATTTGTATTAATGATGTTTGTGATCATCTACCGCCATACCAATGAACAATGCGGAAAGCATTGTAAAAATATAAGCCTGTAAGAAAGCGACCAAAACCTCAATTAATGTTATAAAAAATGATAATAATAATGACAATCCTGTTGCACCAACAACCCCTAAAGATTCTTGAAGTGTAAACATAATTGCAATTAAACTCATTACCACAATGTGACCTGCTGAAATGTTTGCGAACAAACGTACTAATAATGAAAATGGCTTAATAACCAATGCTCCAGCTAATTCTATAATTGCTAAAACAGGGCGAATTAAAACAGGAACTCCTGGCATCCATATCATATGCATCCAATATCCTTTTGTTCCACTTACGGTATAAATAACCAATGTAAATATCGCCAAACAAGCAGTTACTGCTAACTGACCGGTAACGTTAAATCCTAACGGTGTTAATCCTGCTAAGTTTAAAATCCAAATAAAGAAAAATACTGTTAATAAATATCCTGTAAATCTTCTATAGTGTTTCTCTCCAATATTTGGTCTTGCAATTTCATCACGAACATATAAAACCAATGGTTCTAAGATTCGACCAAAGCCTGTAGGCACTTTCTTTGTTTTGTATTGTCTTGCCAATTTAGAAAACCACAACAACATGAGCGCTCCAATTAATATCAATCCAAAAGCACTTTTTGTAATTGAAAAATCCAATACTTTGTGTGCATTTGTTGCATGATGTGTGTCATCAAAAGCTACGGTTGCTGCATCGCTGTCAAGCTCATAAATTTTAGAGTGAATCTTTGCAAATTTCAGTCCGTCTTTTTCTACGATTACATGTCCATCATCATTGTGATGAAATTCTGAAGACATAAAAGTAACCAAACCTTCACTTGACCACAAAATTACAGGCAAAGGGAAACCAAGGTGCTTTCTTTCTCTGGAATCACTGGTATAAGAAAATAATGAAAAATCATGCGAATCCTTGATGTGATGAAGAATGTATTCTTCAACTTCAGTTTTCGTATTTACTTGCCCTCCATCTTTTTGGGGGTCTTGATTTTTATCAGAATCTACTGCATAACCGCTGATAGAAAAAAGGGCTATGGCTACTATTGTAAGAAACTTGATTGATTTTTGTGCAATCTTCATTGTAAAAATACGCTTTCTAAATTCGGTGCAAAAGTAAGTAATAAATTGATATTATAAACCATTTTTTTGTTTAATTGTTTTAGCGCCGTTTGTATTCAAAATTTTTATCACAAAAAATGCTTCTGTTGATAAAAAAAGGAACAATGGAATCAGCAAAGAAATTGCTTGTGGATTTGTAAGACTTTCTTCCGCAAAGATAGGCTTATAAAAGATTGTACAAAAAAGAAGAATTTTTAAAACGATGGTCGCCAGGTAGATAAAAGAGATTTGTTGAAATACTTTATCAACAGTAGAAAAGATGACAAAATTAAGGCACAATACCGATGAGAAAACCGCGTGAAAAAGATAAATTTTCT
>Ga0209771_1000611_pt1 | contig 23765 bp, 25 predicted proteins | sample SaaInl59LU_5_DNA_FD_184639 | JGI IMG/M metagenome (GOLD analysis project Ga0209771, IMG submission 184639) | Marine microbial communities from expanding oxygen minimum zones in the Saanich Inlet - ESP_59LU_5_DNA (SPAdes) (version 2) | ecosystem: Environmental > Aquatic > Marine > Intertidal zone... | reverse complement strand
TTATACATGAATGTAGACATGCTTTCTAAATTAGTTTCTGCTTACGAAGAAACCATTAAAGGCAAAAAAACATTAATATTTAATAATGGTATAAATACTTCTATTCAAGTTTTTTATGCTTTTAAGAAAGCAGGATACCCAATTGCACACCTGGATAATACAAACACTAAAAAAGAACGTGAATTAATCTTAAAATGGTTTCATAAAACACCTGGAGCAATTATAACATCTGTTAGTATTTTAACAACAGGATTTGATGAACCTAGTATAGAGGCTATAGTACTTAACAGAGCTACAAAATCACTAACCTTATATTATCAAATGATTGGTCGTGGTTCTCGTATTTATGGAGATAAAAAAGAGTTTGACGTCTTAGATTTAGGAAACAATTTCTATAGATTTGGACCTTGGGGAGCAGATTTAGACTGGCAAAAAATGTTTAGAGCTCCAGATTATTATTTAAATGCAATACTTTCTGATGAAGAAATAGAAAGTAATTTTAAATATGAATTACCAGCAGCCATTAAAAAAGAATTTGCGAATTCTAAAGACATGTATTTTGACATGAAGCAAGTGTATATAGATACAATTAGAGCAGGGGAGTCTTCTAAAAGAGTTTTAGAAAAGTCTATTGTACACCATGCAAAAATGTGTATCGAAAACAGTGAAGACGTTTTTGATGCTTTAATTTTGGCTAAAAAGCTTGGAGAGGAGATAGATGATAGAATTAATAGATATGCAAAATGTATTTCTAAAAGTACCCACAACTTTGTAACATGGTTAAAGGACGATTATAGGAAGAAATTAAATGCTTATTTACGTGCTAACTTTGATGAAGACTTCGAAAAAATTCATGGTTATCCACCTGAAGACTAGTATTTAAAAGAAATAGTAAAAGTGAAAATTTTTTTCACTTTTTTTTTGTTTTTGTGTTTTGTATTAAAAAATAATTTACTTTTGATACGCTTATTATAAGTTAAATGTTAAGTTTTTCTTATTTCGATAGTAAGTTATTTTTGGAGAAAAAGACTTACAACGCATTTTGGAAATGTAACGAAAAAATTAAGGTATCTCCATCTTCTTTTCTAGAAGATTTGCAACTTTACTTTAAATTGCACGTAGTTTACTTACAAATAATACAGTGATAATAAACTCTTGTTTAAGAGTTTTATTTTCTGGCTAAAACAAGTTGTTTTAAAGCTTAGAAGTCATTTATCATTATATTATTAATTAAACAAAGTGAACACAAAATATATCGATTTAGTCGAACAAACGTTCGATTTTCCTCAAGAGGAATTTAAAACAGAAAATAACAAACTGTTTTGGCATGGAATTAATTTAATGGAATTAGCTCAAGAATATGGAGCTCCATTAAAGTTTACCTATTTGCCAAAAATCTCAGAAAACATAAATAGAGCCAAAGGCTGGTTTAAACAGAGTATTGAAAAGCATAATTATAAAGGTAAATACTTTTATAGTTATTGTACTAAAAGCTCTCATTTTAAACATGTACTTAATGAGGCTTTAAAAAACGAAATTCACATAGAAACATCGTCTGCTTTTGACATAGATATTGTTAATAATCTAAAACAAGCAGGTAAAATAAAACCATCTACTTATGTAATTTGTAATGGTTTTAAACGCGATCAATACGTTAAAAACATTGGAGATCTAATTAATTCTGGTCATCAAAATTGTATACCAATTATAGATAATTACGAAGAATTAGCGCTTTTGCAAAAAGAGACTGATAAAAAGTTTAAAGTGGGTATTAGAATCGCTTCAGAAGAAGAACCAAAATTTGAGTTTTATACTTCTAGATTAGGTATTGGCTATAAAAATATTGTGTCTTTTTATGAACGTGAAATTGCAAAAAACGAACAAGTAGATTTAAAGATGTTACATTTCTTTATCAATACAGGTATTAAAGACAATGCCTATTATTGGAACGAATTAATGAAATGTCTTAATGTTTATATTAATCTTAAAAAAACCTGTCCTACTTTAGATAGCTTAAATATTGGTGGTGGTTTCCCAATAAAAAATTCATTGGCTTTTGATTATGATTATGCCTATATGATAGATGAAATCATTGGTCAAATAAAACAAGCTTGTGATGAAGCAGAAGTAGATGTGCCTCATATTTTTACAGAATTTGGTAGCTTTACAGTGGGTGAATCTGGTGCAGCTATTTATGAAGTTTTATATCAAAAAAAACAAAATGATAGAGAACGTTGGAATATGATTAACTCATCATTCATTACTACTTTACCAGATTCTTGGGCAATTAATAAACGTTTTATAATGTTGCCAATTAATAAATGGAATCACAAATACGAACGTGTTTTATTAGGTGGTTTAACTTGTGATAGTGATGATTATTACAATTCTGAACAACATATAAATGGTATTTATTTACCTGTTTACGAAAAAGACAAACCCTTATACATTGGTTTCTTTAATACAGGTGCATACCAAGAGTCTATAGGTGGTTTTGGTGGTTTACAACACTGTTTAATTCCACATCCAAAACATTTAATCATAGACAGAAATGAAGATGGTAAATTAACAATTACCGTTTTTAAAGAACAACAACAAAGCAAAGAGTTATTATCTATTCTAGGATATTAAAATATTAAAATTAACATGAAAACAAATCAAACATATGCAGGAATTCCACAAGAATATGGAAACCTAGCAACGTCAAAAATTGTAATTATACCTGTTCCTTATGATGGAACTAGTACTTGGCAAAAAGGAGCAGATAAAGGGCCTCAAGCCTTTTTAGATGCTTCAGAAAACATGGAGCTATATGACATAGAAACAGATTCTGAAGTATACAAAGAAGGTGTTTTCTTAGCTGATGCTATCACAGAAAATGAGTCTCCAGAAGCTGTTGTAGAAGCTGTTCATCAAACCACAAAAAAATACATCAATAGAAATAAATTTGTAACTGTTTTTGGTGGAGAACATTCTATTTCTATAGGTACTATTAGAGCTTTTAATGAGTGTTTTCCTAACTTAACTGTATTACATATAGATGCGCATGCAGACTTAAGAAAAGAATACGAAGGTTCTAGTTGCAATCATGCTTGTGCAGTGTATGAAGCAAATCAAACTACAAATTTGGTACAAGTTGGTATTAGAAGTATGGATATTTCTGAGAAAAGAGAAATGAACTTAGACAAAGTTTTCTTTGCTCATGACATGGCTGTTAATGAAGATTGGATGGATGATGTGATAGACCAATTAACTAGTAATGTGTTTATTACATTTGATTTAGATGCTTTAGACCCATCAATTTTACCATCAACTGGAACTCCAGAACCAGGTGGATTATTTTATTATGAAACGCTAGAATTTTTACAAAGAGTTTTTGATGAAAAAAATGTGGTAGGTTTTGATATGGTTGAATTATGCCCTAATGAAAATGAAAAATCATCTGACTTTTTAGCAGCTAAATTATTCTATAAAATGTTGAGTTATAAGTTTGCTTCTAATGATGATACTTATGATAATGGAGATGATTTAGAAGATAATAATCCTTTTAGCAAATTGTCTAAATTTAAAAATGATGACGACGATTATTAGTCATAAATCATGATAAAAAACATAGAAAATATAGAATTGCAATATTTAACGCTTGATGATTATCAGGCGTTAAAACAAGCAATGATTGAAGTTTACGCTAATATGACAAATTCTTATTGGCAAGAACCTCAAATAAAATCATTAATTCAAAAATTTCCAGAAGGTCAAGTCATTATTAAAATTAATGGCAAACTTGCAGGTTGTGCATTATCTATTATGGTAGATTATGATAAGTTTGATGACACACATACCTATGAAGACATTACTGGTAATTACACCTTTAGCACACATGATGAAGATGGTGACGTTTTATACGGAATTGATGTTTTTATTAAAAAAGAATACCGTGGTTTACGCTTAGGCAGACGTTTGTATGATTACAGAAAAGAACTTGCAGAAAAATTAAACTTAAGAGGAATTGTTTTTGGAGGCAGAATGCCTAATTATCATAAATATGCCAAAGACATATCACCTAAAGAATATCTAGAAAAGGTAAAACGTAAAGAAATACATGACCCTGTTTTAAATTTTCAAATTTCGAACGATTTTCATCCTTCAAAAATTTTAAAAGGATATTTAGAAGGCGATAGTAGTTCTGGTGATTATGCAGTTTTATTAGAGTGGGATAATATCTATTATCAAAAGCAAACTAAAAAAGCAGCAACCAAAAAAAGAGTGGTGCGTTTAGGGCTTATTCAATGGCAAATGCGTTTGTATAAAGATTTAGAAGAATTAATGCAACAAGCAGAGTATTTTATAGATGCTGTTTCTGCATACAGGGCAGATTTTGCGTTATTCCCTGAATTTTTTAATGCGCCTTTAATGGCAGATCATAACCATTTACCAGAATCTGAGGCGATTCGTGAAATGGCAAAATTTACACCTGTTATCGTTCAAAAGTTTTCTGAGTTGGCAATTACGTATAACATCAATATCATTACTGGTAGTATGCCAGAGATTAAAGATGAGTTGCTTTACAATGTAGGTTATATTTGTAAAAGAGATGGCTCTAAAGACAGATATGAAAAACTGCATGTAACTCCTGATGAAGCTAAAGTTTGGGGAATGCAAGGAGGTAATGAGCTTAAAACTTTTGATACAGATTGTGGTAAAGTAGGCGTGCTTATTTGTTACGATTCTGAGTTTCCAGAATTAAGTAGAATTTTAGCAGAAGAAGGTATGGATATTTTATTTGTTCCTTTTTTAACTGATACACAAAATGGGTATTCTAGAGTAAGACATTGTGCACAAGCTAGAGCTATAGAAAACGAATGTTATGTAGCCATTGCTGGTAGTGTAGGTAATTTACCAAAGGTAAATAATATGGATATTCAATTTGCACAATCTATGGTGTTTACGCCTTGTGATTTTTCGTTTCCTGCAAACGGAATTAAAGCAGAAGCTACAACCAATACAGAAATGATTGTTATTGCAGACGTAGATTTAGATTTACTTAAAGATTTGAATCAATTTGGTAGTGTACGTAACTTAAAAGATAGAAGAACAGATTTATTTAAACTAGAAAAAATTAAGAAATAGTGAACAAACCTATTACAAACTTTATAGAAAAATACTTTTTGCATTTTAACGCTGCTGCTTTAGTAGATGCTGCAAAAGGGTATGAAGATCAACTAAAAGATGGCTCTAAAATGCTAGTTTCTTTAGCAGGAGCTATGAGTACAGCAGAATTAGGCAAAATATTTGCAGAAATAATTCGTAAAGATAAAGTACATATTGTGTCTTGTACAGGTGCAAATTTAGAAGAAGATGTGATGAATTTAGTAGCACATTCTCATTACAAAAGAGTACCTAATTATAGAGACTTAACTCCACAACAAGAGTGGGATTTATTAGAAAAAGGCTTAAATAGAGTTACAGATACTTGTATCCCAGAAGAAGAAGCTTTTAGAAGAATACAAGAGCATATTGTAAAAATATGGAAAGATGCAGAAGCTAAAGGAGAACGTTTTTTTCCTCATGAGTTTATGTACAAACTATTATTATCTGGCGTTTTAGAAGATTATTATGAAATAGATATTAAAGACTCTTGGATGTATGCTGCTGCAGAAAAAAACTTACCAATGGTAGTTCCTGGTTGGGAAGACTCTACAATGGGTAATATTTTTGCTTCTTATGTGTTAAAAGGTGAGTTAAAAGCAAGTACTATGAAATCTGGTATTGAGTACATGACCTTTTTAGCAGATTGGTATACAGACAATTCAGACAATGGTATTGGTTTCTTTCAAATAGGAGGAGGTATTGCAGGCGATTTCCCAATCTGTGTAGTACCTATGTTGTATCAAGATATGGAAAGAACAGATACACCTTTTTGGAGCTATTTCTGTCAGATATCAGATTCTACTACAAGTTATGGTTCGTATTCTGGTGCAGTACCAAATGAAAAAATTACTTGGGGTAAATTAGATATAAATACACCAAAATTTATCATAGAAAGTGATGCTACTATTGTTGCACCTCTTATATTTGCTTATTTATTAGAAATGTAAATCTTATGAGAAGAGTAATTGTTGAATACGCAAAGTTAACAAGAGACATATTAGATATGTTAATTGACAAATATCCTGATGGATATGACTATGAAGATATTATCTCTTTTAAAAACGCTAAAGGAGAAACTGTAAAAGCAGTAGAGCTAAGAACAGAAGACACTGTATATTTGGTAAAAGTAAGTTCTAAGTTAGAAAATGCTATGGAAGAATATGCAGAAGACGAAGATTATTTTGATGATAATGACGACTTTGATGTAAATGTACCTGATGACGAAGACTAAATAAATAAAAAAAACCAGAATTTTCTGGACTTATTTTTAATTCACTAACTTTAAATCGATTATAATGTCGTTTTAATTACCTATAATTGTAGTTAGCAAACTACGGTTTTTAAAATCTTAAATAAAAGGGGAAAACTCTTTTTTAATCACAAAATATTAACAAAATTTAAAATTTCGATAAATAACCCAGCTTTAACATAATTTTTTAATTTTTATTTGGAACATATTTCTAAAAAGTAAGATATTTGCAATAAGAAATAATAAACATGAAATTTACAAACAATCATCACCATCATTTTTTTAATTGCACTCAAGCGATTTAAGAATGTATTGATGATTATCAAAATATTTATAAACCCGTTTGAGAAATTCAAACGGGTTTTTTATTGAGCTTACAAAACCTATTGAATTCTCAAAACCAAACAAAGAAAAAAAGTGAATAAATTAAGAATTGCAGTACAGAAATCAGGTAGATTAAACGAAGATTCTATGAGAATCTTAAAAGATATAGGTATTTCTATAGATAATGGAAAAGATCAATTAAAAGCAGCAGCTAGAGACTTTCCTGTAGAAGTATTTTATTTACGAAATGGAGATATACCTCAGTATTTAAAAGATGGTGTTGTAGATGCAGCTATTATTGGAGAGAATGTTTTAATAGAAAAAGGAGAAGATATTAATTTTGTAGAACGTTTAGGTTTTTCTAAATGTAAAGTATCTATTGCTGTACCAAAAGATGCCAAAGAAAACTCTTTAAAAGACTTAGCAGGTAAAAGAATTGCTACTTCGTATCCAAAAACTGTAGAAAAGTTTTTAGCAGCACAAAATATTGAAGCGCAATTGCATATCATTAATGGTTCTGTAGAAATTGCCCCAAATATTGGGTTAGCAGATGGTATTTGTGATATTGTTTCAAGTGGAAGTACTTTATTCAAAAACGGATTAAAAGAAATAAAAGTTTTATTAAAATCGGAAGCTGTTTTGGCTATTTCACCTAAAATCGATGCAGAAAGACAAGCTATTTTAGAGAAAATTCAATTTAGAATCCAGTCTGTTTTAAAAGGGCGTCAATCTAAATATGTGCTATTAAATGCACCAAATGATAAGTTAGAGGCTATTATTAATATTTTACCAGGAATGAGAAGTCCAACTGTATTGCCACTAGCACAAGAAGGATGGAGCTCTGTACATTCTGTAATACCTAAAAATCAATTTTGGGAAATTATAGATGAATTAAAAAAGAATGGGGCAGAAGGTATATTAGTATGTCCAATTGAAAAAATGGTTGTGTAATATGAAAACAATACTAAATCCTGCACAAAAAGATTGGTCATCAATTTTACAAAGACCTACAAAAACAGTAGACGATATAGAAGCTACTGTAAACCAAGTTTTTGGTGATGTTCAAAAAAATGGAGATACAGCTGTCAATAAATATACACAACTTTTTGATGGTGTTACTTTAGCAAATAATTTAGTTTCTTCATCAGAAATTGAGGAAGCAAACAACTTCATTTCTTCTGAATTAAAAGAGGCAATTATTACAGCACAAAAAAACATTACTGCTTTTCATTTAGCGCAAAAAACAGCAAAAGTTTTTGTAGAAACTTCAAATGGAGTAGAATGTTGGCAAGAAAAGAGACCCATTCAAAAAGTAGGTTTGTACATTCCTGGTGGCACTGCTCCTTTATTTTCTACAGTTTTAATGTTGGCAATACCAGCACAAATTGCAGGTTGTAAAGAAATCGTATTATGTTCGCCTCCCAACAAAGAAGGTAAAATTCATCCAGCAATTTTATTTGCTGCAAATCTTTGTGGCGTTACTAAAATTATAAAAGTAGGTGGTATACAAGCTGTTGCTGGTTTAACATTTGGCACAAAAGCTATACCTCAAGTATATAAAATATTTGGCCCTGGAAATCAATTTGTTACTGTTGCAAAACAATTAGCTACTAAATATGGAGTAGCTATTGATATGCCAGCAGGACCAAGTGAATTGTTAGTGGTTGCTGATGATAGTGCAAAAGCTAGTTATGTAGCTTCAGACTTATTAAGTCAAGCAGAACATGGTGCAGATAGTCAGGTAATATTGGTATCAACTTCTCAACAGCTAATCGATGAAGTTACTGTTGAAATAGATAAGCAACTTTTAGCTTTACCAAGAATTGAAATTGCTAAAAAAGCCATTAAAAATTCTAAATCAATATTAGTGGCTAATGATGAAATTGCTTTAGCATTGATTAATGAATATGGTCCTGAACACTTTATTGTTTGTACGAATAACAATGATTATTATATAGATAATATAGCCAATGCTGGTTCTGTTTTTATTGGTAATTACACACCTGAAAGTGCAGGAGATTATGCATCAGGCACAAACCATACTTTACCAACTAATGGGTTTAGTAAAGCCTATTCAGGAGTAAATTTAGATAGTTTTACAAAGAGCATTACATTTCAAAAAATATCTAAAGAAGGAATACAAAATATAGGTAATGCTATAGAAATTATGGCAGAAGCAGAAGGATTACAAGCACATAAAAATGCTGTTTCTATTCGTTTAAAAGATCTAAAGTAAAATTGTAACGAAAATCATAGACTTACAGTCTTTAAACTATGAAAACAGACTTTAACATTAACAGCATCATTAGAGATAATATTAAAAAACTAAAGCCATATTCGTCTGCTAGAGACGAATATAAAGATGCTTCAGCATTTAATATGATCTTTTTAGATGCTAACGAAAATCCTTTTGAAAACGGAGTAAATCGTTATCCAGATCCACAACAAAATTTGGTAAAAGATGAACTTTCTAAAATTAAAGAAATTCCTAAAGAAAATATTTTATTAGGTAATGGAAGTGATGAAGTTCTCGATTTAATTTTTAGAGCTTTTTGTGAGCCATATAAAGATAATATTATCACTTTACCACCCACTTATGGTATGTATGGTGTATTAGCAGATTTAAATGCTATAGAAAATAGACAAGTGTTACTTTCTAATCAATTTCAACCTAAGACAGATGAAATTTTAGCCAAAGTAGATAGTAACAGTAAAATATTGTTTTTGTGCTCTCCTAATAATCCTTCTGGAAACTCATTTTCTAAAGAAAAAGTAGAATATCTATTAGATCGTTTTAATGGGTTAGTAGTTTTAGACGAGGCTTACATAGATTTTTCAACTCAGAAAAGTTGGCTAGCTAAATTAGAAAAATATCCAAATCTAATTATCACCCAAACTTTATCTAAAGCCTATGGTATGGCTGGTATTCGCTTAGGAATATGCTATGCCTCTAAAGATATTATTCAAATATTAAACAATATTAAACCTCCTTACAATATTAATAGTTTAACACAGCAAAAAGCGTTAAATCGTTTACAAAACTATAGTGAAATTAGTAACGAAATTTCTCAAATCATAAGTGAGCGTAAACGTCTAAAAAAAGAGTTAGAATGTTGTGTAAATTATATTGAAAAAGTATACGAATCTGATGCTAATTTTCTATTAATTAAAGTAGATGATGCTAATAAACGCTATCAAGAATTAATAGAATATGGAGTAGTAATTAGAAACAGAACTACACAACCTTTATGCGAAAACTGCTTAAGAATAAGTGTAGGAATTTGTGAAGAAAATCAAGTATTAATTAGAGCTTTAAAAGCAATACAATAATGAAAAAAGTATTATTTATAGATAGAGATGGCACTTTGGTTTTAGAACCACCTGTTGATTATCAATTAGATAGTTTAGAAAAATTAGAATTTTATCCAAAGGTATTTCAATACATGGCTAAAATTGCTAGTGAGCTTGATTATGAATTGGTTATGGTAACCAATCAAGATGGTTTAGGTACAGATTCTTTTCCTGAAGATACTTTTTGGCCTGCACAAAACAAGGTTGTTTCTACTTTTGAAAATGAAGGCGTTGTTTTTTCTGAAGTTTGCATAGACAAAACCTTTCCTCATGAAAATGCTGAAACACGAAAACCAAGAACAGGTTTATTAACTAAATACTTTTCAGAATATTATGATTTAGCAAATTCTTTTGTTTTGGGTGATAGAATTACTGACATGGAATTGGCTAAAAACCTTGGAGCTAAAGGAATCTACTTAGCTGAAAACCCAGAATTAGGTGCAGATGAAATTGAAGCTGACAAACAAGAAATTTTAGATTGTATTGCATTAACATCTACAGATTGGCAGAGTATCTACGAATTTTTAAAACTAAAAGATAGAGTAGCTGAAATTACTAGAAACACTAATGAAACAAAGATTTATATCAAGTTAAATTTAGATGGTTCAGGTAAAAATGATATAGATACTGGTTTAAAATTCTTCGATCATATGTTAGATCAAATTGGTAGACATGGAGCAATGGATTTAACGATTAAAGTTGATGGTGATTTAGAAGTTGATGAACACCATACTATAGAAGACACCATGATTGCTTTTGGAGAACTGTTCAACAAAGCTTTAGGTAACAAATTAGGGATTGAAAGATATGGATTCTGTTTACCTATGGACGATTGCCTAGCTCAAGTTGCTGTGGATTTTGGAGGTAGAAATTGGTTAGAATGGGATGCAGAATTTAAACGTGAAAAAATTGGTGATATGCCAACTGAAATGTTTTTTCACTTATTTAAATCGTTTACAGATGGTGCTAAATGTAATTTAAATATTAAAGCAGAAGGCACTAATGAGCACCATAAAATCGAAGGTATTTTTAAAGCATTTGCAAAAGCCATGAAAATGGCAGTTAAAAGAGATGCAAATAAAATGTTTTTACCATCAACAAAGGGAATGTTATAGCCCATCTTAATCTTCCCAAAGGGAAGAAATACTCTTTTAAAAAAATTAATTAAATTTTTTAATAGAGGATTTATTAGAGAATTCATTTAAAATGACAGAAAAAACAAAAAATATTAAAAGCAATAGTGAGAAGCTCACCTCCTTTGGAGGAGCTGGAGGAGGCCTAGTAATTATTGATTACGGAGCTGGAAACATTAAAAGTATTCAATTTGCTTTTAAAAGATTAGGAGTAGAAGCTGTTTTAACCAACAATATCGATGAAATAAAAGCTGCAGATAAAGTTATTTTTCCTGGAGTAGGTGAAGCAAGTTCTGCTATGAGAATGTTACAAGAAAGTGGTTTAGATACAATAATACCTACTTTAAAGCAACCTGTTTTAGGTATTTGTTTAGGGATGCAGTTAATGTGCAATTCATCAGAAGAAGGCAATACTAAAGGCCTTGGAATTTTTAATGTTGATGTTAAACGTTTTTCAAATCAAGTTAAAGTACCTCAAATGGGTTGGAATGTAATAGCTGACTTAAAATCAGATTTATTTAAAGCTATTAAAGAAAAAGATTTTATGTATTTGGTGCATAGTTATTATGCTCCAACTTGTAATGAAATGATTGCCAAAACAGATTATGAAGTTGAGTATGCATCTGCATTACAAAAAGATAATTTTTATGGAGTTCAATTTCATCCTGAGAAAAGTGGCATCAAAGGTTCAAAAATATTAGAAAATTTTTTGAACCTTTGATGAACATTCTGAACTTGTTTCAGAATCTTTTAGAATGATAAAATATTATTGCTACATATTGTCAAACAAAGATAGAACAGTGTTATACATAGGATATACTGACAATTTAAAAAGAAGAATAAGACAACATAAAACATCAAATGGTTCTGGTTTTTCAAAAAAGTATAATGTAAACGAATTGATTTATTTTGAAGAATTTGACAAAAATAAAGAAGCAAGAAGTAGAGAAGCTCAATTGAAAAATTGGCATAAAGAATGGAAATGGAATTTGATAAAAAAATCAAATCCTGAATTAAAAGAGATAGAAATTTAAGACCCTGAAACAAGTTCAGGGTTGATTAACAAGTTAATCAATGAAAATAATTCCAGCTATAGATATTATTGAAGGTAAATGTGTAAGACTTACAAAAGGTGATTACAGTACCAAAAAAATATATAATGAAAATCCGTTAGAAGTTGCCAAAGAATTTGAAGCTGCAGGAATAGAATATTTGCATGTTGTAGATTTAGATGGTGCTAAAGCAAGTCAGATTATCAATTATAAAGTGTTAGAGCAAATTGCTACTAAAACCAATTTAAAAATTGATTTTGGAGGTGGTTTAAAATCAGACAAAGATTTAGAAATTGCTTTTAATTCAGGTGCAAATCAAATTACAGGAGGTAGTATTGCTGTAAAAAACAAACCTGTATTTGAAAGTTGGATTACTAAATTTGGTGCTGAGAAAATAATTTTAGGAGCCGACTTTTATCCAGATAATTCTGGAGGCAAAATTGCAACTAATGGTTGGCAAGAAGAAAGTACTTTAGAATTAATTCCGTTTATTTCTGGTTATCAGCAAAAAGGAATACAATACGTAATTTGTACAGACATTTCTAAAGATGGTATGTTGCAAGGACCAAGTTTTGAAGTTTATAAAAATATTTTAGCAGAAGTAAAACCTTTAAAATTAATAGCTTCAGGAGGAATATCGACTTTTGATGAACTCCCAAAATTAGCAGAATTAGGTTGTGAAGGCGTTATTATTGGCAAAGCTATTTACGAGAATAAAATCAGTTTAAAACAATTAGAAAATTTTATAATTAGTCAATAAAATGCTAACAAAAAGAATAGTACCTTGTTTAGATATTAAAAACGGAAGAACTGTAAAAGGTGTCAATTTTGTAAATTTAATTGATGCTGGAGATCCTGTAGTTTTAGCTAAACAATATGCAGATTTAGGTGCAGATGAATTAGTTTTTTTAGATATAGCTGCTACTTTAGAAAACAGAGGCACTACTTTAGATATGGTTTTAAAGGTTGCAGAACAAGTAAACATTCCTTTTACAGTAGGTGGTGGTATTTCTTCTGTAGAACACGTAGATGCCTTGTTAAAATGTGGTGCAGATAAAGTTTCTATCAATTCATCAGCAGTAAAAAGACCTGATTTAATAAACGAATTATCACAGAAGTTTGGAAGTCAGTGTGTGGTAGTAGCTATTGATGCAAAGCAAATTGATGGTGAATGGTTTGTGCATTTGGCAGGAGGAACAATTCCTACAGACATAAAATTATTTGAATGGGCTAAAGAAGTTGAAGAACGAGGAGCAGGGGAAATTTTGTTTACTTCAATGAATCATGATGGTACAAAAGCAGGATTTGCCAATGAAGCTTTAGCCTACTTATCAGATTTAGTAAACATTCCAATAATCGCTTCTGGTGGTGCAGGTAATGTGCAACATTTTATAGATACATTTACATTAGGAAAATCTGATGCAGCTTTAGCAGCCAGTGTTTTTCATTTTGGAGAAATTCAGATTTTAGAATTAAAACAAAAATTAAAGGAAAATAATATTCCCGTAAGAATATAAGTTATGAATATCGATTTCAATAAAAATAATAATGGTTTAGTGCCAGCAATCATACAAGATGCTACTACAAAGAATGTATTGATGTTGGGTTATATGAATGAGGAAGCTTTTGCGAAAACACAAGAAACAAAGCTAGTTACTTTTTATAGCAGAACAAAAAACAGACTTTGGACCAAAGGTGAAGAAAGTGGTAATGTGTTGTATTTAGTTGATATGAAATTAGATTGTGACAACGATACTTTATTGATTCAAGTAAACCCAAAAGGACCTACTTGTCATAAAGGTTCAGATACGTGTTGGAATGAAGAAAATTCCCCTAATTATGGTTTCTTTACTACATTAGAAAATGTTATTAAAGAAAGAGTTGCTAATAAAGACATTAAAAAATCTTACGTAGCAAGTTTATTTGATAAAGGGATAAATAAAGTAGCTCAAAAAGTAGGAGAGGAGGCAGTAGAAACTGTAATAGAGGCTATGGATACTAATGATGAGTTATTCTTATATGAATCAGCTGATTTACTTTTCCATTACTTAATGTTGCTACAAGCAAAAGGATTTACCTTAAAAGATATAGAAGTAGAATTAAAAAGTAGACATAAATAAATTATCTAGTAAAAGTCATAGAGTGCACTAATTTGCCTTGTTCATCAAAATAATCCCATTTTCCAATAGGTTTTTTCCAATCTAAATATTGTCCTTTAGATTTAATATTTCCATTTTCATAAAAAAAAGTGACAGGACCTTCAACTTTGTTATTAATATAAGTGCCTTCACAGATTTTTCTACCCATTGGATCGTAATCTGTCCATTTACCATTTCCAACTCCATTAACATATTCTTGCGTGGTCATTAAATTTCCATTAGCATATTTACCATATAAAATCCCAGTAAAAGGGGTATTTGTTCCTTTTTTAAAATAAACACTACCCAATTTATAAGCTTTTTGATAAGTATCTGTCATGGCTAACTTTTGCACATTTTTTTGCCCAAAAGTTTGTAGAAAAAGCATCAAAAAAAAACAAGTTGCAAAAGATTTCATCAATTTAAGTTTTAAAATTTCACTTTAAATATACAAGAGATTTTTAAGTATTAATTGACGTAAATTGTTATTTAACAATTAATTATGACATAAACCCTTACTTTAAAAGTAAGGGTTTTCTAATACAAAGTATTCTTAGAAAGTTTAATACTCATTCATTAGAATTACTTTTAAATTTGGGTAGTTTTCTTTAAGTTCTTTTTCTAAACCAATTACATGTGCAGCACCTATCATCACAATATTTTTTGTTTTTTTAGTAGCTAGAATTTGTTCTGCTATATTTTTAGCAATTCGCATATTTCTTTGATTAAAATAGTCTCTACCTTCTGCACAACCTTTTGTATCATTTACAACATAAGAAAATGAAGCCATATCATGTAATTGCTGTAAAGATTTTCTTTTATTAGTATGCTTTCCTAATTTTCTAAAAATTGCAGGTAAAATGGCACTATTATAATTGATTTTATTTAATTTTTGATTAGCAGCATTGTTTCCATTGTTAACACCTTCTTTTACACACTTTCTCCAAGCTTCATGATATTCACCATTTGTTTGTTGGTCATCAACGTTTAAAACCTTCATGTTCTTATACAATGCTAATTTGTAGGTTAAATCTCCATCTTCATGTCTTGTAGGTTTATTTGCGCCTTTAATTCCGTATTTCTTTAAATACGTTAATAGTTCGTAGTTTCCATTATCTCTTAAATATAAATACGATTTTATCAAATAATCTATTTCTATTGGTGATAAATTAGCATACTTTTTTGCTGCTAAAACTTTAAAAGTTATTTCATTAAAATCGAATACTTTTTTAATGGAATCAGATTTCGCATAAAATTTTTGATATCCTTTAGACCAACCTTTTTTTAAATACTCCCAAGAAATTGTATCATTTGGCATAGGCGACTCAACAAATATATTTTCTGGATTGTATTTTTTTGCAAATCGTAACATCGGTTTATAACTATGTTTTACAATTTTAGGTACTGTATGCATTGTGCCTATAATTACTATTTCTTGTTGTGTTTTTTGTGCAGATAACGTAAAAAATGTTGCTAATAAAATTATTAATAAAGTGATTTTAGTTTTCATAATTCTAAATTTTGTGATTAAACTTTCTGAGACAAAACTAGAAATGAAAAGCTAATAAACTTAATTATAATAAGGGTTTGGGGCGAAATACAATTATTCTGTGGTAGAATTTAAAACTGTTTTAACCTCATTTTTATAAGTGTTAGATATTGGGACTAAAATAGAACTAGATAATTCTGCAAACAGTTTACCTTTTTCAGTTTTCCACTGTTTAAAGTGATAAGGATTGATAATATAAGAACGATGTGTTCTTAACAATTCTGGAAAATCATCAGCTATTTTAGAAAGTTTATTTCGTATTAAAGTTTTCTTTACATCATTCCCAGAAATGTAAAATACTTCTATATAATTATCTGAAGATTGAATACAAATTAAATCATTCAATAAAATTTGTAATCCTTCATAATTACCTTCTCCTTTAATCTCTATTTTTTGATCTTGTATTTTTTTATTCTTGTATTTTCCAAAAGCAAAACGACCAAAAATAACAATAGGCAAAATAGTAAGTAATGCTGGAAAAATAACAGATGTTAAATGATACCAAAGTGTATAAGGATATGGTTCACCAGGTACAATAACATAAAGATAGAAAAGTCTAGCTGCAACAATACTTACGATAATAAATATGAGGAAAAACAATAGTTCTGTTTTAACAAACCAGTGTTGCTCATTTTTTTGATATAAATAATTTTGAATGGGTAAAAAAAGTAAATAACAAAAAGCACCTAATAAGCCATATAAAGGCAGGTAAATTAATTTTTCTGTATCTCCAAATTCATTTACATCTAAAGGCTCAGTAAAATATAGAAAAATAAAAATCCATAATGCTAAACCTAAAGCAATAATAATATGATGCTTAATAGACGAATCAAAAGGATATTTATGCTGTAACATATTTACGATTAATTTTCTTCTACATTTGGTAATTGATAACTTCTATACGCACCAAAAACGCCAAATAAAGAAAGTAGTAAAAGTACAGCTTCTACAGAAAAAAAAGAAGCCAAAGCACTTAATCCTCCTGTAATTAAAAGGATAAGCCCAATAATTGTATTGCTTATTGCAACAAAATCTGTTCGTTTATTACCTTCTGCCATATCAACAATGTAGGTTTTTCTACCTAATCTAACTCCACTATGTGCAATACCTAAAATAAAAAATGCCACAGGATAAATCCAATACAAACTAGAAATCTCTTTAAAAATTACCAAAACAACCACCATTAGTATCCCTAAAAAAGAAGCCACTAGTGAGGCTATAGACATTACATTTTTACTTGATTTATCTGCCATTTTACCCCAAATTGGAGCACTAATAACAGAGGCAATACCATTTACCAGAATAAATAAACCTAATAAATACGCATCTTTACCAATATTTCTTTGTGCTAATAACACATAAAAAGGTGCTGATAAAGAAGAGCATAACAATAAAGATCTAGCTATAATAAAATTTCTAAAATGTTTATTACTTTTTAAAAGGGTTAATTTATGAAATGAATTTTTTAATGAAATTCTAGTTTTCTCTACTTCACTTTTTGGTTCTTTGATGCTTGAATAAAAAAGAGCTGCCAACAACCACATAGAACTTGCAAAAATTAAAAGTAAACTATAAAAAAGAATGGTGGTGTCTTCTTTAGATTTATAAATTAAAAATAGCCCAGCAATTAAGACTAAAACTCCAGAGACAGAAGAAGTATATCCTTTTAATTTTCCTCTACTTTGTTTAGGAATCACTTTACCCAAAACATCTTTAGAACTTAAAGAACATAAGCTTCTAGATAAACTAAATATTATTAAGAAAAATACAATAATAAAACCACCTAAAACACCTTCAAAATTATAAGCAGTTAAACCCATAGCAAAAATAGCAACACATTGTAGTAGTGCTCCAAAAATGTAAATTCTTTTTCTTTTTTCTTTTGTTTTTACATAGTTCCCCAAAACAATTTGAGGTAACATAGAACCAGATTCTCTAATTGGCACGATTAAACTAATTAAATAAACTGGGGCATTCATAATTGTCATTACCCAAGTTAAAACAGTTTTAGGGTTACTTAATGTGTCCCCTAATTTTGTAAAAGTGCTACTTAATAAAAGTAAAAAATAATTCTTAGGTAAGTCGTCTTTAATTTCATCTTCATTGTCATGTAACCACTTGTATAATTTATTAAAGAAAGTACTTTTCATATTTATAAAAATACAATTTTAATCTATATTTTAATTAAGCTAACCATAGTTTAAATCTTATTTTATATCAGTATTTTTGATACTTATTTTAACATATGAAACTAACCAAGAAAGAAATTCTTATAGGTGTCGCATTTTTAGCCATTTATGTAGTTTGGGGTTCTACTTATTTATTTAATAAAATAGCTGTAACTCAGTTGTCTCCTTTTTATTTAGCTTCTATTCGTTTTTTTGTAGCAGGTGTTTTAATGTTTGTATTGGCTTATATCTTAAAACAACCTTTAAAAATTTCAAGAAAACAACTCATAAATTCTATAATAGCTAGTTTCTTTTTTTTAATATATGGTAATGGCGTTTTTGTTTGGGCTTTAAAATATGTAGATAGTGGTTTTGGTGCGCTAGTAGCTTCTACACAACCCTTGTTTGTTTTGCTATTATTAAGATTAATAGATAGAAAACCATTTCAAAAAAAATCGATAGTAGGTGTGGTTTTAGGGATTTCTGGAATGTATTTACTAATTTCCCAGAAAGAACTAATAACATCAGAAGATATGTTATTAGGTATTTTTATGATGCTTTCTTGTGTGCTGAGTTGGAGTTATGGAAGTGTATTTGTTGCTAAAGCTGACTTACCAAAAAGCTTTATGGTAACTACAGGATACCAAATGTTGGTAGCTGGTTTTGTTTTACTAGGCATGAGTTTAAGTTTTCATGAAACATGGTTGCCTTTAACAGATTGGAGTAGAGAAGTAATGTTTTCAATTCTATTTCTAATTGTTTTTGGAGGTATTGTAGCCTTTACTGCATTTAATTTTTTACTAAAGAATGTATCACCAGAAAAAGTATCAACTTCTGCATATGTAAACCCAGTGATTGCATTGTTTTTAGGTTGGATGTTTTTAAATGAAAAATTATCTACTCAATCAATAATTGCCTCATTAGTACTATTAACAGGTGTGTATTTTATAACGTCTAGAAAAAGAAAATGAACCCTTTTATTTTTTATAGTAGTTACAACAATAAATTATAATAGCAATCTATGCCTTTTGGGAGACCTAATTTTAAAGATATTTTAAACGGAATCGATTATATTTTAAAAGAAAATTATCCTGCAAGAGGAGAATTATAACATCATTTGTAGTTAAATTATATCAAGATAAAGTAATTATTAAAAAAAATAATATATATTTGTTTTGAACAAATTAGTATTAATTAAACTTTCTACCCCTATGAAAACAACAAATCTTAATGATTTGGAACAGTCCGTTTTAAACGCTGTACAAAAAGAACACCTAACTAGTTACGAAATTTTACAAAGAGTTGAAGATGTTTCTATGCTTTTATCTTTGTATAATATTTTAGACAAACTAAGTAATAAAGGTATTTTAAAATCTTATGTAAAACAAGACACTAAGTATCATTATGTAGCTTAATAAAGGCAACAAAACATTTTAAAAACGCTGTTTAAATCATGAAAAAAATGATAAAACAGCGTTTTTTTCGTTTATCTTCAAATTATTACCATTCATATTAAAAGACTTTCCATTTATCTAATATTTTACAAACAAGCGTAGTTTAGTAGTAATTTTACAGTGTAATTAAAAAATCATTGTCATGAATAATCAAAATTTTACACCAGAACAGTTGTCAGTTTTAAACGAAATTAAAAATCAACCGTTAACAAGTTTTGAAATTCTAAGACGTGTTGAAAATTTATCTATGATTTTATCCTTATATAATATAATGGATGAATTAAATGATAAAGGTGTAGTTAAAAGCTACATGAATAATGATGTTAAATATCATATTGCTTGTTAAAAAATACCCTAAAAATAAATACAGACCCCTATAATACTATCAAACACCCCTAAGTCCCTAGAAAAAGTTTACAATGTAAATTTGGTTTGATTATTAAAACTCTAAAAAAGCTCAGCCCTAAATGAACTTTCTTAGAGTTTTTTTATGTTTATTAAGTAGCCAATTATATATATTTTGATTTTTAAAAATTAAAATCGTATTTTTAAAATATGCTAGTAAAGCAAAATAGACTAATTATTATATTATTTTCTATTGCTTTTCTTTGTTTATATAGCTGTAAAAATTCTGATAAAACAGCTTTAAAAACAAAAGAGGCCTATAATGCTATTGTTGCTAATTCTTCTCCAAGAGACTTACCAGAAATTAAAGAAGAAGGAGTTTTAAGAGCTTTGGTAGTTTATAGTAGTACCAGTTATTTTTTATACAAAGGGCAACCCATGGGTTTTGAGTATGAAATGTTACAAAGACTGGCTAAAGACCTAAACTTAAAGTTAGAAATAATAGTTTCAGACGATTTAGATTCACAATTCGAAGTATTAAATAGTGGAGAGGTAGATATTATTGCACATGGTATGACCATTACAAATCAAAGAAAGTGGGAAGTAGACTTTACAGATTATTTGTATTTAACAAAGCAGGTTTTAGTTCAAAAAAAACCAGATAATTTTAGAAAATTATCTTGGAGTACCTTACAAAAGCATTTAATAGACGATCCATTAGACTTAATTGGTGATACTGTTTCTATCAGAAAAAACTCATCATATTATGAACGAATTGTTAGTTTATCTAACGAAATGGGAGGTGAAATACATATTAATTATTTAGATAGTAAGCTTTCTACTGGCGAAATAATAGATATGGTTGCAGAGGGTAAAATAAAATACACTATTGCAGACGAAAATTTAGCTAGAATTAATGCTGCTAGTAATCCTATTTTAAAAGTAGATGTACCTATTTCTTTTTCTCAAAGAATTGCGTGGGTTATTCGTAAAAAATCTGTAAAATTTAAAGAAGAAGTAAATAAATGGATTCGTAAACAGCGTAAAAAAACAAGCTACTTTGTTATTTACAATAAGTATTTTAAAAATAAACGTTTTTATAGAAGAAGAGTAAAAAGTGATTATTACAGCTTAAATAACAATCAAATTAGCCAATATGATGATTTAATTAAGCGTTTTACTAAAAAACTAGGTTGGGATTGGCGTTTATTAGCTGCACAAGTATATCAAGAGTCTAAATTTGATCCATCAGCAGAATCTTGGGCAGGTGCAAGAGGCTTAATGCAGGTTATGCCAGCAACCGCAAAAGAATTAGGTATTAAAGATGTTTCTGATCCTATAGAAAGTTTACGAGGAGGCACTACTTATTTAAATATTTTGTACAATAGATTTGAAGATATAGAAGATGATGAAACGCGAATTAAATTTACATTAGCTTCTTTTAACTGTGGCTATGAACATGTTAGAGATGCTCAACGTCTTGCAGATTTTTTTAATTTAGATCCTATAGTTTGGGAAAATAATGTAGCACAGATGCTTCTAGAATTGCGTTTTCCTAAAAACTATAATAGAGATTTTATTAAATATGGGTATGTTAGAGGAACAGAACCTGTAAACTACGTAAGACAAATCTTTGAACGTTACCATCAATACAAGCAATTTATTACTGATGAAGAAGAAGATAAACTAGAATTTACTTCAAAATAGGTGCTAATACTTCCCAAACGCTTTTTGCTAATATTTTATGTCCTTTTGCAGTTGGATGTATACCATCTGACTGATTTAAACTTGGTATACCACCAACATTTTCTAACAAAAACGGAATTAAAGCAACTTGATTTTTTTGTGCTAAAGCAGGAAAAATATTTTTAAACTCATTAGTATAGTCTTGACCAAAATTAGGAGGAATTTGCATGCCTGCCAATACAATCTTAGTGGAAGGGTATTTCGTTTTTACAGCATCTATAATGTATTGTAAATTCATTTTTGTTTCAGTTAAAGGGACACCTCTTAAACCATCATTTGCGCCTAATTCTAAAATAAAAACACTTGGTTTTTGATTTAAAACCCAATCAATTCTATTTTTACCTCCAGCAGTAGTTTCTCCACTTATACCAGAGTTTATTACAGTATATCCTAATTGTAAACTATCTATTTTTTGTTGTAATAATCCAGGGTAGGCATCTTCTACATCTTCTAATCCATAGCCAGCAGTTAAACTATCACCAAAAACAACAATACGTTTATTATTGGTTGTATTTTCTGTTTTAGTAGATACTACATTTGTAGTAACCTCTTTTTTAGAAGTTGTTTTTTTGGCATCTGCCTTACACGAAACTAGTAGTATAATTAAAGAAAAATAACAGAATTTTAAGAAAATTGAATGCGATATTATGTGTGTATTCTTCATCAAATGATTATTTTTCAATATTATTTAAAATGCCACTTTTTGTGTGCTTTTTTCAAGCTAAAAGTATCTATAAGTTTAATATAATTAAGGTACTTACTAACTAAAAATAGTTTCATGTCAAAGATATTAAAGATTAATGATTTAGAGAAAACTTATACAAGTGGTTCTAAACAATTAACAGTAATTAGTAATATTTCATTTGAAGTAGAGAAGGGGAGTATCTTTTCTATTGTTGGACCTTCAGGTAGTGGTAAAACCACACTGCTAGGTTTATGTGCTGGTCTAGATTATCCTACTTCAGGTACAATAGAATTATGTGGTACTGCTTTACAAAATTTAAACGAAGATGAAAGAGCAGCATTACGTAACAAAGAAGTGGGTTTTATTTTTCAGAATTTTCAGTTACTACCCACATTAACAGCTTTAGAAAATGTTATAGTACCCTTAGAATTACAAGGCGATAAAAATGCTGCTTCTGCTGGTAAAGCTCTTTTAACAAAGGTAGGCCTAGCAGATCGTATGCATCATTACCCAACACAATTATCTGGAGGAGAACAACAACGTGTTGCTTTGGCAAGAGCTTTTGTAAATAAACCTTCTATTTTATTTGCAGATGAACCAACTGGGAATTTAGATGAAGAAACTGGTGAAAAAGTAATTCAGCTTCTTTTTGAATTAAATAAAGAAGCAGGAACAACCTTAGTGATTATTACGCATGATTTAGATTTAGCCAATAGAACCCAACAAATATTAAGTTTAAAAGGTGGTAAAATTATAGCTAATGATAAAACAACATTGGTGTAATGAACAAACAAACTAAAGCGGGTTTTAATTGGTTGCTAAAAATGGCTTGGAGAGATGGTAAAGCTAGTCTTTCTAGACTCTTTTTATTTATGGCGTCTATTATTTTAGGAATCGCTGCAGTTGTAGCAATACAACTATTTAGTACTAATTTAAAAGACAATATTCAAAAGCAATCGAAATCTTTAATGGGGGCAGACTTTATTATCGATAGTCGAAAAAAACCATCAGAAAAAGTTCAAAAAATCATAGATTCTTTAGGCGCAGATGCTTCTGAAGTAAACTTTGTATCTATGGCTGCTTTCCCAAAGAACGAAGGTACCAAATTAGTAAAAGTTAGAGCTATGAAAGGGGCTTTCCCTTTTTATGGCAAACTAAGCACTTTGCCCGAAAATGCAAGTGCTAGCTATCAAGAATTAGGAGGTGCATTAGTAGATGCCACATTATTATTACAATACAATATTAAACCAGGCGATACTATAAAACTTGGCAAGGTTACTTTTCCAATTATTGGAGCATTAAAATCTATACCTGGTAGTACAGCCATATCTTCTTCTGTTGCACCAACCGTCTTAATTCCGTTCAGATATTTAGAAAAAACAGAGTTATTACAATTAGGGAGTAGAACAGAATATCAAAA
>Ga0209771_1000605_pt1 | contig 23880 bp, 32 predicted proteins | sample SaaInl59LU_5_DNA_FD_184639 | JGI IMG/M metagenome (GOLD analysis project Ga0209771, IMG submission 184639) | Marine microbial communities from expanding oxygen minimum zones in the Saanich Inlet - ESP_59LU_5_DNA (SPAdes) (version 2) | ecosystem: Environmental > Aquatic > Marine > Intertidal zone... | reverse complement strand
TATTAAAATCTACCATAGCTGCACCTGCTGCTCCTATGGTAGTTAGATTTGCGATAGAGTCTTTTGTTTCTTGTATCATGCTTTTTGTACGATTTCTAAGAAGTTACCAGTTACAGAAAATCCATTCAATTCCCCTGCTTTTATCTTTTGCCAAGTGGCTTCGTTATTGATTTTATAAGACGTCATCCAAGTTCCCTCAGGTACATCAAAACCTAGTGCTGCTGCTTTGTCCATTTTTGGATCTTCAACAATCCAAGACTCAAGCAAAGTATTTTCATTAACAATGTTATCATCATGGTTTATATCTGTATTGTGTGTGTTATTATCTGCTAAGAATTTCTTTGCTATTTTCTTTACAGTATCTTTAGAAAAATAAACATGGAACATATTACCCATTTCATCTTTTCTTGGTATTAGGGCATTTGGTATCATAGCAGGTCCAGTTACAATCATTTGATCATCTGTAGAGAATGACCAATGTTTACTCATTAAGTATGCGTTGTTTGTGACTGCACCATCTGGTGATCTGTCACTAGAGTTATTAGATTTACCAGCATCACCTGTTGCAGGTCCTAAACTAACTAAAACATTTTTAGTACCATTGTTAAATTGTACTAGTTCTTCCCAGTAGTGACGGCAGTTAGGACCGCCCTTATATTCAAATACTGAATAGGAATTACTACCACCTTCACCAAAACCAGGATTAAATCTATTCATTCTAGTGATATCTTCTCTAGAATAGGTTCTGTTAAGTGCTTTTAAAGTAGCACAGAATGTTCTTTGTCCCGCCGGGCCAGCGTATCTGTATCTAAGTTCTGCTGGTGTTTGAGGTGATAAGCCTTCTAATGCATCTAATGCTCTTGCACCTTGTAAGTAATCACTCACAGTTGCAAACTCATCTTTACTACCATCTATATAGATAATCTCTTCAGGATCCATAGGTTGACCTACTTCTCTAGCTATCTTTAATACATGTTCTTCAAAATCATCTCTTTCTTCAGAGAATGCCATCCAATTTACTTCTATTGCTGGTCGGTCTACCAGTGACATAATTTCAACACCTAGATCTTCGAATTCGAATTCTTCCATGTTGATTATAAGTTCTACTATCTTGTTCATCATATCTTATATATTATAGACGTGCTAAGTCATTTATTTTTGCATCTGCTGCTTGTTGGCTAGTAACTTCTGAAGAAACTACGTAAGCTCTTACTACTGGTTGTGTACTTCCAGTTTGTTGTCCACCAGTTATAGTAGTTTCAGCTTCTTGTGCATTTGCTGATGTTTGTAAAGCCGCTGTTGGATCTACTGGAGTTGCAGTAGGTATTGAGATGCTTGGAGCGCCTCCAGCTGATTTATTTCCTGGTGTCTTAGTTGCTACAATCTTTTTAATACTAGCTAAACCAGCAGCTACTGCAACACCCGCTGCAACTGGTGCAAGTACAGGTCCAACTATTGGAATACCAACAACTGATTTGTAGGCTGCTGTAGCAGAACTGTATGTATCAATAGTAGTCTGTGCAATTGCGGCTGCTTTACCAACTGCAGTTCCCTCACCAACTAATTGAGTAATAGAACCAAGTATGTCAGAACCTGCATTCAATGCATTCTGAACATCTTGTTCTTTCATTGCTTTATTAAAGTCTGCTTCTTCTTTGGCTAGATCTTTATTCTTTTTAACGTAACTAGCTTTAATTCTATTGATCTCAGCCTCAGTTGCGCCAGCTGCTTGTAGCTTAGCAATATCAGTCTCTTCTTGTATTCTTAATTCTTCTTGTGCTCTTAAAAAGATATCGTCAATAGCATCTAAATTAGCCTGCTGTAACATATCATCAATGATCTGTCTGTTAGCAAGGTATTTCTCTAGTCTTGCTTTTTCTTCTGCTGCTGCTTTATCGGCTAAGGCTTTCTTTTCGGCTGCTAGTTTCTCTGCTGCTGCAAGGTCATCGGCTGCTTGTTTTTCTCTATCTGCTTTGGCTTTATCAGCCGCATCCTGGTCAGCCTTCTGACTTTGTAATATAAACCCATCCTTTTTGTTTTGTAGTGCGACCAGCGCCTTCTCAGTCTCTTCTATGGTCGCGTCAGCCTCTGTTGCCACCTCTTCAGGGTCAAAGATCATACCAGCAATACCACCACTAAAACCTGCTTCTAAATCTGTAGCAATATCACCAAGACCTGGGATTTTACTAAGTGCTGCAGTTAGTTGATCAACAGTTGCTAATAAGATAGTAATTGGAAGTGTTAAGAAACGAATAATACCTTGTGCGATATCTTTATTTCTTTGAGCTGCTTCTACTTGTGCTTTTTTAGTAGCCTTCATTTGCTCTAACTGAAGCATGGTAGCTTTAATTACCTCTTCAGTTTGTGCAATTTTAAGTTGTCTGATTTCCTCTTCTGATTTACCAGCTAAACGTAATGAGTTCTCTTGTGCAGAGATAGCGTCTAAGGCTTCTTGCTGTGCAGCCACATTAGCTTCTACTTCTGCGTTAAGTTTCTTTTGCTCTGAACTTACACCACTAACTAGGCTTACTATATCAGACCAGTATGCGACAATTAAACCAAGTGCTACAACTAATGCACCAATACCTGTTGATATTAAGGCTTTCTTAAGTCCACTCGCACCTTGTATACCCGCTTTGAACGAGGTCTTAAGGGCTTTACCCATTTTACCAACACCCGTAATAACGTTTTTAAAGCGACTGGCTAAACCACCAGTGGCTTCATCTAATACACTAATTGCACCTTCACCAGCTTCACCAGCGTCTTTAGATGCGTCTCCAAGTTTGTCGAAATCATCGGCAGCACCATCAGCGGCATCACCTGCTTTTTTAGCCTGTGCTTCTAATTGTTGTAATGCTGCTTTGGCATCATCTATGTTTGTGACCGACTGTTCTAGACCGTCGATCTCAAAGGTTATTTTTACTATCTTATCTGCCATACTATTAAATATAAATTATTGGTCGATTGAATTACTGTTGACAATGTATTAAATCATCACAATCATAGCTTGCAAACACATTATACAATGTTGCATCTGGGGTACCGTTGTTAATATTAATTATAGTACCACAATAAACAGCACCAGTTCCAGGTACACCTGTTCTGTATTGAATAACGTCTCCAATTCCAAAATTAGAATTTTGTTTTTCCATAGTCCAAGGAAGACCTGATTCACAATCATTAACAACATAAGTTTGTACAGCAACTGGAATCGTACACTCACGTGATGAAACACATTCATTTTCACTTATTGTAATTGTTCCAGTACCACTAGTAATTGCTACACTTCCTTGTAGTGCACAGAATGCTACTAATTGACCTGCTCCTAAATCAAATTGATAAACCTGATTATTAAATTCATATTCATATGATATATCAGTGTCTGAAAGAATAGTATGACAAACTTGAATAGGTGGACTAATACCATTACAAGCATTACAGTCTATATACGCTTGTAAATCATCTATTACAAAATCAGGTGGTAAGTTAGAAGGAAAACGTAATGACACACAAGTACCATTAGTTAATTTAACTACTGTACCATAAGCCCATGTGTTTACTGTAGTAGATGCTATACCAATAGTAGTTGGATCAGAACACAATTCATATTCATACGTATAAGTTTCAGTACCTGCACATGTTTCACAATTATCATAGACTGCAATGTAATTAAAGTTTGGTATCTCAGTGTATTCTAGTCCTATTACTTCAAAACAACGACCATATACATCTGCATCATCGCCATCATCTAATACCATACCAGGTGCTAATGTTGGAGTAAGCGGTGCTGGTGGAATTTGACTAGGATCAAGAGTAACATATCTTGTTGCATTAGGGTGAGCAGGATCTGCTGGTTGAATACATGATTGTAGTTTCCATGCGGTAGGCTGCTCAGCTTGACATGATAGTACAACTTCATAAAAATCTGATTCACATCCAGACCCATCATCTATAACTTGATATGCATAAGTACCTTCACATAGACCAGTTGGATTAGGACCGTTTGGTATACTAGGATCAGTCCATATAACTGTGTAATTTCCAGAACCACCAATTGGCGAAACTAGAATTGAACCATTACATCGTGATTCATTACCTGCACAAATAGTTGGATCTGATTTAATAGAAGTAGCAGTAATTGGTGCTGTAGTTGATGCAGGCACATTTACTTGTATCTCTGCAATTCTACCTAAACTATCAGTAACAATTAAAGTATCAGTACCAACAGGTGCACTAATTATAAAAGTATAAGGTGATTGACCAGTTGGTGCATTGTGTACACCTTGCATATTAGCATTTATTAATTGCCATGTAAAGTTTGGTGTACCATCAGTAGTTATTTGAATACTACCTTGTTGACCCGCACAGTTGTTATTAAATGTAGCTACTGAGAAACCAGTTAGTGGCTCATTTAACCAGATAGGTCTCTGATCTTTAAGAGTAATCAATTGTACTTGTACTTCAGTAGTTTCACCAATTTGTACATCTATAATCTTTTCAGGTTGGTAGTATTTACCATTAACAAAGATCACATCATCAAAAGAGAAATACTGTAAGTCTACATTATTAAGTGTAAAGTATGCAGTCACACGTCTACTAAACTTATTGTAGAGTGTATTGATATAACGTGACCAGTATTGATCATATAAAGTATTACCAATTTCATTGTAATTGGCAAGAGGGTTAAAGTATCTAATATCATTAGACCACTCTAATTTTATTGAGTCTTCTGTTGGTCCTGCATTTGCTACCCATTCAGAGTACATTGACATTAATGGCCACCACTCATAACCACCGTTTTGACCACTAGGTACTGTCATACCCGAAGAGAACCAATAGTGAGACGAATCTTGAATTGGTTGTAAACCATTATAAAATAGTAAACGTGTTTTAGGTTTAATTGGTAGATGCTGAGTTACTGGTCCATCATTATCATGTTTATGCATAAATGGAATAATAAATCCAGGCTCAACGTGTTGTGCACTTAAGTATTGCTCAATTTGATAAACTGGTGTTGGTGCGTAACTAACTTTAATATCTCTCTTTCCTGTTAGTAACTCATTGTTACTATCATATCTTAAGAAACCATGTACTTGATTGAAATCATTTTGGTGAAAATCATTAATCCAATCTGTATCTGCTGTTAGATTAAATTCAATGGTCTCTGACTGAGTATTAAAGAGTGGCTCTATTACCATATCCTTTTCTTCACAAAGTTTGTCAGACCAATCGTATGTGGTTCCAGAGCCAATGTAGTCTTGCCATGGTTCTATGATAAATGTGTTAGGTTTACCAGTTTTAGGTGCTAAGACTAATCTAAACGAAGTTAGTATGTCTTTGATAAAATCTACTTGTTTGTATTCACAATCTAGATCTCTTGCTGGATAATAACCACCAGGTGAAGCAACACATTCCCACATTGCATTATTAACTATTTCATAATCAGTAGTACCAGCAACGATTCTAAGTGTTAATACATCTTGATCTTGTAATGTATCTTGAGCAGCATTCCATACTGCAGTAGTTATACGAGTATCAAATGTAAGGTTTCTGGTTTGACGATGGTAGAAACTAGTTCTGGCTACTACTGTTTCAGCATTGCCTCTACGTCTAACCATTTGTAATTGTCCAACAACAGGGTCTCTACGCCCATCGTAATCCACTTCCCAACCTTCATAATAAGCATGTGCATTAAACTTGTAATAAGCACCTCCAGGAGTCGCTACTGATGGAGTATTTACAGTAAAAGTAGAACCAAAATAAGGACTACTTTGATAAGGGCTGTAGTTACCGCCTGGATTTTGAAATGTTTGAGTAAGTGTAAGATTGCCAGAACTTTGATTAAAGTCATCATATGCATAGAAACTAAGAGCATTTGATTGTTCTATCTCTATGGAAATATTAGCATTGTTACCAAAGGCACTTACATATATTTGTTTAAACAAGTCAGTATCAAAGAAATCAGACTCATATGAATAACCAGCATTGCTAAATATTTTATCTATAATATACTTAGCTCTAATCATTGGTTTAAAACGAGTTGCATCGATTGGATGATTTTGATGGTTAAATGCACCACTATCAGCTGGACCTAAAGCTATTTGATTAAAATCTGCGGGTGTACCATCAGCATTATATAAAGCACCGTGGTCTATTAGAGGAAATATAATATCACCATTAGCATAACCATTTGTAACTGAGGGTGTAATTGTAGTACCCGATACATCTACTGTACTTGGATATGCTTTCCAACTCTCCTCAACCTCAGCCATTGTATAAGAGGTCTCGCCTAAAGGTGCAATCTCATCTAAATTAAGGTCACACATTCTAGCATCACCAATAACAGAAGAGAAGTCTCTAGTCTCACCTAAGAAGAGTAACTCATAGTCAATTCTATCTTTGTCAGTATTTGTAAATATCTTTTGTAGTCTGATGTGGCCTTGTCTAAACTCTGCGCCATCAACTAGGATCTCTGCAGGCTTTTTAGTAGTAACATCAAAATCAATCCCGTCTATCTCAAACGCATTCAAAAAGAATTCGTTATTGTTTCTACTCGCTGGCACTTTAAACTGCTTAGAGAACACCGAGGACGCGTCTGCGTTAGTGATATCCTCAATACTAATAGTTAATTTGATTGGCTCAACATCATATAGGTCTAGAAAGACTGGATTTAGATTTGCTTGTTGATCAGCGACTGATTGGTATACCTTGAGTTGTATCATATTATCCTCTTTGTGATTTGATATTTGATGCTAATTTATAATTAACTGTGTATTGAAACAGTCTGTCTTTTCTATAAGTCTTTTGAGTATAAGACGAAGAGATCAAGTTAATTGGAATCCATTGGTTTGCGTATTCACCAGTTGAGAATCTAACCATAACTGATGGTGATTTAAACATAGACTCTAATAACTCTGCCTCTTTGTCATTCATATAACCTGATGTTGCTTCCCATACTTCTTTAATATTTTGTGAGTAAGTAGTAAAGCCTCTTGATTGTTTGTTAACTGCATATGATGTAGAGTTGTAGTCTGCTACTTCTTGTAAGAAGTTGTTTCTTTCAGTATTTATCTTCTTTTCGTTCTTCTTGGTAAATGTGAACTGGTCTCTATAACCTAATGAGTTTAACCATGCAAACTGAATGTGGTCATAGTCATTACAAGGCTCTTGTATAATATTAAATCTTTGTGCCTTCCATGCTGGTGTGTATAAAAGACCGGCGCCACCACAAGCTCCACCAACTGGTGAGTAAACCATTGCCATCACATAGTAGTGTGTTGTAGCTGCTTGTAAGTTAAAACCTGGTAAGTTATCAGGGCCACAACCAATTGTAATCACTTTGAAATTACCAGTTGCTACTAAGCCTTGACCTGGTGCGTTATTAGGTCCACCGCCATTATTAACAGTGTTGTTTATCTGTGTCTCTGATATCATGTTACCATTAGCATTGTACTCTGCGATAATAAAGGCTTCAATACCTTGTGCATTAAAGACTGGTGGTGCTGAACCACCCCTGTTAGTTGGTTGAAAGAATGATTTAGTACACTGATCATCTGCATATACAGTGTGTACATCAATACCAGTTGGTGATGCCCAACCATCAGCTAAGAAGTCATCACTAGTTTCAGTATCTCGAATAGTCCAACTTACATCTGATAGAGCAGAGGCTTGCACTGGCTTCGCGTTTGTATTAAGTATAGTACAACCAGTGATATTTGATTGAATTGCAGCTTGATATTTGCTTGCAGCGAATGGCACTTGCCAATACTCTTTAGCACCTGCGATAGCAGTATAGATTGTAGGACTAATAGTAAAGTTACTGTCTAGAGTTCCATTAGTCTCTGTGGTGTAACCAATTTGATATTCTAATAGTTCACCATTGGCAATCTGTAAACCTAAACCAGTAACACCTAATGCGTCTATGTTATTCTTAGTAGGTGACACATAAGCTTGTAAGATGTTTTGAATATCAAAGATTGCACGACCTACTCTGTTAGGAGTTTGTCTGATATCTGCAATAGGATTAGGATTACCTAAAACATAAACTCTAAGTGCATATTTGTCTTCTGATGTTGTAATACCAGTTAGTGTGATTGGATTAGCACCGTATGCCATATCGAATGGTAATTTAGGTGTTTGTTGTATTGTTATCGCCATGATTAAAAGTCTATTGTTATTTCCTCTAGGAATTGTGCTCCTATGTATTCTTGTATAATTAGTTCATCATAGAACTTTCTAGCTGGTAAGCCGAATGCTCTGTTTCTATACCCACTGCCCATTCCAAAGTTAGGTGCTGGTTGTGGATCTGTGATACCACCAAAGTCACTCAAGAATGGCTTGTGATACGATTGTCTGTTGTAGTTAGGTAAGACTCCATAGTTTTGATACAGTCCATACTCTAACATCTTAAACTCAATTGAGTTAGCGCCATTGAATGACCATTGAATAGAGGCTTTAAGATTTCCAGTATCAACAGGCACATTCAGCTTCATAGTTTGTACCACTTGGTCACCTATCTCTGCTAGAAGTTCCTGAGGATCTGAGAGTGCTTCACCCAATTGGGCTAAGTCCATTACAAAGTCATCTACTGTCATTACTCTTCTCTTCCTATTTTAAGTGAACCACCAATCTTTTGTTGTAGTGTTGATTCAGGTCCTGGTTGATCATTTATGAATATGAATTCCCATACATAAGCCGGTCCTGCTTGTGGCACTGTAGCTCTGTAAGTGGCTCTGTATCTGTAAACAGTATCAGTAGACTCAAACTGAGTTGGCCAACCTTCTGCTTGAATAGCGTCTATTACAACTGGTGGTTGACCTTGAACAATTTGGAGACATTGTGGTTGAGATGGTATTGCTTCACCCGCTGCTGGTTGGTTTAAGGTTATTTCTTGATCTATGACAAACTCATATTGACCTGGTACTGTTGAAGTGAATCTGTTAACATTCCACAAAAACTCTGGGTCATATAGACTTACATTGTATGTAAATGAATCATCTTCGCCAACATCAGGACCTAGCGTGTACTCTATAGTATTGGTCACACTAGTTACTTCATTATATGTCGGCTCGAATGGCGCAATGCACTCGTTAAGTGGTGTTGGTACTTGGATAGTTACAGTTGCTGTCATACCAGCTAATTCATCTTGGTACTTCTCTTTAAATGGAGTGTATGAGATACCAGTTAAGGTAACCTCAGGTTGATCTCTGTAATAGTAGTAAAGACGGGCTAACACATCATCAATGTATTGTTGACACTGTGACTGAATAGTAATGTAGTTGTCATACTCATCACCCTCTTCACCACGTGCCATGTCCATTATAATCACATTAAACTGGTAGTTCATTACTGATTGGTTTCTTGTGCTAGTACCAGGCAATAAGAATAAGTAAGGGTAATCTACGCCTTGCTCTTCAGGTCCCAATTGTGATTGAGTCTTTAAGTCTGACAGTTGTCCATAACCGAAGTCTTTCAACATGCGGTGTTCACCAACTATGGTTCTGAATCTGTTTATAATCTGCTTGTATGTCATGATTTAATCTTTTGTTTGCGTGCTTGTTGTGCAGCTGCTATTGCTTTCTCTTTCTTTATTTGTAAGAACGTTAGGACCTTATGTAATGGCTCTTCTGTAATCTGATCCATTTTAAGTATGTCTTCACCTGCAAGTTCTACTATAATCTGATACCAACCACGGCTCACATCTTTAGGGTTAAACTCTGCAACATCTACTAAGTCTTCATCACCCTCTTTAATACCAAAGAGTTGTGCATATTGTTTGTAGATTGATGTTCTCCACTTTATATATTGTTCTACCGAGGCGAGCGCTTCGTTGGCCCATGGTGTGTCGACGTCAAGTATCTCAAGTATTGCTTCTATATGCTTCTCAATACCAAGAGACACAAAACAATCTAAGTCCACAAACTGGCCAAAGTTGATAGACTCAAAATCTGGTTGATGCTTCAGAGTTCTAAGATTCATCGCTGAGATTATAAAGCCTATAAACAGTTGCATGCTATCTGGCGCAGCACCACTAAACTCATGAGCTGGTATACCACTAATAGTGTTGATGATCCAAGGCCAGTGTGCCTCGTTCTCAAACTCCCACTGCTGTAAGGCCTTCCACTCTTCTAGTGTAAGTCTTTCAGGTATTTCCCATTTGATGTCGCCAATGTTTACTTTTATCGCCATATAGTATTAAATATAAATCTTGTGAATTATGAATTACTAAAGTCTACCCATAACAGCGTAGGTTCCTATAGTCTTGTTTTGTTTACGATTGTAATTTGCAATTGCCAGAGACATTACAGTATCATCGTGCTGGCCACTTGGATGTCCGTATTTAATAGATCTTGTCTTAGGATTATAATCATATGTAAATATCTGAAGCTCGTTGTAGAGCCATGAGAATAGTTCTCTTCCAGGTATCTGAATCACATCATCATTCATATCTAATATAAGACCTTCTATGATTTCTTGTTTAGACTTTGAAGTGGTTACAAATGGTATTGTGTTTTGCCATTGCTTTTTTATTTGCTCAAAGATAACATCACCAATAGAGTTAACTTCGACCATTGCAGTTGCATTCCACTTGCGTAGTCTTGCTAGTATCTCATTGGTCATCTGAGTCCACTCTTGTGAATTAGCTCTGTAAATATCTACTACTTTACCAGTGGAGTCTACAAAGGTGGCTACTGTCCAGTCATTCTGTTTACCTAAATCAATTCCACAGTAGACTCTGCCTTGTGGTGCTGTCCATGCCGCAAAGCAGTTCTTGTCTATATTAGAGAAGACTTCACCACCTGAGTCTATGAATTGTGCTAAGTACTCTTGTTTGAATACATTCTCTGGCAGGGTTTTCTTTGCATCCTCTATTTCTATTGGATCTATATACGGAGTGTCATAAGAAGTACCTGTGTAGTTACTGTATTGTTGGTAGTCTTCACTCTGTCCTAATTGATATAAATCATAGAACCAGTTTTTACCTTTTGGTGTTGAGATGAATAGGACTTTTTTGCCGCGGACCATAAAGACTGGTCTTATTGCTTCTTGCCAGGCTTCGTCTTTACAGAAGGCAGCCTCATCGATAATCCCATAGTCACATGTGAGACCACGGATGTTATCGTATCTTTCAGCTGAGCGAAAAAGAATCTGAGTACCATTTTTAAGAATAATTTCATTTGATGAGTAGTTACATGATTTTACAATACCAGATTCACCAATGGCTTGCATTAGTTCTTTCTGGACTTTATCTGTTTGTGAGTAAACTGGAGAGACCCACAGTATTTTAACTGGTCCATGATTAATACCCCAATAGAGGATAAGATTCATTGCCATTAAGGACTTACCAAACTGACGGCCTACACAAGCTACATGGAATTTTGATTCACTCTTTAATATAGATTGAATCATTTGTCTTTGTTTATTGTGAGGCGTAAATCCTGTAAACTGCATTAGTCTTCTCTTTGGTTAGGGTCATTGACATCTGGCCCAAATTGAAACTTAATATTTTTAAATAGGTCTTCACCATCATTACCAGTTACTTCTGTTCTGGCTAACTTAGGGATGATATATTCTGAAAGACGTATCATTATATCCATGGCTTTAGCAGGGTCCTCAGAAGCCACCTGTGATATCCAGATAGACATTCTATCTAAGTTATCCTCTGTTAGTTTTTGATAGGCTTCTCTAATTTGTTTAGTAGTCTTATTAGGTATACCTTTTGGTCTACCTTCTCTATTAATGTTTTCGTCTCCTCCTTTAAATGCCATCGTCTTCTTTTGTTTTTTTGGTTTTCTTGTTTAACTTCTTAAGTTGTTTGATTGCATCTTCTATTGCTTCTAATGTTGTTGCTCTAACGGTATACGTAATACCACTAATTGTTACTTCTCTCTTGATCATAATAATGTTTAATTGTTTTTTTAACATTTGCTACGCAGCGGCCACATCCAGTCACTGCTTTGTTTTCACCAGTTAATCTATTATAAACAGCGAATAACTCTTTATTTTCTTCTGGTGTCATCCTTACATTACCTAGAATGTGTGGATGTTCGTCTAACCATTGTTTGTCTTGTAGTGTCATAGTGTATACTTAAATATAATGTTTGCTAATATTGAAGAGATGGCTGCATAGAGTATACCTTTGAAGCCAAATTGAACCATTAGTGGTATGATTGAAATCCAGTAGGTCATACACATGTCACACTTAAATGGTTTTTGGGGTAACTCTGGTAAATCAAAATGGGCTATAAAGTCTGTGACTAGGTGACCTAGACATGCAAAGCCTATTATTTGTAATATTAAATCACTCATAGAATATGTTATTATTTTGTAGGGTTAGTTGTATGTATGCTTTTGCTTCTTCTACTGCTTTAGCGATACTTGTTCTTGGTATTTTAGTTTGGCGCGACAATTCTGAGAAGTTTGGCTCTTTAATCCACATCTCAAACAGTACAGCTCTAAACCAGAGTTCTATAGTATCTGCCTTCATGTCTTCCAGAATACCTTGGATAGCCTCTGTTGCAATATCTTGTTCTAAGTCATATATGTTATCATCTTGAATATTATCGTGTGACTGGGGCAATCCATGCATTCTGCCTTTTTGTCTGTATATTGTATGATACTTACTAGTAGATGAATGAAATGATCTATGTATAATACCGCTAAGAAAATTCATCGCTCTGCCAGCATCGACAAGTTCCTGTGCTCTTTCATGTTCCATAAATTCAGCTATAGCAAAATGTGCTACTTCTTCTGATTCTTGACTTGAGCGACAAATCTTCTTAGACATGGTAATAATTTGCTCGTAGTTATCTGTTAGGAAATTATTCAAATCTTTCTAGTATATCTTTTAACATGAGGCAGCGTTCGTACTGCTCAGTATCCTCTAACCTAATAAGATCAGATGCTATCTCTTCTAATGCAAGATCTAAATCCATATCATTTCGGTCATAGTAATATTCAAATACCCTTTCTTGTGCTTCTTCTTTATCAGCTTGAGAACAACTAGGGTAATTATCATATACCATTCTATTTAGCTTTCGTCTTCGCACGGCTTTGGTTTTTTTATATAGCCTTGTATCTCTCTACCTAAATGGAATTCTTTTAAACCCCATGCATTAGTGTTATACCTATCAATGCTACGTGAATTATCTTCAAGTAAATTCTGGTTAAGGCAACCTAATAAGTATATGTAAACGTAACGTGCTCTTTGATCTTCTAACTCGACTTCATAAAATTGTTCTACTCTAGTTCTACCTCTTTCTCCTGGTTGACGCGTCATCTTAGGTTCTGGTAAACTAAAACAAACAACCTCATCGTATATATGTCCAATTGTAATACGTTTAGTGTGAGCGGTGTGGGTATGTAACCAGTCTACAAGGCCATTGTTTCTTTTATCACAGATACGGACTACATCGTCTATATGTAAAGTATAGGTATCATCCCAGCCATGTTGTCTGGCCATTCTATCGCAAAACCAAAAAAATACTTTAAGGTGATCGTCTTCTATTTCAGTAACCCATTTTGGTACAGTTATCTTCATATCGTTTGTTTAGTTATGTATCTTACTTAATAATCATTATCAAAATCTATGGCTAGACTAAGCATTAATGGATCAATATCGTTTTGCTTTACTTCTTCCCTAAAAATATCAAAAGAAAAGGATTCAGGCTTAGTACTTTCTATAGTTACTTCTTTAGTAACTTTATCTTGTACCTTATCTAGTATATGGGTTGGCTCGTTTTGGGCCTTTGGCTGGCTTGTTTTGGGCTGGTCACTAGCTCGTTTTGGGCCTTTGGCTGGCTCGTTTTGGGCCGGACACTGGCTCGTTTTGGGCCTGTAACCATTTTCTAAAACAAACTGTAATTCATCATTATCAATAATAAGTACCTGTCTATTATTAGTTAATTTTCTAACTACTTTAACAATACCGTTATCTTTTAATTTTTTAAGACATCTCTTGTATGTGTTTCTAGAGATACCATATAAATCAGAATATTCTTGTTGAGATAAGAAATGTTGTTTTTTATTCTTTGCCCAAGATCCAATGACAGCAACCATAATTGCTTCATCGGATCCTAGTTTTAATAACTCTATTTCTAATTTTATAAATGCCATGTGTTACGTTTTTTTTTAGTATTTGTTGTTCCAGTTATAAACTACTCTTTTAACTGAGATTGCAGATCTGTTCATAAATCTTGCAATTTGTTCAAATGAGTAGCCTTGTGTTCTGTACTGTCTAATCATTGCGATTTCAGTTTGATTCATTTGTGTTCTTCCTTTTGGTGCTTCCATGTTTTCTTGTTTTTGTTTAAGTTAATATAGTTATTATATAAGCCACAATCTAAATGTTTCATGTGGTTCTTAATATATATCAAACTAATTTTAGAAAAAAGTCAGATTGTGTGAAACATAGTAAAAATAAGGAGTATAATGATTATATCAATAACATCTCCAAAAATGGCTTGATATATAAATTGGCACTTGCATAGTGTTACGTTTTTATTTTTTTTTACGAAGAGCCACTGTTTTTTGCCATTCAGTGGCTCTTTTTTTGTCCAAACTTTAGAGCAAAAAGAAAGGGTACCTAAATTAATAGATACCCTTTCAGCCTAAATATAACACAAAACTGAGTGCTGTGTCTCAAGCAACACTCTTATTATATATCCCCTTTTATTATACTGCTGTTATAACCAATGCACCTGCATCAGATACAGTTAGTTTATATTCTGTACCATTAGGTGAATGCATGATAATACCACCACCATTTACAGTAGTTTCTAATTCTTTTACAGAAACTGTATTTGCTTTACTAGCCGTTACACCAGCTCCTAGTGCAACAGCACCGTTAACATCTGTAACCACAGCTCCGTTACCAATAGCGATTTTATCATTAGTACCTGTACCTTGAATATCTACATTAGTACCAATACCAATAACATCTCCACCTCTAACGTTACCACCAGAACCAATGTTAATAGGTCTGTAGTGGTCAAAATTACCAATTGATTGGTTTAGGTTACGCCCAACTGCAACACCAGCATCTCTAACTGTTTTTACATTCCAACCGATGGCTACTGAACCATCACCAGAACTAGCGTTTGCTACAGCCAAATAGCCAATTGCAATCCCGTTTTGGTTTGAACAGTTACTTTCAATCCCCATACTAATTGAGTTTGCAGCAGAAGCTGCAGATTGTTTACCTACCGCAACAGAAATATTACCAGATGCGTTACAACCAGTTCCCAACGAAACACCGTATGAACCACTAGCTTCACAATAGGTACCTATAGCTTGAGCAAATGAACCCGACGCAACAGCAGACGCGCCATATGCATTGGCAAAAAAATTAGTAGCTTGTGCACCTTTACCAATAGCAATAGTGTCTACATTACTTGCAATGGCAGGAGTAGCAGTTAGGACTGAAGCTATACTGTCTGTGCCAGTACCTGCAGCTAAACCGCCAGCAGTAATACCAGTTACGTTACCAGTAAAGTTTACACCAGTAGTAGATACTTGGATTGGCAGGACACCACCATTACCATCTTCTAGATTTTTTAAAGTTGCAGTAATAGGTGCATTATCTGCAGTCTTGATAAGACCCGTGTAGGTGTCTTGAATTTTTGTATTTATTAAACTTGACATAATTTATTGTTAATTTTTTTGTTTTCTGTCTTCAATGTTTTGTTTTAACTCAGTATATGCATCTAACATTTGTTGAGTGTTGTTGGCTCTAATATCATAGATTTCGCCGTCAATGATTACTTTATATATTTTCATATTATAGTGTAAATGTTTGTTGTACAGTGTCTACAGCCCAAGCGGGGGCGGATTGTGGTTGAGAAACTATTGTAGTTTGCCCGTTTTTAATAACATATGATCTCTCACTTGGATAATCACCTAGGTTTTTAGATACTGTTCTATAATTACCAGTAGCAGGCACAGTCCAAGATCTTGCATTTAACATTTGTTTCCAACCAGTAGAACCGCCACCTGGTAAACCACCGGGTTCATATGTTTCAAATCTCAATCCATAAATACCACTGTTGCCACCGGTGATAGTATCTGTTTTATAAAATTGTTGTCCAACTAGACTACCAGAACTCTCATAGTTTAATAATAATTGTAATGATATGAATCTAAATGGATTTTCATTGTATTCAATAGGTTCCCAAACTGCTGGTGATGTTTCTTGTTCTAACTGGAACCAACCATTATTCCAACCATCTCCATATGAATCAAACATATCAAGAGTTAGAGTTATAGTATTAGCTGCTACAATATAAATGTAGTCATCAGTAGCTGGGCTCACATTACCTGCATTATCAGTTGCAGTTACACTAACCAAGTGTGCAGTACCAGGTGCTAATGAACCTGATAATGGATTAGTAATTTGAACTGACCAATCGCCTAATGCATCTGTTTGACCAGTATAGATTTGTGCATCCGCTGTTAGTGTTATGTTGCTGTATGGTTCAGCCGTTCCTGTAATTATTGGTGTATATGTTCCTTCAGGGAAAGTAGATCCTGTCCAAACTGGTGCGTCTGGAGCTATAGTATCTGTTGCCCAATTAACATCTGTTTGATTCCAAAAACTAGTTACCTCATTCCAAATTAATTCAATTACTGGAGGTGTACCACTTGCTTGTGAAATTGCATACCACCACGTTCCATTTTCTGGTGCAGTAATATTATAATAGTTTGCCAATGCAATAGTCCAAGAACCATAAAGAGGTTCAGTAATTCCAAAGTGATAACAAAGTGCTTGCAACCAACTTGAATTAACTGGTTGTGTAACACCTAAGAATTCACAATAAGCCTGTAACCAATTACCATTTACTGGTTCAGTTACTGCTCCTGAAGTCTGATTAAATACGTATGTTTGTTGTACTGATTGCATATTTATGATTTTAATTTAGCGATTGCGTCTATTGCTCCCTGTGTGCCGATATAAACTGCAGCTATAGTTACCCAATCAGAACTGTTTAAAGTACCCCAGAAGAGCCCTATTGAAGCCACAACAAATACCATAAGCTTTCTGCTTACATATCTATTTAGTATTGCGTCTATCCTTTGTCTCATTACTTAAGTATACTTTTAATTTTTTAATGTTAGTCTGTGTACTCTTAGTTACAGCTGCTACAATCGGGGTCGCAGTCTGTTCCACAGTCCGCATAGATCCATAAGTCATTTCTTCTGATTGGTATATTTGTTTGTAATCCACTGAAATAAGGGTTTCTTCTGTTAGGTGTCATGCCATCATTAGGCGTTGGGTTCTGATATAATGGGAACATCTGAGGATGATCTTGCAAGTATTCTAACATTCTCTTGTTATAAAACTCTGCAGTGTCCACAGCAGCATCTCTAAGATACTTCATTTCATCTAATGTAGTTGCTCCAGTCTCTTCACTAGTACCATTTAAGATACCTTTTTCTACCATCTTATACTTTAAGTTAGGTAATAAGAGGTATAAAGCATATTGAATTAAGGTAGGTCCAACATAATCTTTAAGAAAAGCAGACTCATTTGCATTTAGATCATTAGCTACTATACCCTCTTTAAGTCTTTTATAAAAAGGTGTACCTAATGTATCTTGAATGTATATGTCCTGAGCTTGTAAAATAGACGGTGTTAGAACATCAATACGAATATTGTTGTCTAACGAAGTCCATTGCTTCATTCTTTGTTCTGATACTAATAATACTGTTTCCATTATAGTGATTCGATATTTGTTTGAGGTTCAACATCAGTTACTTCTTCTTCGTTAACTAATTTGTTAGGTCTAATCTTTATACCAACATTGTAACCAGCTAATCTTAACATGTATCCAAATCCACTAACAATCTTCTTTCTTTTAGGTTCTACTACTGTACCTTCAAAGTGTGCGTAAGCAACTTTAATTTCTTCTGAATTATTAGAGAAACCTGATGCATCTTTAATACCTAAAAGTAATGGAGATGTGATTCTGTGTGCTGTTAAAATTCTACTAGAGATTCTTTCTTCTAATAACAAGTAGTAGTCATCATTAGCAGAATCAATAGGAGTAACTTGCATTTCTTTACCAGGTTCTGAGAATGCTAAGAAGAAACGACCTGCGTTTTCTGTTCCTGTAAATGTTTTTTCAATTTCTTTGTATACATCACGTCTTTCTTCTGGACTTGGTACACCATTTCTAAATTGTACAAACATAGAAGGTGCTAACCCATTCGCTATATTATTAGCGTGGAAGCGCGAAACCTGTGCATCTAATGAAATATCATTCATTGCAGCCACATAGCCAGGAAGAGGATAAACCTGATTACCTGGTGTGTAGTTATAAAAATAGAATACTTGAGATGCATTATCACCCTTGTTATCAGTTGCATCAAATGCCTTGTATGTTTGATAAGGGTACTTTCTTAGATTTGCCCAATCAGCAGAGTACATATACTCTTCAACTTCATCTTCTTCGTTTGGTTTACCTGATCTTACATTAGCAAAAGGTAAGTGGTACATTTCTACAATCTTACTTCTTTCTTTATTCCATACTACATTAATAGCATAACCATTATAAAGAGTGTAATCTAGAGCAATCTTTTCAAATATTTCATCAATTGTTTCACCCTTTTGGTTAACGTACTCATCACCGATGATTTCAATACCATCGCCAACAATACCAGCTGTAATAGCGTCAACACAAGTATGATGCATCGCAGAAGTGTCATATAATTCTATTAATGATTGTGGGAATAGGTTTAAGTTACCGTAGTACATGTATTCCTTGCCACGTACTTCTTTGATATCTGGTAATTCTACTGCTTGGAACTGTGCTCCGTTAACTGCGTAAATTCCTTCTGGTGTTGATCTCATATCTTTATTTTAATAATTTGGTCTATAGAACACGTCAGCCACTCTTTCTTCTGTTGCTGGTGTACTTGTAAAGTTAGTTGTTCCTAAACCTCCACCTGGTTCTGTTATAATTTTAACTAAACCAGCTTCTAATGTTTCTAGATTCTTAACTAACCTCCAGTTATATATCCCGTTTTTGTGAGCATCACCAAATCCTGTAGGAAAGGTAACCTCTAATGTAGTATATCTTGCGTTAGTCAAAATTATAGTAGCAGCCATTTCAATTGGTTGATGTGACCATTGTGAAGTTAGTACAAAAGTCCAATCACCTGTTAAATTAGGCTGGTTTACACTAAACTGTCGTGTCAATGCTGATTCTGGTACTAGTATGGTCATAAACTTAGTTAATATTGGTTGTATACATATAAATATAAAAACACTGTAAATTGACATGGAATAAAAAAAGGACCACATTTCTGTAGTCCTTTCTTATTTTTAATGTTTAAAGTTTATTCTACGATAGTAGATGTAACTTCAAAGATAGGGCTTGCTTCTAATCCACCTAATACGATTTCATATCCGTTTCTATCTCCATATGCAGTACCACTAGTTGCAGAACCAGATACCAAGAAGGCACCTTTTTCTACACCGATAGACCAATATTTACCATTACCATCTTTTGCAACTACAACCATAGTTGTTGCTTGCGCCATTAGTAATAATTGATCTCTTTTAGCAGCTTCCATCTTGTTAAAGACCATTGTTAATTGTTGGTCAAAGAATAGAGTACCATTCTCTTGTGAAACTGTAGTAGTTTCAGTGATAGAGCTCGACTGGCGAGGAGTTTCGAATGTGAAAAAATCAGAAGGAGTTAAAGCAGCACCACCTACAGTAATAGCGGTAATTACTCCTGCTGATTCTGTGATTGATTGAACAGGTCCATTAGCAATGAAAATCTTTTCGATACCACCAGTACCGTCATTACATAAATCTAAGAAACCTGCTGTTAATGCTGAACAACTCATATTTTAATTGATTTTTTTAATTTGTTAAAAACTAGGAGCCGAAGCTCCTAGTCTAAGTTAATTTACGCCATGTCGTTAGTAGCGAACAAGTTCACTTCACCAACTCCAACACCTAATCTCCAAGCAGCTCTGAACTTCATTACGTCAGCAGCTTCGTCATAGAAGAAACGGAAAGTATCCAATTCGTCAGTCAAACCAGTTGCAGCCAAGATCATTTTACCTGGGCCAGCAAATTTGTAGTTAGAACCTACAAGACCTGAAGACTTAACAACAGTTACGTTAGTACCTGGTAAGATCATAATGTCATTACCTTCAACTGAGTTGAAGTGGTACAAGTTTTGAGCAACTAGGGCTCTAACTAATGCTCTGTATGCATCAGGAGAAACTACCATGATCAAATCGTCTCTGTCTTTTACAGACTCGTCGATTGCATCATACAAGTCTAATGCTTGCTCGTATGCGTTTGTTGCAGTCCATGCAGCAGGTACACCAGCTTGAAGGTTTGCACCATTAGCAGAAGTAACTTGGCCTTTAAGACCTAAAGTAGTTCCGAAACCGTTGATTAAGAAACCTTCGTTGTATTTTCTCAATTTGTCTGTGTAAGACTCAGAGATAACTTGCTCGAAAGGTAAGAAATCGTTACCAGTTCCTGCGTTCATAAATGCAGAAGTGTACTTAGCACGTAAGTCTTCGATACACATTTCTGTTTTAGATTGTAGAGACTCAATAGTCACGTTAACTTGAGAATAAGTTACTTGACCATCTGAAGCCCATCCACATGATAATGCTGATACAGGTAAGTCTGCGTCAACAAGGTTAATTGCTACAGTTCCACTAGTGAAACCGCTTCTAAGATCTACATAATCAAGTAGATCAGTTTTTAATACAACTTTAGAGATAAGGTCCAATGATAATTGGTCCGTATATGCTGGTAAAGCTGAAACATCAAATCCGAATGCCATAATTTTAAATAGTTTTTTTAATTTTGTTAGTGTTTGCGGATAGCTCTAAGCGCATCCATTCTTTTTGCTAGATTTTCATCTGCGATAGCTTTGTTTTCCGCAAATGTGTTTCTAATTGGTTTTGCTGCAGGCTCATCTGCAAGCTTTGAGAACTTAGCTTTAAGTTCTGTTACTTCTTCAGTTAATGCTGCGATCTCTTCAGTGAATGGAGCAATCATTTCAGCGATACCTGCTAATAACTCTTCAGTTGCAGGAATAGCTTCTTCAGAAACTGGAGCTTCTACTACTACCTCTTCCATTACCTCTTCGATAACTTCTTCAGGTTTAGCTTCTGCTGCAACTTCTGAGATTTCCATAATCTCACCATTAGGACCAACACCAATTAACTGACCGTCTACAGTTTCGTGGATACCTTCAGGTGCATATGGTGATTCTTCGCCTTCTCCTACTTTTACAAGTAAGGTTGCGCCAACCACTAATTCGCCTTCAGTATATACGATAGTACCATCAACTAATTCAGCATCTGCCATTTTAGTCTCAGTTACAACTGCTTTGTCTGCTGCGAGCATAACTCTCAACTTCTTAACCATGTCGTTTACTGTCATAATATTGAATTTTTTTAATTTATCTGGACAACCCAGACATATCTAAATATAGAATAGGTCTATATTGACAAAAGTTCTATATTAATATGAACACACACGCCCGCCCACACGGGAGGCTTATCTATAATGACTATAAATAAGCAAAAAAATGCACAAATATTTTTTTATCTCAATTATTTTGTGTATATTAGTAGTATACTAATGGAGATAACTCCGATAAAACAAATAAAAATGAAACAAGTAACAAGAACAATTATGAATTTAAAGAAAATGTCTGAACTAGAACTTGAAGACATAATGGTAGAACTCAGAGACCAAGTAGAAGCCCAATGTGAATGGGGTTCTGGTATGGACGATGTAGATCCTAGATTTAAAATTAATGTCGAAGAAGCTAGAGATCTATGTTTAGGTACAAAGTATTTAGAGACCAAGCAAGAACTAATCGAATACATTAGAAAAGCTGACACAGTGCTAATGCGCAAGATGACTGTAGAAGCAATGTATAACTTCTCATTTTAAAATAATTTGAAACAAAGGACCAATTGGTCCATATAACTAGTATAATTTAAAAATAAAAACAAAATGGTAAATTTAAAAAACAAAATCTCAACTAAAGAAATATTCTTTATTGAACACGGCAAAGCAGAATATGAATTCTTTGCTAATGATGTTAAAGAAGCATTAATTAATAATACATTTAACGATCACTTCTTTTTCTATTCACCTCCAGGTTTTAGTAAGACATATACTACTAATCAAGTTGCAAAAGAAGCAGGTATTAGCTTAGTTAAGTTTGAAGGTAGCATGGGTTTATTTGCATTCTGTGCTGACGTGGCAACTGTATTATTAAATGCACCAAAGGACGATAGTAAGATCTATTGTTTGTTTGATGACTGTGATACTCTATTTACTAAGGGTGATAATCTTAATACTCTTAAAGGTGTATTTGATAAAGATCGTAATGTACTTTCTTATCGCAAACAATTAGGAGGCCAATACATGTCATTAGATGATACACAAAAAGCAGCTATTGACCAATTTAGAGAAGAAGGACGTGGTGGTTTCTCAATACCTACTGAAAGATTTGTATTTATTACATTAAGTAATAATTCATTAGCGTCGGCCGATCAAGTTGAAGATGCTACAGATTCTAAAAGAGCACATTATATGGATTTAAACGCAATTCGCCGACGCGTACAATATAAAGAAGTTGTTTTTAGTGAAGGAGTTGATTGGGGTTATTGTGCTAATATTCTTTTAAATAGCCAATTAGCAGAGCAATGGATGCCAAATATTACCGAAGAACAAAAACTAGAAATTTTAAAGTTTACTTCACCTACTAACAATTGGCATAAGATGACAGAACGTAACTTATCAGTATTTGATAAAATGGTAAAAGATATGGTACGTTTTCCTGATTTTTATTATGATCGTTGGATTTCTCAATATATTAAAAAATAATAATATGAGCTGGATAGATGGCATTAATAAAAAATTAGAAGACCAAAGAGCTAATTATAAAGAGTCTTTAGAAAGTGGCAAGGCTGGCAAGCGTAAACGCTCTGCAGATGCTAAAAATGGCGGTCATGTAACTGGTAATAAACATAAAGAGTCTGGACATATTCAAAGTCTTAATGATTACCCTAGGGCTGAAGGTCAAAGAGCAGAAGCTGGTAAAAAAGGCGGTAGTAAAAATGTAGAAACTGGATGGATAAATGAATTTCAAAAGATTGGTACTACTAACGCTACTGCAAAACTAGAAGCTAAAAAATTAGATGAAATTAAAATATTGTACGATATTATGGAATCTGATAAACTATATAGATTAGCTGATCTTGTAAAAATAATAACACATGTTAAAGAACGAAGATTAGGTAGATTACTATATGATGAATTAGCTAACCCTTATATTTTAATACAAAAAAATGGACAAAAAACTTTTTTTAAAAAGAAATAATTAAACAAATAATATGAAATCAAATTTAGAAACAAAAAAAGAATTAGTGCTTAAAGCAATGGATCACTATAGTGAGTGTACAATGACTCTTAGTAACAGTATTAGTGAAATCCAGAATGATAAGTTACAAAAGGAATTAAATAATACAGTAAAGGCTGTAACATCTATCTTAGAAGCTTACAATCAACATAGGACTGCTATGTTCGAAGAGCATGGATGGGAAGTTTATAAAGATAAAGAATAATGGAACCACGTAAACTATCACTACATCACGCTGCCAAGATTAGAGAGTATTATGATCAAGGCGCTACACAGAATTGGTTAGCAACCAAGTTTGGTGTCAGCAAAGGAACTATTAAACTAATAGTCCAGCGTAAAACTTATAAAGAGGCTTAGTCCTCTTTTCTTTTTCTATCTCTAATCCTCATTACATTTAGTATAATACCTGTGATGATTAGCACCATAGTTAGTATACTATTGAAATCTACCATAGCTGCACCTGCTG
>Ga0209771_1000600_pt1 | contig 24020 bp, 36 predicted proteins | sample SaaInl59LU_5_DNA_FD_184639 | JGI IMG/M metagenome (GOLD analysis project Ga0209771, IMG submission 184639) | Marine microbial communities from expanding oxygen minimum zones in the Saanich Inlet - ESP_59LU_5_DNA (SPAdes) (version 2) | ecosystem: Environmental > Aquatic > Marine > Intertidal zone... | reverse complement strand
TGTTTTTTATTTTAGCAAGCAGGATTTCCGAAGTATGTCAAAACAGAAAACACAGTTTCAATTTTCAGCAAATGTTTGGAGAATTCCATTGGTGCTGCTTTTTGTAATGTGGGCTTTGTATTGGATAGAAATAAAGTTTCACTTCAATTTTAACACAAAGGGTATTTTTCCGCGGCAGATATCTGGATTGCAAGGCATCGTTTTTGGGCCTTTTGTACACGATAGCGCAAAGCATTTGCTCAACAACAGTTTTCCGATGCTTATTTTTGCAGGAATGCTTTTCTATTTTTACCGAGAAGTGGCCATGAAAGTACTGCTATTCGGTTTTTTTGCAACAGGACTTTTGACGTGGGTCATAGGTGTGTCGGCTTATCATATTGGGATGAGTGGATTGGTTTATATGCTCTTTAGTTTTTTGTTTTTTAGTGGGATATTTCGAAGGTATTACCGATTGATAGCCGTTTCTTTCGTAGTGATCTTTTTGTACGGTGGTATGGTTTGGTTTTTGTTTCCTGTTGAAAAAGGAATTTCTTGGGAAGGACATTTGTCGGGTTTTGTTACCGGCTTGTTTCTAGCCGCTTATTACCGCAGAATAGGACCGCAAAAACTACCGTATAAATTTGTTCAAAATGAATTTGACACCTGGTTCGATGAGGATGGAAATTTCAAGCCACCTGAAGCCGAAGAAGAAATAGGTTGAAAACGGTCGATGCATCTTCATGGTTTCGCATGCGCCGAAAGAATTTTTTTTGAGAGCTCAAGAATTACATTCGCTGTCGCACAGCTTCGTATAAAAAAGCACCACAAGCCACAGAAACATTCAAAGATCCGATGTTTCCTTTGAGAGGAAGTTTGGCTTTTTTATCGGCCATTTTTAAAATTGAAGGGTTGATTCCTCGATCTTCCGATCCCATAATGATGGCAGTAGGTTTTTGGAAATCTACTGCGTAGAGGGAATCTTCTGTTTTTTCTGTTGCAGCCACAATTTGAATTTCAGCGGCTTGCAAAATAAACAAGGCGTCTTTGATGTGGTCGACCTTGCAGATAGGAATGTTGAAAGCAGCTCCTGCAGAGGTTTTGACAGTTTCTGCATTTACAGGTGCATTGCCCTGTTTTTGAATGACAATGCCATGGACTCCTGTGCAAGCAGCTGTTCGGATCATCGCTCCAAAATTACGCACATCTGAAACTTGGTCTAAAAGCAAGAACAACGGGGTTTCTTCTTTGGCAAGAGTTGCAGTGACCAAAGCGTCCAAGTCATGGAAGTCAATTGGTGCAATTTGAGCAACTGCACCCTGGTGGTTGCTGTACTTAGAGAGTTTGTCTAGCTTTTCAACCGGGACATAACTGAATGCGATGTTGTTTTTTTTCAAAGTTTGCATCAACTCTTGCATCAAAGCTCCTGAGCTTTCTTTTTGTACAAATACTTTGTCAATAGAATTGTTGCTATGTATTGCTTCTAATACAGCTCTGATTCCAAAAATTCTTGAGGTTTTTGCTTCCATGCGGCAAAGGTAGTTTAAATAAATAAAATACAGCTTGAGGACGGTGATGGTTTTTTTGTGAAAAAACCAGAATCAAAGGCATGGGTTCGCCATTGCTTTAAATTTTTCAAACTCAATACCGCGAAGGGGGCAGTATGCTGAAGTTGCGTCGTTTTTTGCGTTCAGAAAGAACTCACAAATTTGAGAAGGAACAACCCGTTGTCAAGGTCAGACGATGACTGATTTGTTTTCTCAAAGCATAGCTGCTTTCGCTTTTTTTAAAAAACTTTGGATCGGGTTCAGGATGCCTTTTGTCTTTAAAGCGATGTTGCGCTTTTGGAGTTCGTTTGTAAGAGAATCTAAAGTCTTGTGTTTTTCTTTTCATTTCCCGAATGGATGGCGTTGCAACGCAACGAATTCTTTGGAGAAATGTTCAATCGTATACTTTCCGTTTCTGCATGGAGAGAAAAAACACAAACCAAGCAAAGCGTGCATCGAAAGAGGTTTGTTTTTTTCTATTGAAAATAAAATCAAAGGAAACATGCGTTGTCAGGACTCAGTTTTTTTTATCAATTCGACGGGTCTGTATAAGGATTTGAAATTTAGTGATTTGATGTTTGAATAAAAAGAAAAATATTGTACATTTGCACCCTCTAAAAAAGTTAGAGATCAATAAATAAACGTAATTTATAACAAATTAGTATGCCAACTATTCAACAATTAGTACGCAAAGGAAGAACCCAAAACACTAAGAAGAGTAAATCGGCTGCTTTGAATTCGTGTCCTCAAAGAAGAGGAGTATGTACACGTGTTTACACAACAACACCAAAAAAACCAAACTCAGCAATGCGTAAAGTTGCCAGAGTTCGTTTGACAAATGGTAATGAGGTAAATGCTTACATTCCTGGAGAAGGACACAATTTACAAGAGCACTCGATAGTATTAGTAAGGGGAGGACGAGTAAAGGATTTACCAGGGGTAAAATATCACGTAGTACGTGGTGCTTTAGATACAGCTGGAGTTGAGGGAAGAACTCAACGTAGATCTAAATACGGAGCAAAACGTCCTAAGAAGTAAATCCGTGAATGGTAGCACAGTATTTGTGTACGCCTCGATTTTATCAAAAAGAAAGTCGTAGTAGCAATATTACTACCAAGCACACAACAAAAAACACTCAGAAAACATGAGAAAAAGAAGAGCGAAAAAAAGAGTTCTCTTACCGGATCCTAAGTTCAACGATCAATTAGCAACACGTTTTGTAAACATGCTAATGTGGGATGGTAAGAAATCAGTAGCATTCAAAGTATTTTATGATGCATTAGACATTGTAGAAGAAAGAAAAGGAGAGGAAGAGAAATCTGCCTTAGAAATCTGGAAAGATGCATTGTCAAATGTGATGCCTCAGGTAGAAGTTCGCAGCCGTCGTGTAGGTGGAGCGAATTTTCAAATTCCAATGCCAATTAGACCGGATAGAAAAGTTTCGATGGCAATCAAATGGATGATATCTTATGCTAGAAAAAGAAACGAAAAAACAATGGCTCAAAAATTGGCAGGAGAGATTTTAGCTGCTTCGAAAGAAGAAGGAGCTGCTGTTAAGAAAAGAGTGGACGTTCACAAAATGGCGGAAGCAAACAAAGCATTCTCACACTTTAGATTCTAAGAAATGGCAAGAGATTTAAAATTTACTAGAAACATTGGAATTGCTGCACATATTGATGCAGGAAAAACAACCACTACAGAGCGTGTATTGTATTATACAGGAGTTTCTCATAAAATTGGAGAAGTTCATGATGGTGCAGCTACCATGGACTGGATGGAGCAAGAGCAGGAAAGAGGAATTACGATTACTTCTGCTGCAACAACTTGCGAATGGAAGTTCCCTGTAGAGAATGGACAAGCAACCCCTGATACCAAAGGATACCATTTTAACATTATTGATACTCCCGGTCACGTTGATTTTACGGTAGAAGTAAACAGGTCACTACGTGTATTGGACGGTTTGGTTTTCTTGTTTAGTGCTGTGGATGGGGTAGAGCCTCAATCAGAGACAAACTGGAGATTGGCTGACAACTACAAAGTTCCAAGAATCGGTTTTGTAAATAAAATGGACCGTCAAGGATCTAACTTCGCGAAAGTTTGTACACAAGTGAAAGAGATGTTAGGATCCAATGCAGTTGAAATCGTTTTGCCAATCGGTGAAGAGATGGATTTCAAAGGAGTGGTGGACTTGGTAAAGAACAGAGCGATTATCTGGCATGAAGAAACGCAGGGAGCTACGTTTGATATTGTAGACATCCCGGAAGATTTGGTTGAGGAAGCTGCAGAAGCGCGTGCGAAATTGATCGAAGAAGTTGCTTCTTACGATGAGAACTTGTTGGAGAAATTCATGGAAGATGAAAACTCGATAACAGAAGACGAAGTACATGCTGCTTTGAGAGCTGCAGTAATGGATATGGCAATCATTCCTATGATTTGTGGTTCTGCGTTTAAAAACAAAGGAGTTCAATTCTTGTTGGATGCGGTATGTCGTTACTTGCCATCGCCACTAGATAGAGACAGTATTGTAGGAACAGATCCTGATTCAGGTGAAGAAATCACAAGACAACCTGATGCGAAAGATGAATTTTCTGCATTGGCATTTAAAATTGCTACAGACCCTTTCGTAGGACGTTTGGCATTCTTTAGAGCTTATTCAGGACGATTGGATGCAGGTTCTTATATTTTGAACAACCGTTCAGGTAAAAAAGAACGTATCTCACGTATTTACCAAATGCATGCAAATGAGCAACAAGCAATCGATTTTATCGAGGCTGGAGACATTGGAGCAGCAGTTGGTTTTAAAGATATCAAAACAGGAGATACCATGTCTTCTTTGAAAGCACCTATTATTTTGGAATCCATGGACTTTCCAGATCCAGTAATCGGTATTTCGATTGAGCCTAAAACAAAAGGAGATGTAGATAAGTTAGGGATGTCTTTGGCCAAGTTGGCAGAAGAAGATCCAACATTTACAGTAAAGACAGACGAAGCTTCGGGACAAACAGTAATCTCAGGAATGGGAGAATTGCACTTGGAAGTTTTGGTGGATCGTTTGAAACGTGAATTCAAAGTAGAAGTAAACCAAGGAGAACCTCAAGTAGAATACAAAGAAGCGGTTACAAAATCTACGCAACACAGAGAAACTTACAAAAAGCAATCTGGTGGACGTGGGAAGTTTGGTGACATTGTATTTGAAATGGGACCTGTTGATGAAGATTTTGAAGGTTCAGGATTGCAGTTTGTGGATCAAATTAAAGGAGGACGTATTCCGAAAGAATTTATTCCTGCTGTAGAAAAAGGATTCAAAGAGTCTATGACAAATGGTCCTTTGGCAGGTTTCGTAATGGACACCTTGAAAGTGACGTTGACGGACGGTTCTTTCCACCCGGTAGATTCAGATGCTTTGTCGTTTGAGTTGGCAGCGAAGATGGGTTATAGAGCTTGTGCGAAAGCAGCTGGAGCAAAAATCTTAGAGCCAATCATGTTGTTGGAGGTGTTGACACCAGAAGAAAACATGGGAGATATCGTAGGAGATTTGAACAGACGTAGAGGGCAAGTAAATGACATGAGTGACCGTTCTGGTTCTAAAGTTGTAAAAGCGGAAGTTCCATTGTCTGAAATGTTTGGTTATGTAACAACGTTACGTACCCTGTCTTCAGGTAGAGCAACTTCAACAATGTCGTTCTCTCACTATGCACAAACACCTTCTAATGTATCAGAAGAGGTCATTGCAAAATCTAAAGAATAATCTGTAAATTATAAATCATGAGTCAAAAAATTAGAATAAAATTAAAATCTTACGATTATAATTTAGTAGACAAATCTGCTGAGAAGATCGTAAAGACGGTAAAGTCTACGGGAGCTGTTGTGAACGGTCCGATTCCATTGCCAACAAATAAAAAGATTTTTACAGTATTGCGTTCACCACACGTAAACAAAAAATCAAGAGAACAATTTCAATTGAGTTCTTTCAAAAGATTGTTAGACATCTATAGTTCTTCTTCGAAAACGATCGATGCTTTGATGAAATTGGAATTGCCAAGTGGAGTGGAAGTAGAAATTAAAGTGTAATTTCTTTCTTTTATAAAATAAAAACCTTCTCAGTTACGAGGAGGTTTTTTGTTTTTTAGAGGTTTCAAAGGGATGTGTTTTCTTTTGAAAGAATTGAGTTTTGGTAGTTTTAGCAAGAGTGTGTAAAAAAATACAAAATCATTTTTTTTTACAGTGAATAAACCTTACATTTGCACCTCATTTAAAACAAGGAAATTGCGTTTTGTGATCTCTTTGTACATGTCTGGAGCTGCGAGCGAAGGAAAAACGGTAAAAATAGAATCAGGGTTGAGGATATTTTACCCTGTTTTTTTTTGTTGAAAGTGAAGGATTTTACAGTGTTTGAATGAAAAGAATAAAATAGTAAACAATTAAATTAATAAATAAACATGTCTGGGTTAATAGGAAAAAAGATCGGAATGACCAGTTTGTTCGATGACAATGGAAAAAACATTCCATGTACAGTTATCGAAGTTGGTCCTTGTGTAGTTACCCAAGTCAGAACTGAAGAAGTTGACGGATACAATGCGTTGCAACTTGGTTTCGATGACAAAGCAGATAAGCGTGCAAGTAACGCTTCAAAAGGCCATTTTAAAAAGGCTGGAACAACTGCTAAGAAAAAAGTCGTGGAATTCAAAGGTTTTGATGAGGAGCACAAATTAGGAGATACTTTAACAGTAGATCTATTTGAAGAAGGAGAGTTTGTTGATGTATCAGCAATCTCAAAAGGAAAAGGATTCCAAGGAGTTGTAAAACGTCATGGTTTTGCCGGAGTTGGTCAAGCAACACACGGTCAACACAATCGTTTGAGAGCCCCTGGTTCTATTGGTGCTGCATCTTATCCAGCTAGAGTATTCAAAGGAATGCGTATGGCAGGACGAATGGGTGGAGACAAAGTGAAAGTTCAAAACTTAAGAGTTTTAAAAGTAGTTTCTGACAAGAACCTACTGGTTGTGAAAGGATGTGTTCCAGGTCACAAAAACGCTTACATAACGATTGAGAAATAATGAAAGTAGCAGTTTTAGATATTACAGGAAAAGACACAGGAAGACAAGTAGAGCTTTCTGATGCTATATTCGGATTGGAGCCAAACAAGCACGCTATCTATTTAGATGTAAAGCAGCATTTGGCTAACAAAAGACAAGGAACGCACAAAGCCAAAGAAAGAGCTGAAATTGCGGGGTCTACAAGAAAGATTAAAAAACAAAAAGGAACAGGTACTGCACGTGCAGGATCTATCAAGTCTCCGGTTTTTAGAGGTGGAGGTCGTGTTTTTGGACCAAGACCAAGAAGTTATTCATTCAAATTGAATAAGAACTTGAAGCGTTTGGCTCGCAAGTCAGCATTGAGTGCGCAGGCAAAAGATCAAAACATTGTAGTGGTTGAAGATTTCAACTTCGCTGCTCCAAAAACAAAAGAGTTCTTGACTGTATTGAAAGCCTTTGGTGTAGCAGACAAAAAATCTTTATTTGTTTTAGGTGCTGCGAGTAACAATGTGTACTTGTCGTCCAGAAACGTGCCAAAAGCCAATGTCATAACAAGTGCTGAGTTGAGTACTTACAAAGTATTGAATACAAGTAAAGTGATCCTTTTAGAAGGAGCTTTAGAAGGAATTGAGTCTAATTTAAGCAAATAGGTAGAGACATGCGTATTTTAATTAAACCTATTATCACGGAAAAAGCGACAAACGATAGCGAGTTGTACAACCGTTATTCATTTGTTGTCGCTCTTGGAGCGAATAAAGTGGAGATCAAAAAAGCTGTGGAAGCATCTTACGGAGTATCAGTTGAGAAAGTAAGAACCATCGTTTATCCAGCGAAAAGAACACAAAAATTCACGAAGAAAGGTGTAGTTTCGGGTTCTATTGGTCAATACAAAAAAGCAATCGTTCAATTGTCAGATGGTGAAGCAATTGATTTTTATAACAATATTTAATAACTAGATATGTCAGTTAGAAAATTAAAACCAGTAACACCAGGTCAGCGTTTTAGAGTAGTGAATGGGTTCGACGCCATTACTACTGATAAGCCGGAGAAAAGTCTATTGGCTCCGAATAAAAGATCTGGAGGTCGAAACAACAGTGGAAGAATGACCATGAAATTCATTGGAGGTGGTCATAAGAAGAAGTACCGTATTATCGATTTCAAAAGAGATAAAGCAGGTGCTGCAGAAGTATTGTCAATCCAGTACGATCCAAATCGTACTGCTTTTATCGCATTGGTTCAGTATGCTGATGGAGAAAAGAGATATGTGATCGCGCAAGCAGGATTGCAAGTAGGACAAAAAATTGAGTCAGGTTCAGGAGTTGCACCAGAAGTTGGAAATGCAATGCCGATGTCTGAGATGCCTTTAGGAACAACAATCAGTTGTATTGAGTTGAGACCAAGCCAAGGAGCCGTAATGGCTCGTAGTGCAGGAGCCTTTGCTCAGTTAATGGCCAAAGATGGGAAGTACGTAACGGTTAAAATGCCTTCGGGAGAAACCAGGTTGCTTTTGGCAAATTGTGTAGCTACCATCGGTGTGGTGTCCAATTCAGACCATCAATTACTTGTATCTGGTAAAGCAGGTAGAAGCAGATGGTTGGGTAGAAGACCTCGAACAAGACCAGTGGTGATGAACCCGGTTGATCATCCAATGGGTGGTGGTGAAGGAAAATCTTCAGGAGGACATCCTAGATCTAAAAACGGTATCCCTGCAAAAGGATTCAAGACAAGATCTAAGACCAAAGCGAGTAATAAATATATTTTAGAACGTAGAAAAAAATAATTAAGATATGGCACGTTCATTAAAAAAAGGACCTTACGTATTTCATAAACTTGAGAAGAAAGTTTTAGCAAATGTTGAATCTGGAAGTAAGTCAGTAGTAAAAACTTGGTCAAGAGCAACAATGATCACACCTGATTTTGTTGGTCAAACAATCGCAGTACATAATGGAAGATCTTTTGTTCCTGTTTATGTAACTGAAAATATGGTAGGCCATAAGTTAGGAGAATTTTCACCAACACGTTCGTTTAGAGGACACGGTGCAGATAGAAAAAATAAAGGTAAAAAATAGTAGGTATGGGAGTTCGTAAGAAAAATATGGCAGACCAACGTAAGGAAGCGAAGAAATCTATTGCTTTTGCTAAGTTGACCAACTGTCCTACATCACCAAGGAAAATGCGTTTGGTGGCAGATCTAGTAAGAGGAGTAGAGGTTGAAAAAGCCTTGCAAATCTTGAAATTTAGTTCGAAAGAAGCATCTATCAATGTTGAAAAATTATTGTTGTCAGCAATAGCTAACTGGCAAGCGAAAAATGAAGACGCGAGTATTGAAGAAGCGGGACTATTTGTAAAAGAAATTTGTGTAGATAGCGCAGGTATGTTAAAGAGATTAAGACCAGCACCACAAGGTCGTGCACATCGAATTAGAAAACGTTCGAATCATGTAACAATCGTGTTGGGGAATAAAAATAACGCAATTCAATCGTAAGTAGAGATGGGACAAAAAACAAATCCAATTGGAAATCGTTTAGGAATTATCAGAGGATGGGAATCTAACTGGTACGGAGGAAATAACTACGGAGATAAATTAGCTGAAGACAATAAGATAAGAAAGTACGTACGTGCTCGATTATTTAAAGCAAGCGTTTCTCGAGTAATTATTGAGCGTACTTTGAAACTTGTAACCGTTACTATCACGACCGCTAGACCTGGTATTATTATCGGGAAGGGTGGAACAGAGGTAGACAAGTTAAAAGAAGAGCTTAAGAAAATTACAGGAAATGATGTTCAAATCAATATTTTTGAGATCAAACGTCCAGAATTAGATGCTACTTTGGTTGCTTCTAGTGTAGCCCGTCAGATTGAAAATAGAATCTCTTACAAGAGAGCTATCAAGATGTCGATACAAGCTGCGATTAGAATGAATGCTGAAGGAATCAAAATTGAAATTTCAGGTCGTTTGAACGGAGCTGAGATGGCACGTTCAGAACACTTCAAAGAAGGTAGAATTCCTCTTTCTACTTTTAGAGCAGATATTGATTATGCACTAGTAGAAGCACATACTACCTATGGAAGATTGGGTATCAAAGTGTGGATTATGAAAGGTGAGGTTTACGGAAAAAGAGAATTGTCTCCATTGGTAGGTTTGTCTAAGAAGCAAGGTCCAAAAGGAGGAAACTCTAAGAAACAATCTCGTAATAGAAAATAAATTTTTTAGAATTAAGAAATGTTACAGCCAAAAAGAGTAAAATACCGTAAGGTACAGAAAGCGAAGGGTAATATGAAGGGGAATTCTCAAAGAGGTCACCAACTTTCTAACGGAATGTTTGGGATCAAAGCTTTGGATCAAAACCTTTTAACTTCTCGTCAAATAGAAGCAGCTCGTATTGCGGCGACTCGTTATATGAAAAGAGAAGGGCAGTTGTGGATTAAAATTTTCCCAGACAAGCCGATTACTAAAAAACCATTAGAAGTACGTATGGGTAAAGGTAAGGGATCTCCAGAATATTTCGTAGCTGTTGTGAAGCCAGGAAGAATTCTATTTGAAATAGGAGGAGTACCTTTTGAAGTTGCAAAAGAAGCATTACGTTTAGCAGCGCAAAAACTTCCCGTTCAGACGAAGTTTGTGGTCGCTAGAGATTTTGATAACGCATAATTGATAAAGACATGAAACAATCAGAAATTAAAGAATTATCAGTTGCTGAGTTACAAGAGAAGTTAGCAGAAGTTAAGAAGAATTATACAGATCTTAAGATGGCGCATGCAATTTCACCGTTGGAAACGCCTTTGCAATTGAAAGCTATCAGAAAAACTGCAGCTAGAATCGCAACAGAATTAACTGCAAGAGAGCAATAATAAGTTACAAGATGGAAAAAAGAAATCTTAGAAAAGAAAGAATTGGTGTAGTTTCGAGTAACAAAATGGAGAAATCTATTGTTGTTGCTGAGGTAAAGAAAGTAAAGCACCCAATGTATGGTAAATTCGTTTTGAAAACGAAAAAGTACGTTGCACACGATGAGTTAAACGATTGCAATATTGGGGATACGGTAAAGATCATGGAAACAAGACCTTTGAGTAAATCTAAACGTTGGAGATTAGTAGAAATCCTAGAAAGAGCGAAATAATATGTTACAGACGGAATCAAGATTAAGAGTAGCAGATAATACCGGAGCGAAAGAAGTTTTAGTAATTCGTGTTTTAGGAGGTACGAAAAAGCGTTACGCATCAATCGGAGATAAAATTGTTGTCTCAGTAAAAAGTGCGACGCCAAACGGAACTGCAAAGAAAGGTCAAGTACACAGAGCTGTAGTGGTGCGTACAACAAAAGAAGTAAGACGTAAAGATGGATCTTATATCCGTTTTGACGACAATGCTTGCGTGTTGTTGAATGCTTCAGAAGAAATGACAGGGACACGTGTTTTTGGACCTGTGGCTAGAGAACTTCGTGATAAACAATTCATGAAAATTGTATCATTGGCACCTGAAGTGCTTTAAAATTATAAAAAATGGCGAAGCTAAAAATCAAAACAGGAGACACAGTAAGAGTTATTGCTGGTGATCAAAAAGGTAAAGAAGGAAAAGTTGCCCGTGTTTTTATTGAAAAAAACAGAGCGATTGTAGAAGGTGTAAACTTGGTTTCAAAACACACCAAGCCGAGCGCACAAAGTCCTCAAGGAGGAATTGTAAAGAAAGAAGCTTCTTTGCACGTTTCAAATCTTATGTTGCTTGAAGGTGGAAATACCACCAAAGTAGGATACAGAGAAGAAGACGGCAAGAAAGTACGTTTTTCTAAAAAAACAGATAAAGCTATATAAGGATGAGTTATATACCAAGACTTAAAGAAGACTACACAAGTAGAATTGTAGCGGCTCTTAAAGAAGAGTTTGGTTACAGTAATGTAATGCAAGTGCCCAAATTGGAGAAAATTGTGCTAAGTAAAGGTGTGGGTGCTGCAATTGCTGACAAAAAATTGATCGATTATGCAATCGAAGAGTTGTCAACAATTACAGGACAGAAAGCAGTGGCGACGATTTCCAAAAAAGATATTGCAACCTTCAAGTTGCGTAAAGGAATGCCAATTGGTGCCAAAGTAACCTTGAGAGGAATTAAGATGTATGAATTCCTAGACAGATTGATCACTGCATCGTTACCACGTGTAAGAGATTTCAATGGAATCAAAGCTACCGGGTTTGACGGAAGAGGGAATTACAACTTGGGAATTACCGAGCAAATTATTTACCCTGAAATCAATATTGACAAAGTAAACAAAATTAGCGGAATGGATATTACGTTTGTAACATCTGCTCCTACTGATAAAGAAGCAAAGTCATTATTAACAGAACTAGGTTTACCATTTAAAAAGAACTAAGACATGGCTAAAGAATCAATGAAAGCCCGTGAGGTGAAAAGAGAAAAAACAGTTGCTAAATATGCTGCAAAAAGAAAAGCTTTGAAAGAAGCTGGAGATTATGAAGCATTGCAAAAGTTGCCAAAGAATGCCTCTCCAATACGTTTACACAATCGTTGTAAATTGACTGGAAGACCAAAAGGGTACATGCGTCAGTTTGGTATTTCGCGTGTAACGTTTCGTGAAATGGCAAATCAAGGTTTGATACCAGGAGTGAGAAAAGCAAGTTGGTAAACTACCAATAAAATAAGCAAGAACTTTATTTCTAAGGAGATAGAGTTCTTTTTGTAAGCAAGAGGGAAATTATTGCAGAATCTCAAGGATATTCTGCAATAATTTGTATCTTTGCAGGCCTTTATTTTGCAGATTTGTTGATAAAGGCAGTGTTTTAAGGCCTTGAAGCGCCTTTTGCACAAAACAAAATATTATAAATTGGTTTCAGGTTTGGTCTTAGAGTAAGACGAAATACCAAAACCGCAAACAAGTATATATGTATACAGATCCAATTGCAGATTATCTTACAAGGATAAGAAATGCTGCTGCTACCGGACACAGAGTCGTTGAGATTCCTGCTTCAAACTTGAAGAAGAATATGACGCAAATCCTGTTCGAACAAGGTTACATTTTAAGCTATAAATTCGTGGACGATAAGGTTCAAGGAGTAATCAAGATAGCGTTGAAATACGACCCAGACACCAAAGAATCAGTTATCAAAAAATTGCAACGTATCAGTACACCTGGTCTTAGAAAGTATGTGAATGCATCAGAGATGCCTCGCGTATTGAATGGCTTGGGAATTGCTATTGTTTCAACTTCGAAAGGAGTGATGACGAATAAGAAAGCGCGCCAAGAGAATGTTGGAGGGGAAGTTTTATGTTACGTTCATTAATAAAGAGATAGGATTATGTCAAGAATAGGAAAAAACCCAATAGCAATTGCAGAAGGTGTGACTGTTACTATCGGTACGAACGAAGTAACTGTAAAAGGAAAACTTGGAGAATTGTCTCAAGAATTGAAAGGTGGAATTACTGTGAAAGAAGAAGAAGGATCTCTAATTGTAGAACGCCCTTCCGACAGTAAGCCAGATAGAGCAAAACATGGATTGTACAGATCTTTGTTAAGCAACATGATAGAAGGAGTATCTAAAGGATGGACCAAAGAGTTGGAGTTGGTTGGAGTTGGATATAGAGCTTCTAATCAAGGACAAAAATTAGACTTAGCATTAGGTTTCTCTCACAATATTGTGATAGACCTTGCTCCGGAAGTGAAAGTGGAAACAATCTCTGAAAAAGGGAAAAACCCAATCGTAAAATTGACGTCTTTCGACAAACAATTGGTGGGGCAAGTTGCTGCGAAAATCCGTGGATTTAGAAGACCGGAACCATACAAAGGTAAAGGAGTTAAGTTTGTAGGTGAAGAATTAAGAAGAAAAGCAGGGAAATCTGCATAACATAAGAATTGGGAAGTAAAACAAGTCTTGTAAATCAGATTTGTCGAATTCACAGTTCATAATTTAGAATTAGTTATGGCATTATCAAAGCTTGAAAGAAGACAGAGAATTAAATCTAGAATTAGAAAGGTGGTTTCTGGAACAGCAGAAAGACCAAGATTGTCTGTGTTTAGAAGTAACAAGGAAATTTACGCTCAGTTGGTAGACGATAACACTGGGAACACATTGGTTTCTGTATCGTCAAGAGACAAAGCAATTGAAGCAACAGGATCTAAATCTGAAGTAGCGAAAGTAGTCGGAAAGGCAGTAGCAGAAAAAGCCATTGCAGCGAAGATAGAAACAGTTTCTTTTGATAGAAATGGTTTTTTATACCACGGTAGGGTTAAAGCATTGGCTGAAGCAGCTAGAGAAGCAGGTTTAAAATTTTAAGAAAGTATTATGTATCAAAAATATAAAAACGTAGAAATAGTAAAGCCAAGCGGACTAGAGCTAGTGGATCACTTAGTAGGTGTAAACAGAGTTACAAAAGTTACCAAAGGTGGGCGTGCTTTCGGTTTTTCTGCAATTGTTGTTGTAGGAGACGGTAACGGTGTTGTAGGGCACGGTTTAGGAAAGTCTAAAGATGTGGCTTCTGCAATTGCAAAAGCAATCGAAGACGCAAAGAAAAACTTAGTAAGAATTCCGATTATCAATGCTACTTTGCCACACGAGCAAAAAGGAAAGTTCGGTGGAGCGAGAGTGTTCTTGAAGCCAGCATCACATGGTACGGGAGTTATTGCAGGTGGAGCAGTTCGTGCAGTATTGGATTCTGTTGGAGTGCATGATGTACTGTCGAAGTCTCAAGGATCTTCGAATGCACACAATGTTGTGAAGGCAACTTTTGACGCATTGTTGCAATTAAGAAGTGCGCACACAGTAGCGAAGCAGAGAGGAATTTCTTTGGACAAAGTGTTTAACGGATAAATTGGAAATACGATGGGAAAAATTAAAATCACACAAGTAAGAAGCCAAATTAGACGTGAAGGTTCTCAAAAAAGAACCCTACAAGCATTGGGATTACGCAAAATGAATCAAACAGTAGAGCACGAAGCTTCTGCGACGATTCTAGGAATGGTAAATAAGGTGAATCACTTGATTTCTGTAGAGGAAATTAAATAAAAATATTAACGATGAGTTTGAATAACTTACAACCTGCGAAGGGATCTGTTAAAAAAGGAAAAAGAATAGCAAGAGGTGAAGGTTCTGGAAAAGGAGGCACCGCTGCTAGAGGTCACAAAGGGGCAAAATCGCGTTCAGGATATTCTAGAAAAATAGGATTTGAAGGAGGGCAAATGCCATTGCAAAGACGTGTTCCAAAGTTCGGATTTACAAATATCAACAGAGTAGAGTATTTGGGGATCAACCTAGATAAAATACAAGAATTTGTAGACGCTGGTAAATTGAAAGACACGGTAGACATGTCTTCATTGATTGAGGCACGTTTGGCTCGTAAAAATGACTTGGTTAAAATCTTAGGTCGTGGAGAGTTGAAAGCAAAGTTGAATATTACTGCACACAAGTTTACGGAAACTGCCAAAGCGGCGATTGAAGCAGCTGGTGGAACTGCAGTTACATTATAAGAAAAAAGTAAATGAGAAATTTTATAAGTACTATAAAAGACATTTGGAAGATAGAGGAACTTAGAAACAAGATTCTTTTGACACTTGGTTTGATGGCGGTGTATCGTTTTATGGCTCAAATTCCCCTTCCGGGAGTAGATCCTACACAATTGGCCGCTTTAGAGAATCAAACAGCTGATGGACTTTTAGGTTTATTGAATTCATTTACGGGTGGTGCTTTTTCACAAGCCTCTATCATGGCTTTGGGTATCATGCCTTATATTTCGGCATCTATTGTAGTGCAATTGATGGGAATTGCGATTCCATATCTTCAAAAGCTTCAGAAAGACGGCGAAAGTGGACGTAAGAAAATCACCCAAATTACACGATGGTTGACGATTGGAATTACGATGGTTCAAGGGCCTGCTTATATAACGAATATTCGTTCTATCTTGCCAGAATCAGCTTTCTTATCAGAGGCATTGTTAAGTCCTGGGATGTTCTGGTTTTCAGCAATGATTATCTTGACCTCAGGTACAATTTTCGCAATGTGGTTGGGTGAAAGAATCACTGAGAAAGGAATTGGTAACGGTATCTCGTTGTTGATTATGATCGGTATCATTGCACGGTTCCCAACATCGTTCATGCAAGAATTGGTTTCCAAGACCGCCAATGGAGGAGCCGGAGGTGTCATGATGATCTTATTAGAAATTGTAGTTTGGTTCTTGGTCATTTTGGCATCAGTATTGCTGGTAACAGCGGTACGTAGAGTTGGAGTGCAATATGCGAGAAGATCGACTGCAGGTGATGTCAAAGAAGTACAAGGATCAAGACAATACATTCCCTTGAAATTGAATTCAGCAGGAGTGATGCCTATCATCTTTGCACAGGCAATCATGTTTATTCCAGGTGCTTTGGCACAGAAGGCAGAAGGATCTTTTCAAGCTGTGGGCGCTAGTTTTGCAGATATCAATGGATTGGGTTACAACGTATTGTTTGCAGTGTTGATTATTGTATTCAGTTACTTTTACACGGCAATTACTGTTAAAACGAACGAAATGGCCTCTGCTCTAAAAAGGAACAGTGGTTTTATTCCAGGGGTGAGACCAGGTGACGATACGGATAAGTTTTTGGACAAGATTTTGTCTTTGATTACATTCCCAGGTTCATTGTTTCTTGCGTTGTTGGCAATCTTACCAGCGGTAGCAGTTCAATTTGGAATTCAACAAAATTGGGCGATGTTTTATGGAGGGACTTCGTTGATCATTATGGTAGGTGTTGCGATCGATACAATTCAACAAATCAATTCGTATTTATTGAACAGTCATTACGACGGTCTAATGAAAGCGGGTAACAAACGTAAATCATCATTGTAATATGGCAAAGCAAGCTGCAATACAACAAGACGGAACGATCACCGAAGCATTGTCAAATGCAATGTTTCGCGTAGAATTGGAAAACGGTCACATCGTAACGGCACATATATCTGGTAAAATGCGTATGCATTACATCAAATTGTTGCCAGGAGACAAAGTAAAGTTAGAAATGAGTCCTTACGATTTAACAAAGGCGAGAATCACTTACAGGTATTAATTAAACAAATAAATGATTTAAAAAACAATAGTGGAACGAGTGCGACTTTGGAAACTATTGGATTTTGAAATAAACATAAAAAGATGAAAGTAAGAGCATCAATAAAGAAAAGAAGTGCCGAGTGCAAGATTGTACGTAGAAAAGGCAGATTATATGTAATCAACAAAAAGAATCCTAGATTTAAACAAAGACAAGGGTAAGTTATGGCAAGAATAGCAGGAATTGACATACCAAAGAACAAAAGAGGAGTTATAGCTTTAACTTATATCTTTGGAATTGGTAACAGTAGAGCTAAAGAAATTTTAGCAAACGCAGGAGTAGACGAAAGTATCAAAGTTCAAGATTGGACGGATGAGCAAATTGGAAAAATTCGTGAACAAGCAGGTTCCTTTACAATAGAAGGAGAATTGCGTTCTGAGACTCAATTGAACATCAAACGTTTGATGGACATCGGATGTTACAGAGGAATTCGTCATAGATCGGGACTTCCATTGAGAGGACAACGAACGAAAAACAATTCTAGAACAAGAAAAGGGAAAAGAAAAACTGTAGCTAACAAAAAGAAAGCTACTAAATAATAACTAGGTATTATGGCTAAATCAAATTCAAAAAAGCGTAAGGTTATTGTTGAGTCGGTTGGTGAAGCACACATCACGGCTTCATTTAACAACATCATTATTTCTTTAACAAATAAAAAAGGGGACGTAATTTCATGGTCTTCAGCAGGAAAGCAAGGTTTTAGAGGTTCTAAAAAGAACACTCCTTATGCCGCGCAAACAGCAGCAGAAGATTGTGCAGCAGTTGCACACGAAGCTGGGTTGAGAAAAGTGAAGGTATACGTAAAGGGACCTGGAAATGGTCGTGAAAGTGCAATCAGAACATTGCATAACAACGGAATCGAAGTAACTGAAATCATTGACGTTACTCCAATCCCTCACAACGGATGTCGTCCACCGAAAAGACGTAGAGTATAAGTTTACTGAAATGTATTCAGTAATTGTATAATAAATATTTAATCCTATTAGGAATACGATTGTCGAAGGAGTACGCCTTAATTCACAATCCCTAATCTAAAACAAAAAAAATGGCAAGATATACAGGACCAAAAACTAAAATTGCTCGTAAGTTTGGAGAAGCAATTTTCGGAGATGACAAATCTTTTGAAAAAAGAAATTATCCTCCAGGGCAGCACGGAAATGCGAGACGTAGAGGGAAGAAATCTGAATACGCAATGCAATTGCAAGAAAAACAAAAAGCGAAATATTCTTACGGAATATTAGAGCGTCAGTTTAGCAACTTGTTTGACAAGGCTTCAAGTAGTAAAGGAATTACGGGAGAGGTGTTGTTGCAATTGTGTGAATCTCGATTGGACAACGTAGTTTACCGTATGGGTATTGCAAATTCTAGAAGAGGAGCACGTCAATTGGTATCTCACAGACACATCACAGTAAACGGAGAAATTTTAAACATTCCTTCTTATTCACTGAAACCTGGAGATGTCATTGCTGTAAGAGAAAAATCGAAGTCTTTAGTAGCGATCGAAAGTGCGTTGGCAGCAAATAGCAACGTGTACGAGTGGTTGACTTGGAATGCAGATAAGAAGGAAGGGACTTTTGTTTCCATTCCAGAAAGAATCCAGATTCCAGAAAATATCAAAGAACAATTAATAGTAGAGTTGTACTCTAAATAATTTTACACACGTTAAACTATGGCAATTTTAAATTTTCAGAAACCAGACAAAGTAATCATGATTGAATCTACCGATTTTGAAGGTAGATTTGAGTTCAGACCTTTAGAACCAGGTTTTGGTTTAACAGTAGGTAACGCATTGAGAAGAGTATTGCTTTCTTCTTTGGAAGGTTTCGCAATCACTTCGTTGAGAATGGAAGGAGTTGAACACGAGTTTTCTACCATTGAGGGAATTGTTGAAGATGTTACTGAAATTATACTAAATCTGAAGCAAGTACGCTTTAAGAAACAAATTGAAGACACTGATAAAGAATCCGTTTCGATTGCTGTATCAGGTCAAGATCAAATTACTGCTGGTGATATTCAAAAATTCACTTCCGGCTTTCAAGTATTGAATCCAGATTTAGTTATCTGTAACTTGTCAAGCAATGTAAAGTTTGCAATGGACATTACAATTGAAAAAGGAAGAGGATTTGTTCCTGCAGAAGAGAATAAAAAAGTGAACGTGCCTTTGGGGACAATTTTTACAGATTCTATTTACACGCCCATCAAGAACGTGAAATACGCTGTAGAAAACTACCGTGTGGAACAAAAAACCGATTATGAAAAATTGGTTTTTGACATTGTTACAGACGGTTCAATCAACCCAAAAGATGCATTGACAGAAGCTGCAAAAATACTAATCCACCACTATATGTTGTTCTCTGATGAGCGCATTACTTTAGAGGCAGATGAAATTGCACAAACCGAAACTTATGACGAAGAATCATTACACATGCGTCAATTGTTGAAGACAAAGTTGATCGATATGGATTTGTCAGTCAGAGCTTTGAATTGTTTGAAGGCAGCAGAAGTAGAAACTTTAGGAGACTTGGTTTCTTTCAATAAAAATGACTTGATGAAATTCCGTAATTTCGGTAAAAAATCGTTGACAGAATTGGACGAACTAGTTCATGTCAAAGGATTGCAGTTCGGAATGGATTTAAGTAAATACAAATTAGATAAAGATTAATCTTTCATATTTTGCTCTCCGCACGAGGTGGATCGAGCAAGATGAAAGTACAAAACAAAGGTCATGAGACACGGAAAAAAATTCAATCACTTAGGGAGAAAAACAGCCCACAGAAAATCAATGTTGGCGAATATGGCATGTTCATTAATTGAACACAAACGTATCAACACAACAGTTGCAAAAGCAAAAGCATTGCGTCAGTTCGTGGAACCAATCATTACAAAGTCCAAAAGCGATACTACGCACAATCGTAGAAATGTTTTTAGTTCTTTGAAAAATAAGTATGCTGTTACGGAATTGTTCAAGGAAGTATCTGTTAAAGTTGCAGATCGTCCCGGAGGATATGTACGTATCATCAAGCTAGGAAATCGTCAGGGAGACAACGCTCCTATGGCCATGGTGGAACTAGTAGATTACAACGAAGTGTACAACCCGAACGGTGCGAAAAAGAAAAAGACAACGCGTAGAGGTAGAAAAAAGGCCGATACCGTAGTTGCGGAAACGGTAGAAGCCCCTGCAGTGGAAGAAACAAAAACTTCAGAAGAATAAGATGATTCATTTGAAATTTTAATACTTTAAAAAGGATAAGCTATTTAGTTAGTTTATCCTTTTTTTTAGGCATACAATAATTGCGGTGCAATCTGTATATTTGCACTACTGAAAGAAACAGTTTAAACTGACTAGTAAAAACTACTTATATATTTGATAAATATGAAATACAATGAATTAAAAAAGGCAATTTTACTTTTAGAAGATGGCACTATTTTCGAAGGGAAATCTGTTGGTATTGATGGTACCTCGTTAGGAGAAGTTTGTTACAATACGGGAATGACCGGATACCAAGAAATTTTTACGGATCCTTCTTATTCAGGTCAGTTGATGGTTACCACCAATGCGCACATCGGAAACTATGGAGTGAATGAAGACGAAATAGAATCAAACGGAATCAAAATTGCAGGTTTGATTTGTCGTAATTTTAGCTTTGTACATTCGAGAGAGCGCTCGTCAGGTTCTTTGGAAGATTATTTGAAAGAACACAAATTATTGGCCATTACAGATGTAGATACACGAGCTGTAGTAAGTTATATCCGTGAAAACGGTGCTATGAATGCCTTGATCTCTACAGATGTAGAAAATATAGAAGGTTTGAAAGGAGAATTGGCCAAAGCCCCAAGTATGAAAGGATTGGATTTGGCATCCAGTGTGTCTACCAAGGCCCCTTATTTTTATGGAGATGAAAGTGCAAGCTATAAAATCTCTGCAATGGATTTAGGGATCAAAACCAACATTCTTAGAAATTTAGCAAGCAGAGACTGTTACATCAAAGTATTTCCCAATACAGCATCCTTTGAAGAAATGGAAGCATTTCAACCAGACGGTTATTTTCTATCCAATGGGCCAGGAGATCCAGCACCCTTGACCAATGCACAACAAGTAGCAAAACAGATTATCGATAAAAATTTGCCGTTGTTCGGTATCTGTCTTGGACACCAAACCATTGCATTGTCGCAAGGAGTAGCTACCAAGAAAATGCACAATGGACACAGGGGAATCAACCACCCCGTTAAAAATTTGATTACAGGAAAGGGAGAAATTACTTCTCAGAACCATGGATTTGTAATTGATAGAGACTCTTTGGAAAAAAATGAAAAGGTAGAAATAACACACATACATTTGAATGACGATACGGTAGCAGGAATTCGAATCAAAGACAAAAACTGTTTCTCGGTACAGTACCACCCCGAAGCAAATCCTGGACCACATGATTCCTCTTATTTGTTTGATCAATTCATTCAGAATCTAAAAAAATAGTATCAAAGAAAACAAAATGCAAGGAAAAGCTTGTGAAAGAAGAGCGAATACGTTGTAGGTAAAACTAGGAATTTTCTTTTTCTCAATTCAAAGGCTTTTGTAATTTGCAAAACAAAGAAAAATAAACACAAAAAATAAATAAAATGAGCGTAATTATTAGCATTCATGCACGTCAAATTTTTGACTCAAGAGGTAATCCAACAGTAGAAGTTGATGTGATTACAGAAAATGGAGTATTGGGTAGAGCAGCAGTTCCTTCAGGAGCCTCTACAGGAGAGCACGAAGCAGTGGAGTTGAGAGACGGTGGTGCCGCCTACATGGGGAAAGGTGTATTGAAAGCTGTGAACAACGTAAATACGACGATTGCTGAAGAATTGCTAGGATACTCCGTATTTGAGCAAAATACAATCGACCAAGCGATGATTGATTTGGATGGAACGCCAAACAAAGCAAAGTTAGGAGCCAATGCTATTTTAGGGGTTTCACTTGCAGTAGCAAAAGCAGCTGCCAATGAATTGAATCAGCCTTTATACCGTTACATTGGTGGCGTAAGTGCAAACACACTTCCCGTACCGATGATGAATATTGTAAATGGAGGTTCGCACTCAGATGCACCGATTGCATTTCAAGAATTTATGATCATGCCAGTGATGGCAAAATCGTTTTCACACGCCTTGCAAATAGGTTCAGAAGTGTTCCATAATTTGGCAAAAATTTTGCACGACAGAGGTCTGAGTACCGCTGTAGGTGATGAAGGAGGTTTTGCACCAACTTTTGAAGGAACAGAAGACGCTTTAGATACGGTATTGCAAGCGATTGAAAAAGCAGGTTACAAGCCAGGTGAAGAAGTGAAATTAGCGTTGGATTGTGCGGCTGCAGAATTTTATGAAGGAGGAAAATACAATTACGCCAAGTTTGAAGGTAAAGAAGGCGCAGTGAGATCTTCTCAAGAGCAAGCAGATTACCTAGCAGAACTTTCGGAAAAATACCCAATCATTTCTATTGAAGACGGTATGGACGAAAACGATTGGGAAGGTTGGAAATACCTGACGGAAAAAATTGGAGACAAAGTACAATTGGTTGGAGATGACTTGTTCGTAACGAATGTGGAACGTCTTTCAAGAGGTGTTGAAGAAGGAATTGCAAATTCAATTTTGATCAAAGTAAACCAAATTGGTACATTGACGGAAACAATCGCAGCCGTGAATATGGCGAAAAATGCTGGATTTACATCCGTGATGTCACATAGATCTGGAGAAACAGAGGACAACACTATTGCGGATTTAGCGGTAGCTTTGAATACGGGGCAAATCAAAACAGGTTCGGCCTCAAGATCGGATCGTATGGCCAAGTACAATCAATTGTTAAGAATTGAAGAAGAATTGGAAGAAACTGCTTATTACCCCCAAGATAAAGCGTTTAAGTTGAAATAATTTCTTTTCAAGATATCTAAAAAGACCGAATTTATTTTCGGTCTTTTTTTTTGAATACCTTACAAGTTGTAAGAATAGTATTGCAGTTTTAAAGGTGAAAGATTGTATTTGCTCCTTTTTTTGTAAGAGATATCTCTGAAAGCCAAATAAGATTGTATAATTCATAAAAAACATCCTGTTTTATTCCGATTTTTTTTATGCAGAAACGTTTTTCAAAAGCATCGTTTTTTGTAAATTTGTCACACTTTTAACTGAAAAGAAAAATACAGGATATGTCAGATACAGCAATTTTAGAAGTAAACGGAAAAAAATACGAATTCCCATTGGTCAAAGGTTCAGAAAATGAATTGGCAATTGACATCAAAACATTGAGAGCCGTTACAGAAGGAGTAACAACGATTGATGCGGGTTTTAAAAATACCGGATCTTGTAAGAGTGCTGTTACATTTTTGGACGGAGAAAAAGGAATTTTGCGTTACAGAGGATATGCAATCGAAGATTTGGCCGACAAAGCGGATTTCTTGGAAACATCTTATCTGCTCATTTTTGGTGAATTGCCAACAGCAGCTCAGTTGGAGAAATTTCATACAGATATCGCAAACGAATCGTTGGTAGACGAAGAAATGAAGAAAATTTTGAACGGTTTTCCAAAATCTGCGCATCCGATGGGAGTTATTTCTGCGTTGACAAGTGCTTTGATTTCCTTCAATCCAGAGTCTGTAAATGTGGATTCTGAAGAGGATATGTACAAAGCAATTGTCATGATCATGGCAAAGTTTCCTGTCTTGGCGGCGTGGACCTTGCGTAAAAAGGCAGGGCTAGCATTGGACTACGGAGACAAGCATTTGGGATATGTAGAGAATCTTTACAAAATGATGTTCAGTAAGCCAAATGAAGAATTTAAAATCAATCCAATAGTTTTGGATGCCTTGGATAAATTGTTGATTTTACACGCAGATCACGAGCAAAATTGTTCAACTTCTACCGTAAGAATAGTAGGATCTTCACATGCAGGTTTGTTTGCTTCGATTTCCGCAGGTATTTCTGCCCTTTGGGGGCCATTGCATGGAGGAGCAAATCAAGCGGTAATCGAGATGTTGGAAGATATTAAGAAGGACGGTGGAGATTACCAAAAATACATTGCAAAAGCAAAAGACAAAAGCGATCCTTTCCGTTTGATGGGATTCGGACATAGAGTCTATAAAAACTTCGATCCAAGAGCAAAAATTATTCAAGTAGCGGCCGAGCAAGTATTGGCGGACTTAGGAATCGAGGATCCAGTATTGGATATTGCAAGAGGGTTGGCAGATGTTGCCTTGAATGATGAGTATTTCAAGTCTCGTAATCTGTATCCTAACGTTGATTTCTACTCAGGAATCATATACAGAGCTTTAGGGATCCCTGTAGAAATGTTTACCGTAATGTTTGCAATTGGGCGTTTGCCAGGATGGATTGCACAATGGAAAGAAA
>Ga0209771_1000593_pt1 | contig 24190 bp, 22 predicted proteins | sample SaaInl59LU_5_DNA_FD_184639 | JGI IMG/M metagenome (GOLD analysis project Ga0209771, IMG submission 184639) | Marine microbial communities from expanding oxygen minimum zones in the Saanich Inlet - ESP_59LU_5_DNA (SPAdes) (version 2) | ecosystem: Environmental > Aquatic > Marine > Intertidal zone... | reverse complement strand
AAGGTGTTTATCGACTAATTGGTCAAATTCTTTGCAAAATTCATCAACAATACAGAATATTTCAGTAATTTTAGAGTAGATTATCATAGATAGATTTTTAGATTAATAAATTGATATTCAGAGCCTTTATTTACTAAAAATCTATCTTCTTTACTAATAAAATCTATCTAAATATTAATCGAACTCAGGTTTTAATATTAATTAATACCCTAATGTGTATAAAAATAACAATTGAACTTATATTTGCTTTAATTTTTAAATATGCAAAATAATGAACACATTTCTAAATAAAAATTTCTTACTTCAAAATAATTTTGCTAGAAAGTTATATTACAATTATGCAAAAGAATTGCCTATTATTGATTATCATAATCACCTATCTCCAAAACAAATCGCCGAGGATACTCAGTATGAAAACATTACTCAAGTTTGGTTATATGGTGATCATTATAAATGGAGAGCAATGCGTGCTTTTGGTATTAATGAAAAATACATTACAGGAAATGCGTCTGATAAAGAAAAATTTTTAAAATGGGCAGAAGTAGTTCCTTATACTATTAAAAATCCGCTATTTCATTGGACTGCTTTAGAGTTAAAAGCATATTTTGGTATTGATGAAATTTTAACTCCTAAAAATGCTGAGGAGATTTATGAAAAAACCTCAAAAATATTACAACAAAAATCACATTCTGCAAATGGACTTTTAAAGATGCAGAATGTAGAAAGTTTGTGTACTACTGATGATCCTACTGACTCTTTAGAACATCATATTGCGATACAAAAAGATCCATCAAAAGTAAAAACATTCCCTACGTTTAGACCAGACCAATCTTTTGCGGTTGAAAATACTGCTTCATATAATGTATATCTTAAAAAACTTGAAAGTGTTTCAAGTATTACTATTGATAATTATAAAGATTTATTAACAGCTTTAGAAAACAGAATCCAATTCTTTAACGAAAATGGCGGAAGACTTTCTGACCACGGTTTTGAAAAATTATCATTTTTTGAAAATGACATATATGATATGAATTCTTTATTTAATAAAGTAAAAGACAATCAAACTTTAACAAATAATGAAGTAGATTTCTTTAAATTTAAAACTTTGATTGAACTCTGTAAAATGTACCATAAAATTGGTTGGACACAGCAATTTCATTTAGGCGCTATAAGAAATAATAACAAAAGATTGTTAGATGAATTAGGACCAGATACAGGTTTTGATTCTATAGGTGATTTATCTCAGGCAAAAGCTTTAAGTGGTGTTTTAAATAAACTAGATAGTACTAATCAATTGACAAAAACTATTGTTTACAATTTAAACCCTGCAGATAGTGAAGTTTTTGCGACTATGGTTGGTAATTTTAACGATGGTACTATAAAAGGAAAAATGCAATATGGTGCTGCTTGGTGGTTTTTAGACCAAAAAGACGGAATGGAAAAGCAAATTAATGCTTTATCTAATTTAGGGTTATTGTCTTGTTTTGTTGGAATGTTAACCGATTCTAGAAGCTTTTTATCTTTTCCGAGACACGAATATTTTAGACGTATTTTATGTAATGTTATTGGTACTGATGTTGAAAATGGAGAATTACCAAATGATGAAGTATTTTTAGGGAAAATTGTAAGTGATATTTGCTACAATAATGCAAAAAATTATTTCAACTTTAAATAAAAATTGATGGATATTATTAAATGGGGAATTATTGGTTGTGGTGATGTTGCTGAAGTAAAAAGTGGACCGGCTTTTCAAAAAACAGCTTATTCTGAGTTGGTTGCAGTGATGAGAAGAAATCGAGCAAAAGCAAAAGATTTTGCAGAAAGACACCATGTTCCTTTTTGGTATGATTCTGTTAAAGCTGTTTTAAATCATCCAGAAATTAATGCCGTTTATATTGCTACTCCACCCTCAACACATTTAGAAATTGCAAAACAATGTTTAGCTGCAAACAAATTTGTTTATTTAGAAAAACCTATAACTATAGACACAAAAGAGGCGAAACAGCTTGCAGAAATCGTCTCTGAAAACAACAAAATTGTTGTAGCACATTACAGAAGAAAATTACCTGCTTTTCAAAAAGTAAAAGAACTGTTAGATGCCAATAGTATTGGTAAAGTTTTGTTTGCGGATATTCAAATTTTACAATCTACTAAAGCATCTATTATTGCAAAAACTGATGATAACTGGCGACTAAAACCTGAAACTTCTGGAGGAGGATATTTTCACGATATTGCTCCTCATCAAATAGATTTGATGTACCATTATTTTGGTGATATAAAAAATGCTCAAGGCTATGCAACATCAAATAAAAACAACAAAGTTGCCGATATTGTAAACGGAATTATTGAATTTGAAAATGGTGTTCAATTCAGAGGAATTTGGAACTTTATGGTTTCAGAACAAGAGGTAAAAGATGAATGTAAAATCTATGGTGAAAAAGGCACAATTACTTTTTCTTTTTACGGTGAAAAAGTGTTTTTAAATACTACAGACAAAGAGGAGGTATTTTCTTTTGAAAATCCTGCACATGTTCAACAACCTTTAATTGAACAAACAGTTCAATACTTTTTAGGAAACACCACAAATCCTTGTTCAATTAAAGATGGTGTTGAAGTGATGAAGATATTAGATGTATTTACAACTTAATTATTTGAGCTAAACTTATTTAAATCAAATCAAAAGCTCTTGGCAACCATAGTGTTAAATCTGGGAAATAGGTAATTAATAAAAGAACACCAATCATCACCAAAAAGAGTGGTAATAGTGGCCTAATTACTTGCTGAATTTTCAAGTTGGCAACACTACACCCAACAAAGAGCACAGAACCAACTGGTGGTGTGCATAATCCAATACATAAGTTCATAATCATGATAATTCCAAAGTGAATTGGATCCATACCTAATTCTGTAACAATTGGTAAAAAGATGGGTGTAAAGATTAAAACTGCTGGAGTCATATCCATAAAAACACCTACAAACAATAGAATTAAGTTGATGATGATTAAAATTACAATGGGATTATCGCTAATAGATAATAGTGTATTACTAATTTCTTGTGGAATATTTTCGTAACTCATTACCCAAGACATAGCAATAGAAGTAGAAACTAACAACAATACAATTGCTGAGGTTTTTATCGTTTCTAATAATATTGGAGAAATATCTTTAAAAGTAATTTCTTTATATACAAAACCTAAAACTAGCGTGTAAATTACTGCAATTGCTGAAGCTTCTGTGGCTGTAAAAATTCCAGCTACAATTCCTCCAATTACTACAACCAATAACATTAAACTTGGAAAAGCATCTACAAATCTTTTAAAGAACTCTTTAAAACCTACTAACTTGTCTGTTGGATATTTTTTAATGATTGAGTAGATTAAAGCTACAATCATTAATGCTAAACCAATTAACAATCCAGGTACATAACCTGCAATAAATAAGGCTGCAATAGAAACACCTCCACTTGCTAAAGAATACACAATAAGTACGTTACTAGGTGGAATAATTAAACCTGTTGTAGCACTGGTAATATTAACAGCTGCACTAAACGATTTGTCATAACCATCTTTTTCCATCATTGGGTTCATGAAACCTCCAATAGCAGATGCTGCTGCTACTGCAGAACCAGAAATGGCTCCAAATAACATACAAGAAATAATGTTTACAAAAGCCAAACCTCCAGGAAGTGGTCCTACAATAGCTTTGGCAAAATTGATGAGCCGAACTGCAATTCCTCCTCTGTTCATAATTTGACCTGCTAAAATAAAAAACGGGATTGCTGAAAGCGTAAAACTATCTAAAGAGGTTGCCATTCTTTGTGCCAGTGTTGTTACCGATGGTAAAAATGGCATTGCACTTAACAATGTAAATAATGCTGCTAAACCAATTGCAAACGCAATAGGTACTCTTAATGATAAGAAAACCAAAAAGCTTATAACTAAAATAAGGACTTCTACTAAATTCATAATTATGCTTTATTTAATTTTCTTAAATTGATTAATGTATCGATACTATAGTAGCAAATTAAAACTCCAGAAATTGGAACTACCATATAAATAAATCCTAAAGGGATTTCTAAGGTTGCAGAAGTTTGACCGAATTGAAAACTTAATTGTACCAATCTAAATCCTCCAATAATCATTACCGTAAATGCAAAAACGGCTATAGATATAAATACAATTCCGTTAAACAAACCTTGTCTTTTTTTAACAATATCTTCTGGAATTAAATCAATTGCCAAATGCAAATTTTTACCTGCTGCATAGGCTGCTCCTAATAAACCCACCCAAATTAATGAGAAACTCGAAATTTCATCTGTAATGGTACTTGGTGCTCTTAATACAAATCTCGAAAAGACTTGCCAAACAACACTAACTAACATCAGCACTAATATAAAAAGCACTAATTTTTCTAAAACGCTATCTATTTTTGCTCTCATTATTGTTTATTTTTTATAGAAGTAATTAAAGACTTCATTTCTTCATTTCCATCAAACATTTCTAAAATTCCTTTGGTTTGTTTTTCAAAAGGTTTTTTATCAGGATAAACAACTTGTACACCTGCTTTTTTTACTGCTTCTAAAGATGCTTTTTCTGAATCTGCCCATAATTTTCTTTGTGCAATAGTACTTACTTTAACCGCTTTTCTTACCCATCCTCTCTCTTGTTCGTTTAAACGGCTCCAAGTATCTGTACCTATTAATAAAACGTCTGGCACAGCTGTATGTTCATCTAAAGAATAAAACTTACAAACCTCATAATGTTTTGAAGTATAAAAACTTGGTGGATTGTTTTCTGCTCCATCTACCACACCTTGTTGTAATGCTGTATATAATTCTCCCCAAGAAATGGGTGTTGGAGAACCTCCTAAATCATTCACCATAGCCACAGCCATATTACTTTTTTGTACTCTAATTTTTTTTCCTTTTAAATCTTCTGGCGATTTTATAGGCGCTTCTTTCATATAAAAACTTCTACTTCCAGCATCATAAAATGTCAATCCACGAAGTCTAAATTTTTCACCCTTTAACAATAAACTTTCACCAATTTCACTATCAAAAACGCTAAATGTATGTGCTTTGTCTCTAAACATATAAGGCACACTAAATACTTTATATTCTGGTATAAAGTTTTCCAAAACTGCTGCAGAAACTTTAGTAATATCTAAACTACCAATTTGCAATAATTCTAAACATTCTCTTTCTCCACCTAATTGACCACTTGGATAGATGTTTACTTTGAGTTTTCCTTGTGACAGTTTTTCTAAGTCTTCACCAAAAATAACCATTGCCTTATGAACAGGATGCTGGGTGTCTAAAGAGTGACCTAAGCGTAAGGTTTTTACTGACGATTCTGATTGACAACCAAAAAAGAATAACGATAAAGTTAAAACAAATATGGATTGAAAAAAGTGTTGCTTCTTCATTGTTTAAGGTTGATTAGTTTTTGGTTACTATTAATGGAGTATTTATTTTTTTTGAGAAATCTGACAAATAATTTTCCCATTCTTGTTGAGTTGTAAACTGCTTACTTTTTTTCCACCCAAAACCGCTGTAAAAAACAACTTTATTATCAATTACATTTAAATGTAAAAAATGGTTGCTTTCGTCTTTTCTAGAGGTAATATATTTTTCTGAACCTGAAAAATAGGGTTTTGTCGTTACAATTCCTGTTCCTACTTCAGAATCATCTAAGGTTTCCCAATGACTCACCCAAAAATTAGCATCACTTTGATTGGTAACCCCTTTTTTATCGTGTAAAGTTATTCCTGAAGAAATGGTTTCTGTTCCTTTAACATCAATTTCAAAACGAGATAAGTTTTGACCATAATCTAAAGAAATGTGTTTGGTTTCATTAATTTGCTTTCCATTGGCATCCCAAGTAGCATAAGTTAACACAAAACTGGTTCTTAACGGCCCTGTTGTTATCGTTTTATAAGAAGTATAATTCTTAGAAAAATAGTAAGAAGTATCTACTTTAACAGCTGTACCTCCTATACCTCTACTAACACCTACGTGGAAATTATCTAAACCTTCACCATGATCTTTATGATATGCTCCTTTCTTTTCATCGTTTCTTTTATACCATAAATTGATAATAGGGTATTCTACACGTTTTAACCAGGCATCTATTCCACTTGACAAAGTACCGCCTTTAACACCATCTTCAACCATTTTTTGAGCAACAGGACCAAAAGTTCTAAAAGCAACTCTGTTGTTTTCCCAAGTATAATCGTCTGTTCTTTCTGGAACAAAACGCGAATAACAGTAATTAATTACTGAGTCTTGCTTTTTATCAGAAATTGATAACGTATATGTTTTTGTAGCGTTTGCTTTTATGGATGGTTGAAACAAAATCACATCATTTTTACCATCTAAATCTGTATCTACAATTTGAGAAGTAACAACTTTATTATCAGTATCTAAAACTACTAAACCAGCTTGCTTTTCTGCTGCTATACCAGAGATATCTACTTCAACAGTTTCAAATTCTCTATCCATAGATAAGTTGTTTTTTACTGAAACTGTTGAAACGATTTCAGCTTTTTTATCACAATTGACAAAAAGAGAAACAGATAGTAAAAAGAGGAGTATTTTTTTCATAATAAATGCTTTTTAATATTAATACCTGCAAAGTTTTTGAAACCTTGCAGGAAAAATTATTCTTCGTTAGAAGGTTTTCCAATTGTAGCTAAGATTCCTCCATCTACATATAAAATATGTCCATTTACAAAATCACTTGCTTTAGAGGATAAAAAAACTGCTGCTCCTGCCAAATCATCTGGATCTCCCCATTTTTTAGCAGGAGTTCTATTTACGATAAAATCGTTAAAAGGATGTCCATCTACTCTAATTGGAGCCGTTTGCGAAGTTGCAAAATACCCAGGTCCAATTCCGTTTACTTGTACACCAAAACGCGCCCATTCTGTAGCCATATTTTTAGTTAACATTACCAAACCACCTTTAGCTGCTGCGTAAGCTCCAACTGTATTTCTGCCCAATTCGCTCATCATAGAACAAATATTGATAATTTTTCCTGCTCCACGTTCTATCATTCCTTTAATTACATGTTTAGATACAATAAAAGGACTTACTAAATCGACATCAATCACTTGTTTAAAATCGGCAACCTCCATATCAGCAAGAGGAGTTCTTTTAATGATTCCTGCATTATTCACTAAAATATCAATATTGCCAACTTCAGCTTCAATTTTAGCAATGCTTTCTTTAACTTGAGCTTCATCAGTTACATTAAATTTATACCCAACAGCATTAATTCCTTCTGCTTTGTACAAGGCTACTGCTTTGTCTATTTTTTCTTGTGATGAATTTCCGTTTACTACAATAGTTGCTCCTGCTTTTCCTAATCCCATAGCCATAGACATTCCTAAACCATGTGTAGAACCTGTTACTAAAGCTACTTTTCCTGAAATATCAAATAATGTTTGTGACATAATGTTATCTTAATTCCGTAATTTTTGCAACATCCATATCATTATAGTCTAAGTTTTCACCTGCCATACCCCAAATAAAAGTATAATTTGAAGTTCCTGAACCAGAATGAATAGACCAAGGTGGAGAAATAACAGCCTCGTGATTTTGCATCCAAATATGACGTGTTTCTTGAGGTTCTCCCATAAAGTGACAAACCGCTTGCTGATCCATAATATCCATATAGTAATAGATTTCCATTCTTCTGTCATGAACGTGAGCTGGCATAGTATTCCAAACAGAACCTATTTTTAATTCTGTCATTCCCATTTGTAATTGACAAGTTGTTACAATTCCGCCAATAATCATTTGGTTTACAGTTCTATGATTTGCCGTTTCTAAACTACCCAATTCAATTTTATTTGCATCTGCTTTTGTAACTTGTTTTGTTGGGTAAGCCGTATGTGCAGGTGCAGAATTCATATAGAATTTTGCAGGATTGTTAGCATCATCACTCTTAAAAACAACCTCTTTTACACCTTTACCAAGATACAATGCATCTTTATGTAACATTTTAAACTCTTCACCATCCGCAATAATCGTTCCTGTTCCTCCTGCATTGATAACACCAACTTCTCTTCTTTCTAAAAAGTAATCAGCTTTTAAAGGATCAATCGTTTCTAAAATTAATGCTTCTGAAGTTGGTACTGCTCCACCAGCCATATATCTATCATAATGTGTATACACCCATTTGATGCTTCCCGGTTGCATTAAATCTGGAACTAAAAACTCGTCTCTTAATTCTTGTGTGTCGTATTTTTTTACTGCTTGCGGACTTGAAGCATATCTTGTTTCGAAAGTTGTTGCCATAGTTTTTGTTTTTTATTTTTGATTAGACCTCACAGGTTTTTTAAAACTTGTGAGGTCTTTATTTTATTACAATGAACGTCTAATCCCTAGTTCTAAGCCTCTTAATTCAGCCAAACCACGTAAACGTCCTATTCCTGAATACCCAGGATTGGTTTTCTTTTTTAAATCGTCTAACATTTTATGACCATGATCGGGTCTAAAAGGCATTCTTACATCTTGTCTTCCTGCTGCAATTCTTTTTTGTTGCTCTAAAATTAACGCTTTCATTACTGCATACATATCTACATCTCCATCTAAATGATCTGCTTCGTGGAAATTTCCTTCTGCATCACGTTTTGTAGCACGTAAATGAATAAAGTGAATTCTATCTCCTAAACGTTCTACCATTCCTGCTAAATCGTTATCTGCTCTTACCCCAAAAGAACCTGTACAAAAAGTTAATCCGTTATTTTGTGAAGGAACAGCTTCATATAAATCTACAATATCTTGTTCTGTAGAAACTACTCTTGGTAAACCTAAAATTGGGAAAGGTGGGTCATCTGGATGAATACACATTAATACTCCTGCTTGTTCTGCAGCTGGAATAATTTCTGATAAGAAAGAAAATAGATTTGCTTTCAGTTCTTTAGGACCAATATTTTTGTACGTTGCTAAAATTTGATTGAACTCCTCTAAAGTATATCCTTCTTCTGCTCCTGGTAAACCTGCAATAATATTTCTTACTAACTTGGTTTGTTCCTCCTCAGAAGTATTCTTGATATACTCAGCAGCTTTTTGTTTTTCTGCATCAGTATAGGCTTCTTCTGCTCCTGGGCGTTTTAACAAATACAATTCGAAAGCCGCAAAAGCAGCTGCTTCAAAACGTAAAGCTGTAGATTGATCGTCTACTTCATAGTCTAAATTGGTACGTGTCCAATCTAAAACTGGCATAAAATTATAACAGACAATATCGATTCCACACTCCCCTAAATTTAAAAGTGTTTGTTTGTAATTATCAATATATAATTGATAATCTCCTGATTTTGTTTTTATATTTTCGTGAATGGGTACAGATTCTACCACAGACCATGTTAAGCCAACGCTTTCTATTATCTCTTTTCTTTTGGTAATTTCTTCAACTGTCCAAACTTCTCCATTTGGAATGTGATGCAATGCAGAAACAACTCCTGTTGCTCCTGATTGTTTTATATCAGATAAAGAAACTGGGTCATTTGGACCATACCAACGCCAAGTTTGTTCTAAATTTTGTGTCATTTTCTATTCTTTTTTAAACTCCGCTATAAGCTGAAAAACCACCATCAATTGGAATTACAATTCCTGTTACAAATGCTGAAGCATCATCACATAAAAACAAAGTAGAACTAATTAAATCATCTGGAGTTCCATACCTTCCCATTGGAGTTTGATCTATAATCTGTTGTCCTCTTTGGGTTAAACTTCCATCTTCATTGGTCAATAAAGCACGGTTTTGATCTGTTAAGAAAAACCCTGGAGCTATCGCATTTACACGAATACCAACTTTAGAAAAATGTACTGCTAACCATTGCGTAAAGTTAGAAATGGCTGCTTTTGCACCACTGTATGCTGGTATTTTTGTTAATGGAGTAAAGGCATTCATAGAAGAAATATTTAAAACAGAACAACCTTCTCGTCCAACCATATCTGTTGCGAAAACTTGCGTAGGAATTAAAGTACCTAAAAAGTTTAAGTTAAATGTAAATTCAATTCCTTTTGGATCTAAGTCGAAAAAAGTTTTAAAACCTTCTGCAGTGTTTTTTAAATCTTCCATAGCAAAAAACGGATTAGAAGTAGTACCTAAAGGATGATTACCTCCTGCTCCATTAACTAAAATATCTACTTTACCAAAAGCATCATTTACTTCTTGTTTTGCTTTTACTAAAGAATCCTTTTCTAAAACATTTGCAGCTACTCCAATTGCCTCTCCTCCTTCAGAAATAATTTCTTCTGCTACTTTATCTGCTGCATCTTTTCTTAAATCTAAAACAGCAATTTTATTACCTTGCTTTGCAAGTGCTTTTGCCATTGTGCTACATAGTACACCTCCTGCACCTGTTAATACGATTGTTTTACTCATTTGTTAATTAATCTTTAAATTGATGGTTAAAAGAATAAATGTAAATAAGTAGGTTATTTTGAATGTCCTGTACTATCTTGTCTCTAATCTTTTTTAACATAATTTCATTTAAAAATTCATCAAAACACTTAATAATTTTAATTCAATTAATTAAAAACGCTTTTTTAGAGCCTTAATAATTCATAAAGCCCTTAGATATAAAACAATAATTACGTCTAAATTAAAATAATTGGTGTTATACATTTTAACATCTGTTGCAGTTGTTCGGAAATTCCGAACAACTGCATTCTATAGCAACTAAATCTATTGATTTTTATAACAACTGGAACAATTTAGATAGAGGAGAAAAAAGAAATATTGTTGAAACTATTACTAATGAAATTATTTTCGACAACCAAACTATCCTTTTTAAACTAAAACAGATTGCACCACTATCTTTCTTGGAATTGAACCCAAATGGTCAACAACGTGGCACAACATCATTATTAAAGGTGGCTTAGTAAGTGTGGTAGAAAACTACGTAAATAAAGGACAAGAAATTGTTGTAGAAGATAAATTAACAAACAGAACCTATCATACAGAAACAGGAGAAAAGCGTTATGTTACAGAAATTTTAGTAAACGAATTGTTGATGTTGGGAGGAAAACAATAAGGAAACTTAATATCAAAAAGCACAAAATCCACTTTTTAAAAGTGGATTTTGTATGTTAAAAACAGTAGTAAAATGTTTTAAAATGAAACTTTTACATAAAAATTATGTAAATTTAAATTTGATACTATTATAAAATCAGTAAACATGAAAAACACTTTCATATATATATTATTCTTTGGCTTTTTTTTGGTTGCTTGTCATTCATCCGAAGAAAAGATACAAGATCTTAATATAGAATCTGAATTAGAAGAAACAACAGCAATTGATTTCTACTTAGGCGCTGACTTATCTTATGTAAATGAAATGGAAAATTGCAACGCTATTTTTAAAAATGATCAAAAAGAAACTACAGATCCATTTACAATTTTTGCCAATGAAGGTGCAAACCTGGTAAGAGTTAGGTTGTGGCACAACCCCACTTGGACAAATTACTCTAATTTTAAAGATGTAGAAAAAACAATCGCCAGAGCAAAAAACGCTAAAATGAAGGTGTTGTTAGATTTTCATTATTCTGACGATTGGGCAGACCCAAACAAACAAGAAATTCCTGCTGCTTGGTTAGAAGTTGTAGACAATACTGCAAAATTGGGCGACTCTATTTATAACTACACTTATAAAACTTTACAAAACCTTCATAACAAAAACTTATTACCAGACATGGTTCAAGTTGGTAACGAAACCAATATAATGATTCTTCAAAAAGATAATAAACCTAGTGCTATGAATTGGTCTAGAAATGCTTATCTATTAAACAAAGGCATTAAAGCTGTAAGAAACATTTATAAAGATGTAGATAAAAACATAGAAATTATGCTACATATTGCACAACCAGAAAATGCAATTTGGTGGTTTAAACAAGCAAAAGAAAATAATGTGGTAGATTTTGATTGGATTGGGCTTTCTTATTATCCAAAATGGTCTACTTATAATTTACAAGAAGCCTCAGAAGCTTTTAAAACGCTTATTAAAACATACAATAAAAAGTTAATGGTAGTAGAAACTGCTTATCCTTTTACAATAGAAAATGCAGATGCAGCTGTTAATATTTTAGGTGCTGATGCTTTAATTGATGGTTATAAAGCAACCCAAGAAGGACAATTAAAATATTTATTAGACCTTAAAAAAGCACTAAAAAATGCAGGTGCAAAAGGATTGGTTTATTGGGAACCTGCTTGGGTTGCTAATAATTGTAGTACACGTTGGGGAAAAGGTTCTCATTGGGACAATGCAACATTATTTGATGCAAATTCTGTACCCACAAAAGGAATGAATTTTTACAACCAGCCCTAAAAAACCCGTTATTTGGCATTACATTTGAACAGCACTATATAAATTGAAATAAAATGAAAATCATGAAAATTATATTTATACTCACAATACTACTTGGGTTTTCTCAATGTGGTAGTAACAAATTTGTTAAAAACCCTTCTTTTAAAATAGAAAAAGCGACTTATAATAAATGGTCTGGAGGTCAACCAGGTGTTAGTGGGGTTAAATTAGAGCTTCAATTGGTAAATGCGCTACAAATAGAGTTCGATTCTTTATATTTTCAAAAGAAAATAACAAAAGTAGAAACCAGAAAAATAAACAATATGTTACAAATTATTGGGCATTTTTCTACATCAAACAGAAAAAATAAAGATTTAATTTTAGACGCAAACCCAATAAAAGAGTTAAAAAATACACCACCAGTTGTGCATAATTTTCCTTTCGATTTAAAAGAAAATGAAGCAATTTTAAGTTTTAAAAAGAACAATAAAACCCATTATTATAAAATTAAAGAGGTAAAACAAACCCAACCTTCCTTTTTTCCTTCTACAAAACAAAAATAATAACACTACAGATTATCAGAATTTAAAACCACTAATTATAAGTGGTTTTATTTTTGGCACGTAATTTGAATATTTATAGCTGTAATCTTAAAACTACAGCTTATGAAATCTTTAAAATTACTTTCCGCAATACTTATAATAGGTGTATTTTTTAGCTCGTGTTCGTCAGTTTTTCAAGACGATTTTAGAAACGAAATTTCTTTAGAAGAAGTAGTTTCTAGATACGATTTATGGTATGTAGATTACCATAGAACAATTGGTAATAGAGATATACCTTATGTTTCTAAAGCCTTTACACTATCTTTTTTAAATGGTATTTTGTATGCCAATAATAACATTGTAGATATTGGTTTTACAGGCAACGGATTAGGAATAGATGTTGGGGTTTACAATACTTTTAATGGCTTTTTAGAAACCCGACACGATTTATATGGTAGAAACGATTTTGAAGTTAGTATTATTTCTAATAACGAAATAAGCTTGTACAATTACAGACAAAATGTTACCTATTTTTTAGTGGGTTATCAAGTAAATACATTTGATTACGACAAGCTATTTTATGAAAATATAGAATACTTTTTACAAGAATATGAAGCTTGGGAAAAAGTAGATACAAAAGGAGGTATACCAAATGCTTTTGATGCTGAAAATTACTTACAATTTACACCCAAAAATATAACAACATTTTATAGTTCTCAAGACCCTTTTGGCATACAAATTGCAAATATAAATTGGAGTTACGTTGGTGGATATGAAATATTCGATGTAGCAGGTTATGAAGACCTAAAAATTTTAACATTGAATTATGAGGGTGGAGATATAGAAGAGTTTGAGTTAAGCGTTATAAACGATGGAGAAATTAGCCTATACAATGTAAACTCTAAAACAACTTACAATTTCTTAGGAAGAAATTTTGAACTAATTAGAAAAGGAGAAAAAACAAAGAAAAGTACGAAAGACACTGTATGGAATAACAATAGAAAACGTACTAAAATAATAAGAAAAATAAAAGAAAGAAGACATTAAAAATAAAGTTTGGTTAGTTGATTTTTGGTTGGTTATTACTTAATAACCAATTAAAAGAGAAACCGTCCTGAGGAGGACGGTTTTTTCTTGTTTATAATTTGTGAAAACTACCAATCTTTTTATCACTTAAAACATAATTGTTTTTATAACTTTATGATAGATTAAGTTTTTAAAAAACTAGTTAAAATTCTCACTTTTATTATTTTACATGTATGGCTCAAACAGCTTTTATTACAGGCGCAACCTCTGGTATTGGAGAAGCCACTGCAATCATTTTTGCGAAAAATAACATTCGATTAATTCTTTGTGGTAGAAGAGTAGATCGATTACAATCATTACAGGAAAAATTAAGTAAACTTACAGAAGTAACTACGCTAAATTTTGATGTTTCTAAAAGAGACGATGTTGAAAAAGCCATCAAATCGCTTCCAAAAGATTTTCAGCAAATAGATATTTTAATCAACAACGCAGGTAATGCACATGGTTTATCTACCATACAAGAGGGTAGTTTAGATGATTGGGATGCCATGTTAGACATCAACGTAAAAGGTTTATTATACGTTTCTAAAGCCATTTTGCCACAAATGACCCAAAGAAACACGGGTTTTATTGTAAATATTGGGTCTATTGCTGGTAAAGAAGTATATCCTAATGGAAATGTATATTGTGCCTCTAAACATGCTGTAAACGCCTTAAATAAAGCCATGAGAATAGATTTAAATAAACACAATATTCGTGTTTCTGGCATTCATCCAGGAGCTGTAGAAACGGAGTTTTCTGAAGTTCGGTTTAAAGGCGATGTAGAAAAAGCAAAAAGTGTGTATTCTGGCTACAAAGCATTACAAGCTACAGATATTGCAGAGATTATTCACTTTGTAATTACAAGACCTTATCATGTAAATATAGAAGACTTGGTAGTGTACCCAACAGCACAAGCAAGTGCTACCATTTTAAATAGAGATTGACATGATTAATAAAAGACTTTTAATTAAAAACTTACTTTCTCATAATGATGAGAATAGTTTTTATGACAAAAAGCAAAAAATATCATTCAATTCTAAAGAGGGTAAAGCTAAATTTTTAAAACATGTTTGTGCGCTATCCAACGCAAACCCCAATAACAACTCTTACATTGTAATTGGTGTAGAAGATGAAGCAAATAAAATAGTGGGTATCGATTTTTTTGATGACAGCAAAATACAAAACTTGGTAAATGCATACTTAAAAAATCCACCAAAAATAACTTACGAAAATGTTCTTTTTCCGAGATTGCCACGTAACAAAGTAATTGGTTTGGTTACCATACATTCCAATAATAATGTAACATCGCTTTCTAAAAATGCATGGAAATATAAAAAAGACAGTATTTTTTACAGAAGAGGTAGCAACTCGATGCCTTTTTTAGGTGATGAATTTGAGCTTAGAAACACTAATAAAGAAATTGTCAATTCCATAGAAAAAAGTGCAAGAAATAACATCCAATTAACCTTAGATGGTGTTTTTAATTTTATGAATACTCATAAAAAAATTTACAACCCACAATACAAAGTTTTTAACGAGCAATTTGTTTTGTGTTGGGCAGGAGAGCGTAAAATTATAAACGAACAAGAGTTTTTTTCTAGAGTAGATATCGAGTTGATTAACGAGCAAGTAAAACTCTTTTTTTCTGCCTTAGATGATGTACAAATAAGCTATAATAATCATACCTTTATTGTAGAAGAATATATTTATCTGGGTTTAGAAAAACAAGAAAAATACTATCCATTAGAAAAAACAATTATCAACTTTAAAAATAATGGGAAACATAATATTGTAAAACAATTTTTGTTTGAACCACCTGTTTTTAATGAAGAAATAATGATACACATTTACAACAATTGTAATTTAATTGTTCAAAAAATAGTACAGAAAAAATCACTTACAGTAACAGAACAAGAAGATATTTTGCGTTTACCCACCAATTATTTAATTTGTTATTTACATGGTTTTTTAGACATTGTAGAACAGCTAAAAAAAGCAAAAACTTATATTAAAAATTTAGCAAATAAAACTACTTATGTTAAATACAATGAAGCTTTAAGAATTATAAGAAAAGTAAAGTATGGTTAGAAATGGTGTATTTTTCTTACTTTTCAAATACTAAAATATTATTCTCTTTCGTTTTTGGGTTGTTTTTACAACCTAAAAAAACAATTATCAAAAAATAAAAAAACAGGTATTTTTTCATAAAAAACTTCTTAGAAATGCTAATGTAGCAAATTCATTTTTTGAAAATTATAGAAACAAAAAGCTATACAAATTTTAGTTTAGAAAAGCTTTTATTTAAAATAGTAGCATCATCTACTTGCAACCATTTGTCTAAAATAGTAGCGTAAATTTCTCTAAAATCTATTTCGTGTTTTAAATTTCCATTCGCATCTAAATCGTTTAAATTAGTTAAATTATTATACAAACCTTGCTTTTTTAAGTTTTTACCAATAACAAAAACGTTGTTGGCAGTACCATGGTCTGTACCTTTCGATTCGTTTTGTTTTACACGTCTTCCAAATTCAGAAAAGGTAAGTATTAGTACATCATCAAAATTGTTGTTTTTTTGTAAATCTTCTACAAAAGTATTTATACTTTCTGCATATATTTTTAACAATCTTGCTTGTGTGTTTTGTTGATTTACGTGTGTATCAAAACCAGTTAAACCCGCGTAAAAAACCTGTGTATCTAAACCAGAATTTATAAACTGAGAAATGGTTTTTAACTGTTTGCCAAATAAGTTTTTTGGATAATTATTAGACGCATTTTTAACCTTTGTTTTTTCAAAAATATATTTTGCAGACGATTTTGCATCAATCATAGTATTGTATAAATACCCTAAATTATGTTCGTTTAAATGCGCATCTGTATTGGCATTTATTACACTTTTGTAAAAGGGTTCTTTTAAAGAATTGTACAAGGTTTTAGCATCGGTTACAGCCAATCCATTTTGTGTTTTTCCTTTTAATAAAAGTGATAAAGATTCGTCTACTTCAATGGCTTTTGTTGGGTTTGCTTTGGTATAATCTAAATAACGCCCAACCCAGCCATTTTGTAAATATTCGTTGCTATTACTAGCTGTTTGCCATATATCTGTAGATCTAAAATGTGATAAATTTGGGTTTGGATACCCCACATTATTAATAATACTTACAAAACCATTATCGTATAATTTTTGTAAATCTACTAAACTTTTGTGCAAACCAATTTCATCAGAAATTTTTAACAAATCTGTTTGTTGCAAAGCAATATTTGCACGTTGTTGGTAATAGATATTGTTTCTAAAAGGTACTACTGTATTTAAACCATCATTACCCCCTTTTAATTGAATAATAACGACCTTTTTATTACCAAAAGTTTTGGTAGGTATTTGCTCAAAAGCCTTTAAAAACTGAGGTACAAAAAACATACCCGAAGCAAAAGTAGTTTGTTTTAAAAAATCTCTACGTTTCATAATTTTAGTTTTATGATTTTTCATTTAAAAATCGAAAGTTTAACAAAGTTGATATTCTGGAATAGACATTAATTGAACGCAGAAATCCTTTTTTGGAATGTCTAAATTGTCCGATAGCATTTGTGCTGTACCTTTATTTATTTGTGATGATATTATCAAAGAAATCATCCCTTTATTATCTATTTTTTTATAGTTTTTTTCAAAAGCATTCCAATCTGTTTTTGTTTTAATAAACGTTTTTCTTTTTAACTTCTTAGTAGTTAAATTAGTAAGCATTGTTTCCTCATCTCCAGTATCTGAATAGGTAATTGCTGCATTATTTAATAAGATAGAAGCCAAACGCAAACGCCTAACCATTGTATTAGTATCAATCCAATTTCTACCTGTTTTCCAGCCAGCCACATTTGGTGGTCTTAACAAAGTTTGGCCTAATAAACGTTGCATTAATAAAACTTGTTTAGGTCTTTCAAATTGGTAAGGAATTACTTGATGTATACCTGCTAAAAATTCCATGGGCGACTTTATTTTAGTGCCTATGTTTTCATCATCATAAAACCAATTAGACTGTAAAACAAAACGCATTAATTTTTCGATATCATAATCTTTGTAAAAAACGGCAGTCATTGCAGCAACATGTTCTTTATTTATGTTTTGATTTACAAAAAAGCGATATATTTTTTCTGAAATAAAACGAGCACATTGTTGTTGTTCTAAAATGATATCAATAATATTATCACCATTAAAATTGCCTGTTTTTTTAAAAAATGTTTTTTCATTTTCATCATGATGTCTTTTTCTCATTAAAAATTTACCTCTAAAATTATGGCTATATCCTGTAAAAGCTCTTGCAGATTCTTTAATATCTGTTTCTGTATAATTTCCTTGGCCTAAGGTAAAAAGCTCCATCAATTCTCTTGCAAAATTTTCATTTGGGCTTTTTTTACGATTTTGTTTGTTGTTTAAATAGCCTAACATAGAAGCATCTTTAGAGATTTTCTTGGTAAAATCTCTAAAATTTCCAAATGCATTTTCTCTAAGTAAGTTGTTATAATTCTGAGTAAAAAGAATGTTGTTTCTACTTTCGCTAACAAAATGATTTGCCCAAAAAAGCGTCATTTTTTCTCTAAAAACTTCAGAAGGATTTAAAATCCTTTCCATCCAAGAAATCGAGAATTTTTGTATTTTTTTCCTACTAATTTTTTGAAGTTCTTGTCTTTTTTCTTTGATCTTTAAATCGCCAGATTTTATATCTTTTAAGAAAGATATATCTGCTTTTAAAGGGCTAATTTTAGCTGAATTTGTAAAAACTTCATCTATAATTTCACGTTTGTTTTTGTTAGACAAACGCTCTAATTCATTGGGAGTAATACCAAAACCCACTCTGTTATATAAATGTTGTATGTGTTTTGCTTTCATAATCCTTAGACTTTAATGTGTATAAAAAGTTTAATCTAAAATTACTTTTTTGTTAAATTTAGTATAAAAAAAACACTTTAATTAAAAAAAATGTAATTTTTTGTAACTTAGAGCAATCAATTAAAAACCAACTTTTTATGCCAAACTATATTTTAAATGTTAACGGAAAACAAGTTTCTGTTTGTGCAGATGCAGACACACCCTTACTTTGGGTTTTAAGAGACGAATTAAATTTGGTAGGCACAAAATTTGGCTGTGGTATGGCACAATGTGGTGCTTGTACAGTACATATAGATGGCGTTGCTACAAGAAGCTGTCAAATGCAAGTTTCTATTTTAGATGATACAAAAATAACAACCATAGAAGGCTTGTCTAAAGATGGCAAACATCCTGTTCAAGAAGCTTGGAAAGAAATAGATGTTCCACAATGTGGTTATTGTCAGTCAGGGCAAATAATGACAGCTGCTGCTTTTTTAGAAGAAAATAAAAATCCTTCTGAAAACGAAATTAGAGAAGCGATGCATGGTAATATTTGCAGATGTGCGTCTTATAACAGAATAGAAAAAGCAGTAAAATTAGCATCTAAAAACTCATAACATGAAACTTCATAAAAACGATAATTTTAGTAGAAGAAACTTTTTAAAAACATCTGTTTTAGCAGGTGGAGGTATGCTAATTGGTTTCAATTTTTTAACAGCTTGCAAACCAGAAGCGAAAATGCCTGAAGATATTGCTAGCCTAAATTTTAACGATTTTAATGCTTACATTAAAATTTCAGACAAAGGCTATGTTACTATTTTTTCTCCAAATCCAGAAATTGGGCAAGGTGTAAAAACATCTATGCCCATGATAATTGCAGAAGAACTTGATGTAGAATGGAAAAATGTTACAGTAGCACAAGGAGTTTTGGATACTAAAAATTATAAAAGACAAATTGCAGGTGGTAGTCAATCAATTAGATCTAATTGGAATATTTTAAGACAAACAGGTGCCACAGCAAAACAAATGTTGGTAACAGCAGCTGCAAATAAATGGAAGGTAAATGCATCTACATTAAAAGCATCAAAAGGAACTATTACCAATGCAAATGGAGAAACATTAGGCTATGGAGATGTTGTAAAAGAAGCTGCGTTATTAGAAGTTCCAGAAAAAGTAAAACTAAAAGAAATAAAAGATTTTAGCATTATTGGTAAAGATGCCATTAATGTAGATATTGATAAAATTATTACAGGAAAACCATTATTTGGTTTGGATTACAAAACAGAAGGCATGTTGTATGCATCTGTTTTAAGACCCCCTTCTTTTGGGCAAGTTTTAGCATCTTTTGATGCTACCCAAGCCAAAAATATTTCTGGTGTTGTAGATGTAATAACAATTGGTGATAAAGCTAGAAAATTTTTAGATAAAGGTTATGTAAGTTGGACAGTCGCTTTAAGTGAAAGTGATAAAGTAGTTGTACTAGCAACGTCTACTTGGGCAGCTATAAAAGCCAAAAAAGCTATAAAAGCAATTTGGAAAGACACTTCTCAATTAGAAAGTACAGAATTGCATCATCAAAAACTAACCAGTGTTTTAGATCGTAAAAAAACCAAAGTACTTAGAGAAGATGGTAACTTAACAAAAGCGTTTAAAGAAGCAGATACTGTAATAGAAAGAGTTTATTCTTCTCCTTTTTTACCTCATAATTGTATGGAACCCATGAATTTTTATGCCAATGTAACTGCTGCTAAAATAGATTTGGTGGGACCCACGCAAACACCAGCTGAAGTTCAAAAATCGGTAGCAGTTCTTTTAGATAGAAAAAAAGAAGAAATTAGCGTAGAGATGACCAGAATGGGAGGTGGCTTTGGTAGAAGATTATATGCTGATTTTGCTATAGAAGCTGCAGAAATTTCAGACAAAGTAAAAAAACCAATAAAAATGGTTTCTACCCGAGAAGATGATATGACTACTGGTATTTACAAACCTTCTGTAAAGTATAGCATTAAAGCATCATTAAAAGGTGGCAAAATAACGGGTTATCATTTAAAAGAAGCAGCCATGAATGGTGGTATGTATGGTGCTATTTCAAACTTTTTTCCAGCAGGATGTATACCTAATTTTAAAGTAGAATCTGCAACCTATAATTCAAACATAACCACAGGAGCTTGGAGAGCACCTTATACCAATTTTTTAGCATTTGCAGAACAAAGTTTTTTTGATGAATTAGCTACAGAATTAAAAGTAGATCCTATTCAATTACGTTTAAATTTATTACAAAAAGTAAAAAATACTACCGATAAGAAAATTCAATATTCTGGTAAAAGAATGGAAGATGTTATCAAACTTGTAAGACAAAAAGGAAATTGGGGAAAATCATCAAATGGAGTTTACCAAGGTTTTGCTGCTTATTACAGCCATAATACACATGTTGCAGAGATTGCAGATCTTGTTTTACAAGATGGTAAACCTGTAATTAAAAAAGTAACAGTAGCTGTAGATTGTGGAGTTGTAGTAAATCCAACAGGTGCAAAAAACCAAGTAGAAGGTGGAGTAATTGATGGTATTGGACACGCAATGTATGCTGATTTTGCTTTTAAAGATGGAAAACCGCAGTCTAAAAATTTTGATAGCTACAGACTTATTAGAATGCAAGAAACACCAAAAGTTGAGGTTCATTTTGTACAAAATGAATTATCGCCAACAGGTTTAGGAGAACCAGGTTTACCACCTGCAGGAGGTGCTGTTGCCAATGCAATTAATGCAGCTTTAGGCAAAAGAATGTATAATCAGCCTTTTGTAAAAGAATTAGAAAAAAGTACTATTGTAGGATAGATTCCTAAATAAAAAAAAGCAACTAAAAATCGCTTTTTTTATGTTTATTACTCAAAAGTAATTAATTTTTCTTCTAATATAAATTCACCTTCTGAAGTGATACCCTCTATAAATAATTTTACAGCATCAAAATCTTTGTTTTCAAATTTTAGTTTTACATTACCATTATTATCGATACTATTACGTGGTAACCAATCTATAACTCCAAATTCTTTAAAAAAGGAATTTGTATAATCATTATATTTAGGAACATAAAACTTTTTAGACTCACTAAATGTTAATGGGAACTCAAATTTCCTAACAGACTTTCTGTTATAATTTGATTTATTTTTTAGTGGATCTGTATATATTCTAATAACTCCGTTAGCACCTCTCATTCCTTCACCAATACCATCTCTATTAATAACAATATAGTCTACAATATCTAATGGATATTGGTAAAAAAATGTTGGGTCGTTAATAGGCATGTCGTTTAAAAAGAAAAGTGCATTTGCATTTCCTGAAAAAGTAGTCGAAGCTCCAAAACTAACTTCTAAACTTGCTGTATTAAAATTATCATATGCTATTACTCCATTTACAGATAAGTATTGTGCTAAAGTTAATGTATTATAATTAGAGTTATCTAAAATAAGTACTCTACCACCAAAAGTATATCCTCTCTTTATAGCCTCTAACCTAGTTCTCCTTTTGTTAGCTTTTACTGTAATTGGGTCTAGTTGTTGTACTTTATCTATTTTACTATAAATAAATTTATTAGCTTTATTTTCAGAAGTATAAGAATCTTCTTTAATATTTAAAAAAGATTCTTTTTCGTTTAGTTTAGGTAACTGAGAAGGAAAAAACTGTACATACAAACCTGGTTTATAAAGTTTTCCTGAAGAAGTTACTTTAGAAATATTTAAACTTTCATCTCCTACAGGGAAAAAATTTAAAGATTTAAAAGTGTTTTCTCCTTTCTTTAATTTAATATATTCTGCGTCTTTATTTCTTATACCGTGAAGTAAATAAAGACTTTCTTTTTTATCTGTAGTATTTGCTTTTATAGAAACACCTTGTTCAAAGTTAAAAGAAAAACTATTTAATTCGTAATTAAATATTTCATTCCAATTATAACTACTCCAACCTTGTGTAATTAAAAGGTTGTCTAAATCGTATTTTCTTTCTTTAGTAATATTGTTAAAATAATGACTTCCTTTTTCAATAGTACCTTTTATGTATGGTTGAACCAAAGTTTGAGACACTAAGTTTGAATCTTTTGAGTAAGATAGAGTACTTACAGGTAATATAGAAACACTAATGTTATTATATTCAGAAGGTAACAAATTACTATATTTTAGATTTAAAGTAATAGAATCTGCTTTATTAGAAGCACTAATAGTAGCGCTTTTTTTTAAATTTAAACCAAAATAGTTAAAAAATAATCGCTCAGAAATAGGTTGATTTTTATTATCAAATAACGTAAATATATTTAAACCCGTGGGTAAATTATTTAATTTTATTTTAGATGATACTATTTTAGAGTCTCTAAATAAAAACTCTTTTGTTTCAATATTTTTTCCATTTTGAGAAATCAAAGTATACTTACTATTTTTTATATTCTTTAGAGTTTCATTATTGGTAATTAAAGAAATTATAACTTTATTATTAATTTCTTTTAATTTTAAATTCACCCCAAATAAATCAATTTTATTTTTAAAATAAAATGTTTTTAAATTATTGTTGTATGGTATTACAATTCTATAATTTTTGTTAGCTTTTGCTAATAAAGAAAAACGACCAATACCAAGTTTATTTACTTTAAAAGTAGTAATTGTCTTATTGTTTTCGTCTAAAACTTTTCCAGATAAATTTGGTATTCCAAAACCTTTTTCATCTTTTAAAACTACGCCAATAGTATTTATTACGTTATTTAATATATGGCCACCTTCTGGTAAAAATTGTGCATCTATTTGTGTCGTTGCAACTTCTTTTTGGTAGTTTTCTTGTTTGTTTGGGTCTAAAACTTTTATTGTTTGTATATGATAGTTTTGTTGTTTAAAGTTTAACATCCAATTTGTATATGTTTTAAACTTATATGTACCACCTGTAAAAGTAGAATCTATTTCAAAAACATTATTTGTTGTACCTTCAATTACGTGTAATAATTTTTTCTTTATAACATTATCATTACCGTCTGTTATAACACAATATAAGTTTGTAGAAATTTTTGAAGGTTTTTTATTTTTCTTATTTAAAACATAAGAAGTAAAACCTATTTTTTCTCCTTTGATATATGTAGATTTGTTTAAGTGCGTATATACAACCTCTTCAAAAGGTTCGGTATAATTTTTAAATTTTTCTTTTATGTTGTTGCTTTGTGCATTAAGGTAAAGTACATTTATTAATAAAATAAAGAATAAAATGTAAAAGACGGGTAATCTAAAGGTATTTATTTTCATATTTTTTTTTAAAAAGAGTTTAATAACACTATTGCAACAATTATGGCGATAATTTTATAAAACTCTTATAAAGATACTAATTTTTTCTCTTTTTTTATTATCCAACCTCTTCTTTAGCTTGTTCTATCATTTTGTTA
>Ga0209771_1000591_pt1 | contig 24255 bp, 20 predicted proteins | sample SaaInl59LU_5_DNA_FD_184639 | JGI IMG/M metagenome (GOLD analysis project Ga0209771, IMG submission 184639) | Marine microbial communities from expanding oxygen minimum zones in the Saanich Inlet - ESP_59LU_5_DNA (SPAdes) (version 2) | ecosystem: Environmental > Aquatic > Marine > Intertidal zone... | reverse complement strand
TAATCAGATGGATTAAATTCTAGGTTATTCATTGCAAATTTTCTAACGGCATCTGGATCTGCATAGAAATCATCAACTACGATAATATCTTTATCGGTTCTAGGCATAAACCCAGATTTTTCAATAATTTTTGGGTATAGTGAGCCTATTTCATATTGAGTGCCATCAATAGTAACTGATAAATCTGCTTCTATATCTTTTAATTTAAATTCAAATCCTAATTTTTCGGCGGTTTTAAAATCTGGATAAATTTTTAATACATCTTCTCTATCCGTAAATTCTACAGAAATAGATTCATTAGTATTAGTTGTGATATATGAAATCTTTCCAAGTGGAGATCCAATCCAGCCTTTAAGTACGTATCCATCTGTTGTTTTTTTAGATGAATCTAGGTTTAAAAATATGTTTTCAGTAAAGGTTTTATGCATAATAATAATTTTTTTATTATACATAAATTAATAGTATTGTTTCAATATTAGATTAAGATGGAATAACTCTAATCGGTCTATTTAAACGCTCTTCTAATTCTTCAATAGCACTAATAATAGGATTAATATCTATCTGCTGTACTGTATTATTTATAGATGGTGATGCTATTGGAGCTGTAACTCCATCAGTAGGTGTGGCTATAGTAGAATTTGCACCTGAAATATTACCACCTAGAGTACTAATCATACTGGATAGTTTTTCTATTGCGGCAGTTAATTGATCTGACATATCTCCAATCGCGTCTTCAGTTTTAGCAAGATAAGATAAGCCTTGGAACATATCCGTGGTTAATTTAAGATTTGTCTGATCAAAATCATTTACAGCGTCTTTATATCTAATAAAGTCTGTAACATATTTCGTAAATGATTCTGTGTATTTTTCGAATTTATCTACTGATTTTGCTATTTCTTTAAGGTGTTTCGCGGTTTGTGAAAGACCTTGTATTGAAATTTTGCTAATTGATATATTTTCACCTGAAAAAGCACTTGTAAGAGCTTTAATCATATTCTCTATTTTAAGAGAAACTACATCAACATCAATATTCTCACTTGCGAATGTTTTAACGGCTCCTGCTATTTCTGAAAGAGGTGTTCCCATTCCAGTTACTAATTCAATACCTTTTTGAATTGTACTAGCTCCTCCCCAAAATCCAGTTTCCGCATTTGGATCATTACCTATTGTAGCAAATGTGGATGTTAAAGATTTTACAATATTTTCTAAATTAACACCGACTGCAGTTAAATCAGTAGGTTTAATTGTCCTAACACCTATTTTTTTACCCTTTGCGTTATATATCGGGAATGTTAAATTAGCCATTGCTTGAACTCCTTCAGCAATTCCAGTTAAAGCACTACCAATTCCTTGAACTGCAGAAATACCATCAGCTACGGGACTTTGACCACCAGAGCCTGTCAATCTTTGGAAGAATCCTGCTCTTCCTCCCTTACCCATCATTGGATCTGATCCAATTTCCGCGAAAGGTGCAACAACCGCATTAATTATCATTTTTAAATTAGTTGCTATTTTATCTTCAAATCCGTTTTGTAGTGTATTGTATCCGACAATTTTTGTTCCTTCGTATATTGGGAACTTTAAATTAACCATTGCTTGAGTACCTACTGCGATTGATGTAAGGGCATCACCAATTCCCATAACCGATGAAATACCATCAGCTAATGGACTTTGACTTCCTCCTCCAAATATTCTATTGAATAGTGATTTACGACCACCTGCTCCAGCACCTTTACCAAAATCTGCGAACGGAGTTGCAACTGCTGTTATTAGTTTTGCTATATTATCTGGTACAGTTTCATAATCAATATTTAGATCTTGAATGGCCTTAACTCCTTTAGATATGATTGACATCGCGCCTCCTGCTAACATTAATGCAGGTGCACTAGCATACATACTTGCAATTGATAGTGGTGGTAATGTAAATGATCTTGCAACGGATAACATCGCCCATTCCATATTTGACATCATCCTACCACCGCCAAATCCAAGAAATCCTTCAGTTTTCTGCCCGGAATCTGCTAGCATTTTATCCATTCCGCCACCATTAAATACTTTACTAAAGGCAGCTAATCCTGCAGAAATTGATATAAGAGCTAAACCAGTAACTATCATTGCAGCAGCACCCGGTAAGATAAAAGGGGCAGCTAATCCAGCAAGGGACATTGAGGTTCCTAATCCAACTATTGCAGCACCTATTTGTGCTAGTGTAATCCAACCTGACTCATCTGGTGAAACTGCTTTCGCAAATATTGCAACACCTGCACCTAGTAATATTATAGGTATTGCTGCTATTGTCATTGCAATTGCACCTTTAGCAATTTCCTTCCAAAATATACCAGCTATTCCAAATGCAATCGAAACTCCTAATACAGTTGCTCCTAATATTAAAAGAGATTCCATGGGATTAGAAACGGTTGACATTAACAATGAAAATAATGCGATAGAACCTCCAAGAGTTATTATTGCTAAACCAGCAAGCACTAGTGCTACAGAAGCATCTGCTATTGAATCTGTTATTCTAAGTTTATCTAATAAGAAAAATACCCCACCAACACCTAGAACTACTAACGCAACCATAGGTAATGCTGCTACTGCAAATGGATATACTAATAATGAAAGTGCTAAGAAACCACCAAACATAAATATGGATTTTCCAATACCACCTAATGCTGCTAATGTTTTTTGTGTCTTTTTATTACTAAGTGGCTTTGAAGCTAACATTAAAGCGCCTGTAATAACTAATAAAGAGACTGCAAATAATGGAGATGCAATTGCACCCGCCATGAGCATTGGAGTTGCTAATAGCAAATAACCTGCAAATTTAAGAATAGCTGGTCCTATTTGAGTCATTGAGTTTATTCCTACTGCAACTGCCTCTAACTTTTTTTTAACGTCCTTTGGCTTTCCTTCAAATTTATTAACTGCATCTGCTATTATTGCTAATCCTTTACCTATTCCGGTAAGAGCTTTTGCGCCAATAATACTCATAAGTATTGCAGATCCAGCACCAGTACCACTTCCACCACCTTTAGCTGTACCTGTGTTTTTTTCTGTGTTTTTTTCTATTCTTTTTAGAGTAGAAAGCATGTCGGTAAATATACCAAACATTTGGCCACCTGGAGAAACAGAAGTAGCCGTGATTTGCACGGCTGCTACTGTTTTTTGCTGATTTTCTATTGAAAGTTTTTCAAATGGTGATATTAAATTCAAAATTACACTTAATATTTTTTATATACTATATATTAAATTTTTGGTAGCGACATTTTAGGTGTTTTCATACTTGGCATTTTAGGTGCTTTATATGAAGGCATTCCTTTTTTCATCGCTTCCATTTGATCAGTTTGATCAGAATTCTCAGAGTTTTGTTTCTTAAGGACATCTGAAAGATCTTTAATATAATACCAGTATTCATAATAATCTAAAGCTTCAATCTCTGAAGGCTGTAATTTTAAATGGTATATCATATAGAACTTTGTCTTAAAGAAGTTCTCCAGTGATATCCGAAATAATGAAAAGAGATTTGAGTCCGTCACGAAAATTAATAGGTACGAGGACCTCCTCATCCTCGCGCTGTACCAGCATTTCAGGTTTAATACCTACTCGCATTTTCTCAGCAAGTCGGTAAACCAACATATATTTTCTTTCACTCCATCCTTGGAAATCTATTTCACCTTGGAAAATTGATCTTTCATTAAATCCTCTCCAATCCTGTTGGATATATGGTAAGATTTGTAAGAATGCTTGGTCCCATTGACCTCCGTTAACTTGTTTTGTTTTAATATAGTCTGTAACTACTTCCATGATACCGATAGTTGGTGGTGCCATTTCAATAGTTCCAAATGATTTTGTTTCAATCAAAAAAGATCGAGACTCGTGTGAGTAATACTTTTCAATATCTTCAGGTATTGATGATAATTGAAAATATTTAGCAGAGATTTCAACATCAAATTCTAAACCATCTTTATCTCTTGCCTGTGTCATTAATTTATTCTCAGGTTCTGGAAATGTTAAATCTCTAATAGATAAAAGAATATAAAATCTATCTTCTTCAAGAATATCCTTATATGATAACTTCTTTTTACCAGATGTTATTCTTACACAATTCTTTACGATATAGTTTAATTTTTCTTCCATATCAACTAGGTTGGTTTCATCTACAATTGAAAAGTTTCTAATCTCTCCAACCTTTGCTGCTCTAACACTAATTTTTGCATCTTCTGGGTAGAATTTACCACCAGATGGAAGTCCTTTTTCATCTATTGCATGATATCCTAAATGCACATCAGCATCTTGTGCTTTTTGTGTATTATATCTTTCCATGTTAACAGATCCTAGATCCACACGCTCTTGTGTATCTTGTTGTTCAGCACTTTCGACGATTTTTTTATAATCGTCATTTAAATTTTGATTTTCTTCGTTGCTCATTGATTATTTCTTTTTGAGTTTTCTTAAATTATCTTTCTTCCATTCTTTTAAATCATCAGATTTTCGGTCAATTTCCTCTCTAATTATTTGTCTAATAAAGGCTGAAATCGAAATAGGTCTCTCACCGTTTTCGATTGCTTCATTTAAAATAATTCTATTAATTGTAGTAACTTCATCTTCAGATAAAAGAACTTGTAGTTTCTTATTTAATTTATCCATGTTATTATTATACCATTATATTATATTTTTGTTTCATAAAAAAATAGGGTTTACCTAAAAACCCTATTTTTATAAGAATCTATCTTAAGCTAATACTTCTCTCCAAGTATCACATCTCCAAGTAACTTCTAACTGTTGAGCCTCTGTAGTCTCGTAGCTAAGTTCATTGGTAAATGGTAATCCTGAAGTAATAAAGCAATCTTCTAAAGTTACTGTTCTGTAGATATCACCTGCTCGGTTGAACTGTACAATTACAATTGTTCCAACATAATCCTTTTTTAAACCCATTTCACCGGTTTGAGGATCGTATTGGTTATTATACCATTGTCTCATTGATTTATATAAGTATGCTTGATTTGCATCATTTAAGTTAAGTGAAAAGTTAATGTTCACGTCAACTGTTGTTGCATCAGGCATTCCTGCATAAGATCTAGTTGAGAACTTATATTTTTGTTCAACAGCAGCTACTTCTTTATAAAGATCTAGTCCGCCGATTGAGTTTACATGTTGAATCATTAAAGGTGCATCTGCAACACCAGCTGGTGGAAGTACTGTTACTTCAAACAAATTTGCCTGTACTGGTTCAAACTGTCTACCTTGTCTGCTTGTCTGATCTTGTGAATAATGTGGTAAAGCCATTTTAAGTTATTTATTTTTTTTATATATCTAATTATTTATTATAGAAAGTTTCCTGTTGAAATTTCTCCAGTGTTTAAGACTGTTGTTCTGTGAACTACAATTTCTAAACCTTTAACTGGCTCAACATATGTATCGATGATACCGAAATTCTGGTCAATCACGTCATTTGTGTTATTTGATTGATCCATAATGTTTCTGTATTCAAATACACCACCATCTTGTTTTACACTTTCCATGAAAGAATCTACAACCGTCTTAATTTCTAAACGAGTTTGAACATTATTAAATTCAAAAACGTAATCTTTTAAGATATCTGCAATACCTTCTTGGATATAAATCAATGCTTCTCTAACGTGTGCTGAAGAAAGTGCTGATTTAATTGATTGTTGTGCTGTTTTGTTACCCGTAATAGTTAAACCTACACCTCTTTGGAAAACTATTGGGTTAATTCCAAATGGCTCTAAAACATCTCTATCTGATTTGTCAAAAGAATATTCAGCACCTTTAACATTTACACCAGATACTACACCTCTACGTGGTCCAGCAACAATTGACCATGGAAGGGCAGTTGTATACTTGTCTAAATAGTTGTTAGCTACATAAGCAGCTGGTGGAACGATAATATCTTTACCGTTATCACTAACTATTAAACCAGGTCCATAATAGAATGCATAGTTTGCTCCATCTTGAATTGATGGTAATGCATATATTTTAGTTGGGTTTTTATCTAAGTTACCTCCTTGTGCAATATATGCAGTATTGAAAGTTCCGTTTTGATCTGTAAATGATGGATCTGTCGAAGCTTTAAAATCTGCAACTGTTGGTGCATTCAAAATAGCTGAAGCATTTTGTCTGTCCATTGCTAATTGAGATAATTGCGCTTTGTTTAAAATTCCAGTTGAATCATAAGAAGAGAATGTATCAACTACGTATCTAAAGTCTATTGCATCTTTATCTATTAATGTGTTGTAAACTCCATTTCCACCAACTAAAGTATTTAAACAGTCGCTAATTTCTTTAGGATCTAAAACTGCTCCCTTTAATACGAATGGTTTATAAACTAAAGTTGCATTTTCAAATGATTTGTAGTAATATCCACCCCATGTTGCAGCTGGTGCTACGTCACAGTAAATTGTGAAAACATATGATGCTGCAACTCCGGCAACAATTACATCACCTACTGCTGTTACAGGATTACCATCGGCACCTATAACTCCATTATCTACATCTTCTTGTGTTGCTAATACTTCATCAATAGCCTCAGTAACTACTTTACCGATTCTCGATACTTTTGCTAATCTATCTCCTTCTTCAATTGCAGTTGCAGCCTCTACATAATCTCCAGCAGAGATGCTAATAGATGATTCAGTTGTTGTAATTTCAAAAGATGTACCGTTAACTGTATATGTTGCGGCATCACCTGCAAAATCATAAGCAATCTCTCTAGCGTTAGATTCACCAGCTATTCCAGTGATATATGAAAGTAATTCATGTTCTTCTGCTGGATTTGTTGTATGTCCAACTAAATCTAGTCCAGTTCCATTTTCATCAATTACTGCATCTTCGTTAACTGCACAGAATAATCCAGTTCTACGTGCTTCTGCATTAATAATAGATTCAATGTATAAGTTTCTACCTTCAAGATCTTTAAATCCTGGAATCATAGAACCTGTGTATTTAGCTTCTAAAGTTACTTGACGTAAATTTGCAAATTGATCTAATTTTGTTTTGTCTAAACCTTCACCTGTAAAGAATGCCCCATATACTGGATCTGTATCCATATCAGATGGGTTAAATTCACCTTTAAATACGAAAACATCAATCATGAAATCTGAAATATAATCAAATTCGTTCATGAATGCAGGTACTTCACCAGCACCATACCATTCTCTAGCTGTCATATCAAATTCTGCTACATCTTGTGCCTTTCTTACAAATACTGTAATTCCAGATTGCTTGATATTAGCAAAGTTAATTAATTGATTATCTGCAGGAGTTAATTCTAAAACTTTAGCATCAGACGGTGTCATAAACTTATCCATGTCGAAGAAATTAGAATACAATGTTTCTTGATTAGAATGTGCTGATAAATCACCAACAGAACCATTTGTAATTGGTTGTGCATAGTAACCTAAATCACTATCACCAAATGAACTAACGTTTAAAGCTAGGATTGGTCCTCTTGATAATGCTTCAATAGCAGATCTATGGAAAAACATTCCTTTTCTTTCTAAGTTTCTATCAATTGAACCAAAAACATTTCTAAAGTTTTCAGTATTATCGATTAAAACTGGTGTATTGTAAGGTCCCTTTCTTGAGTGACCTACAATTAATCTTAGTGTGTCAACATTAATATTTGCAGTCTGTGACTTGTCAAATTCTAGTCTGTAAACACCACTAGATTTAAATTGTAATAATTGCGGACTTAGTGCCATAATTTTTATCTTTATTTTTTTTCTTTTATTATATATCTGTGTAATTGTTGTACTTTATATAGATTTACAATAAATCGTAAATATCAAACTGTAAATCTCCTTGTACATCACTTTCTTTATACAAAATCTCTTCCATTAGTGTATGTTTCTCTGGATCTATTATATCTAATAACTCTTCCACATAATCTGCATAATCGGTAGTGGTAAAAAATTCAGTAGCGGTAATAGCAGTCATAATAATATCATCATGTCCCATTTGAGCACCATAACTATTATTTTTTAATACTCCAAATAAACTAGCTTCTTGAACAGTATCTATATCTGATAGTTTTAGCTTATTCATCTCTATTAGTTTCTTAAAATTTTGACAAAAGACTGATTTATTATCAGATTTTAATCTAATTCCTGGTTTTAAAGTCTTGGCATCATGTCGGTGTTTAAACCTTAAGACCATTTCATCTTCAAAGTCATTTCTACCTGGAAAAACGGTACTTAAGTATTTTAATAAGATACTACCATAAGTATTGTATTCAATTACCATTTTTGTATTTTCCGAATTAAAAATGTCGATCGCTAATGTGTATAGTATCTTTGCAAAATCTTCAATAGGATGCTCATTACTTTTAAATACACCTACTTGTTTTAATTTAAAGAAATCATACATGGCACCTGGACTTACAAAATTTCGGATATCATCATCTTCCATTGGCACTACTTCAAACATATTAATCACACTGTAATCTCCACCGTTTCCTTCTGCAATATCAACTGAAAATAAATAGTATCTTTGACTATTACCCGCATCTTCCACATCCCAGTCTGGATCAAATCCTAAATAACCTTTTGTATCAATATGAATATTATCAAATTCTTCAAAATCATACCATTCAAACTTTTTAGCATTGCTTCTCAAATGCTTCATGGTCCCAGGGCTTAATAATAAACTAGAAGAACTTGTAAATTCATTTCCGTATTGTCTGTTAAATGCATCTTCTGAACCTAAGTTTCCAAGCTCTCTCTTATACCAAGCATCGTCTCGGTCTGGATGTTGCCACCAATCAATTCTGGTTGCTACATATTCATTATTACCTCTTTCGGCTTCTGAATAAATCTCATAAAACTTATTAAAACCATTTGGAGTTGAAGTAATATTAATCCTAGAAATCTTAGAAGCAGATAGGGTTGGATAAACGTTTTCATAAAAAGAATCTACAATTGTTGGGTGAATATGCGCAAACTCATCCAGATACAAATTGTGAATAGTAAATCCAATACCTGATTTTGCGGTAGTTGATTGACCTACTAAACGACATCCATTATCTGAACGTACATTCATAACATCATACTTGATAATCCCGGGTTTCATAAAAAACGGTAAGTTTTCTACCACCACCTTGGCTTTATCAATAATTTCTTTAGTTGATTCAGATTTATTGGCTAATAATAAGGTTGTTTTATCATAATTAAAAGTAATATACCAAGCATTAAAAATACTTGCAGTTACGGTTTTACCCATTTGTCGAGAAGCCAACACAATATTAAATCTGTTATGTTGAAAGTCTCGAAGCATTTGCTTTTGATAATCTCTCAACCTTACTTGTTGTACCCCATCATCTGTCATTACCACCGCATATTTCTCTGCAAAATACACAATATCATTAGCACATTTAGCTAATTCTGTAATTTCGGCTTCGGTATATTCAAAAACGATATTACCTTTACGAAGAAACTGCTTACCTTCATAAAATGGTAGAGGTACTTTAGGTCTGTATCCTTTATCTAGGGCTAATAATAATTCATTAACACTTTTAGTAGACCATATTAATTTAGCTGCTGCTTCTTCAGATTCACCTTTTGGAATCCATCGGTTATCTCCTACATAATCACTCATATTATTCTTCTACGTTTATATCTTCAATCTCTTCATCGTTAGCATCATCAATACCACTACGAATCATTCGCATAAGGTCTTTAGTTCCTCGTTGTGTTGTATCGCTGGTTTGTTGTCCGCCGCTGGCTTCAGAAATTTCCCTGGTATCTTCACGTTTACGGTATAATTCAATATCTCTAGCAATACGTTTAGTACCTTCTTCAGCTGCCATTAAATACATAGTTTGTGATTTAATAATATCTAACATTGATTTTTGTAAAGTTGCTAATACTTCAAACATTCTCGGTGCAATATCACCGTCTTCAATAGTTTGTAATAGGGTTGTTAATGCTCTTTCTCCTGCTTGTAATTGATAGATTAAAGAAGACATTGTCATCTCATCTATTTTCTTTTTAGCCTGAATGTATTCATCTTTTTCAATAATATCGCTATCTAAATAAAACTTCATTAATGAAGTAATAGTTTTTTGCGCTCTTTTACTAGAAGATGTTTTAAGTTCTGTATACGACGGAAGTCGTGGTTTTTCTCTTTTAGCCGGAAGTTCTGGGTCTGTATTTATAGTTTCTTCAATCGGGCTATTTCCGCCAATCAAATCATCTAATTCTTTCCTGATATCTTCAGCCTGTGATTTAATATTCTTTTCGTCTGACATATAATATTATAATATAGTTTATAACTTATATATCACATTATCTTGCATTGTAAAATTTCTGATAGCCAAGGCTTGGAATAGCATTATCAATCAAATTAGATAATTGATTGTCTCTAACAACATATTGATTTAAAATATTATGGTGTTGTTCAAGCTCTATTGTTTTCTCAAACACTCTAATATTAGTCATATACGTATTATTACCTCTTAAGTGATAATTCTCATTTGGATTCCATATTAACTCCTGTGGCATTTCTATAATATTTGTATATTCTTGAATTAAATTATTAGAAGCATCTTGAGGTCTTTGACCAGGTATCATACCACTATTATTTGTTGAATCTAATCTATAAATAGAAGCACTTAATTGTAAGAATGTATTGCTAATATTTAAAATTAAACCATACCAACTACTATTACTAAAAGTCAACCCATGATTAAATTCATGTTCTATTGAACTAGCCACAACCTTTAATTTAGTATTACTAATATAAATTTTAAATCCACCTATAGCTGCGATATCACCAAATAGGACATACTCTGTCGTATCTGTGTTGTTAAACTGTGGTGAAAACCATAAACTAATTCCTAAATTTTCAGTTAAACTTAATTTAGAAGGAACTGTATATAAGATTGCAGTATTATTAGTGGTTATATTTTTTAAATCATAATAGTTTTTACTGATAACAGTCCATCTATTTTTTAAATCATAATCGATAATAGATAAACTCCTATCTGCAAATTGTCTAATACCATCTCGGTATAATGTAGAAACTGTTTGGAATTGTTCGGGTTTAGTATTTTTTTCGTATTCATCTTGAATCTTTTCGCCAAAGATTTCTTCTACTCCAGTTACTAAAGCATCTGTATCATCTTCAAATTCGCCCTTAATAACTGATGTTCGATCTTGATACTTAACTAATTTAACTCTCCAGTATGAATGCTCTCGATTAAATTCATCAGCCAATGACATAGACTCGATCTCATACATTTTATTAATGATTGGGATATACATATAGTCTTTGTTTCTAGGCTTCTTATTTAATCCGAAAACGCGTTCAAACTCTTCTGCCACAATATGGATTTCAAACTCCGCGAATTCCATACCAAAAATATCATAAGTATTTGCTTCATCTGGAAATTCATTATCAGGAACTAAAATCTTAACAGTAGCTTTTTCAACCACATTATGTAGTGAATACTCCATCAAGATAACATCTTCAGTTCTAGCGTCTGATTCGGTTCTAAAATAAGTTACTTCATGTCCAAAAATATTATTAGTAATACCTACTAATTGTTTATAAATGGTAGCACTTTTAGTTAATTGATACGGATTAAAAGTATCTGTATCACATGAAACTTTAATATTTGCACAACCATCCATTGCAAAAGGATCCGTACATTCCACACAAAACTGTGGGCAGCTTTCTATAACACCAGAGTCGGTTTCTAAGGTAAATGTAACTGATATTATTGAAATACTATGACCAGCAGATAATGATGCAACCTCAGCCTTTATATCAATCCACAATGGTTTTGATGGATCAAACATTAATGACTTTATATCACCAATTGCAATACCTTCATTTAATTCTCTAAACTCTGAAAATTCACTGTTGGTATGTGACCATCTATACTCATATTCAAATTTATTATTATCGTTAACTGGTAAATAATATTCTAAATTAGTAGTTGTAAAAGTTGGTGCTATTGTTAGTTCTAATACATTTTGAGCGCTAATACTAGCAATTTCAAAAGTTGTATTTCCTAAAATAATTTCATCGCCAGCTGAAAATACTGTAAAATCTGTACCGGTACCTAAAAGCGTGGTTGAACCAGCTGTAGTACTAACAGTTCCGATAGTCATTGAATTTTGAACACCAGCTACAATTTCCCAGTCTAATACTTTGATTGTATTGTAGTAAGGTTCTTGTAAAGATGCTATTAAGTAATCACCGTATTCAGTTGCAGTATATCCTGTTACCATTTAATTTATTTTTTATTAATTTGATCTTCTGGTTTATAAGCCTCACCGGCTAACCAAGATGTTACAAAACCTGTTAATGAAAAGAAGTAAACTGACAATTCTTCTAAGTTAGCCGCAAACCAAATTGCAACTATACCTGCGATTGCCCATATGAAAACCATGGCATATATCATCATTTCTCTCCTTGAAGATGGACCTGCTTTTAAAATTCCGGATTTAGTACTTGGTCTTTTACTTTCAGTCCAAATATAAGTAGCAGCATATGTGGTTAATGAACCAAAATATACTGCTAAGTCAGAAAGACTAGCACCCTTCCAAAAAGCCATAATACCTAATGATACCCATAGAAATACTATAATGTAAATCAATGCCTCTCGTTTACCAAAATCTTTTAATATCTTCAATGTATACAGATTTATTTAATCTATATATCTAATATTTTAATAGTCTGTTATTAAAAGAGTTAGTGGATTATCTCTTTCTATTTTATAAGTAAATAATTCTAAAAAGTCTGCTATAATTGAAGCTGATTCTGAAAGCACTTCACTATTTTCTTCTAATATAGCTAAATAATCATCAACAGCATCTATTAATTTTAAAGCACTTATATTAACGTAAGGTTCATCTGGTTTTAGTATATTTAATTCATGTAATACTGAATTAATTATCTTTATTTCATCATGTTTAAAAACGTCAGAGAGTTTAAGAGTCATTGTTAATATCTTAAAATCAAAATCAATAGTTTTAGAACCCTCATCATTAGTAGATATTCTGGTATATGATTTATCTGTGTTTAATGATATTTTAACATATTCTAGATTTTTCATTTCTTTAAGGAGCATCCATATAAAATATATAGTATTTACTCTATTATGAAAAAACTTAGATCCTGTAGAATTTATTACATCAAGATCATCTTTATAATTCTGTAATAAAATTGCGTTTAATTGATCCTTGGATACTATAATGGACTTTTCATTAATTTCAATATAATCTACTAGATTTTTTATTTGAACCCATAGATTGTTGTCTATATAGTTATATTTATATAACGTGACATCGATAGATGTCGGGAATAAACTTAATTCTATTATCTTCATAAATCTCGCTAATATACTTTAATTGAATTTTCAATTGATTCTAGTTGCAGGTATAAATCATCCTTGGCGTATTTCTCAAGTTCTTTATATTCTCGAATGCCAATTTCATTTTTGTCTATGAAGATTTTAATTACTTCATCACTAGGTATATATTTGCTTGTTTTTTTATTAGATTTTTTAGAAGTTTTTTTAGTTTTAGTATAAATCCAAAAAGGCACACTTTTAAATCTGGCAGCTACCAAAGACCAACTATCAATAACTGCAATTGGATTAATACCATTACGATTAAATAATTGAGCATTTGCTGGAAATTTAATAGCAAAGAAGCGATTTACCATAAAATGGTGTCTCTTCTTGTTGTAGTTTTTTATCTTTTTATATTCACCAGGTTGCTGGAAATTTAATCGCAAAGAAGCGATTTACCATAAAATGGTGTCTCTTTTTATTATAATTTTTTATCTTTTTATATTCACCAGGTTTAGTGAACATTATTTTTATAAAATCAAACAGCTTTGTTTCGTCTAACATATTTTTACCTTAAAATAATTTACTAGTGGTTTCACTATCTAATTTAGTATTTTTTGGAGTTGGTGATAATCCTGCAAATGGATCGTAACCCGATGGTGCACTATCTCCTTTCTTTTCTATCCATTCAGTACCTTCTAAAATACTTTCCATCTTAGATAATACCTTAAAATCTGGTTTTACATCTAAATCCGATTCGATGCTCTTGTATATTTCATTCTGTATTGCTTCTGGAATAGTATTATAATGCAATAACATTAGATCTAGGTTTTGGTTAAATCTAGTACGTATATCTTCAACGGTAGATTTACCAACCACCTTATGAATTATATCAACTATTTTATCTAAATAATCTTGATTGAAAAACATATCGATTCTAAATTCACCATTCTCTGCTGTAAATTGATCTAATACTTTAAATGAAATCTTTTCACTAATAGAATAATTCATGATACGACCTGATTTTGCAGTTTTAGTCCAGTTGACAACACTTTTTATATTATCACTTTTATCACCTTGTAAGATCTTACTGAAAATAAATTCATCACAATTAACACTTTCAAACTGTACATTGTTTTTATCGGACCATGATTTAATATCATCTACTAATTTATTACCCATGGCATTTGTAGATGACATATCAAATAATAGCTCTTCATTAGTTAATGTTTCTTGTCTATCATTATTTAATAAATCTGTAAATCCATCAAATGTAATCAATTTACGTTTACTATTATAATACCATAGAGTATATGAGTCCATGGCAGTATTATAGTTAACTAATTGGATTAAATCACGATCACCAGTCCATACGATACAGTTTTTACCTTCATTGTTTAATTGAGTTGACCAACCAAAGATAACATCATCTGCTTCAGCTCCATTAATCCTATGAATAACCACACCTTGTTTTTCTAATAATTCTTGCCATTGGGTATATACATCAAAAACACCTTTCCAGTTAATTGAATCATCTTGAGTACGAGTTCCTTTATATTGTGCATCTGGAAATAAATCCTTTCTCCATGATTTAGCATCTACAGCAACAACAACCTGATCAATAAATGGCGCCATTTTACGAAGCTCTGACGCGAAGTCAATAGATAACTTTCGCATTAATTGCGATTGGCTCTTATGGTCTCCTAGTAATTGAGTACCTTTTTTTCTTGGTAATACAAATAATCTACTATGTAGAAAGTAATTACCATCAATTAATAAAGTGTGTTTTGCTAATTTCATAATATTAGTTTTATGTTATATACAAATATAACTATTTTTAATGACAAATAAAAATTATTGTCGAACTATTTCTTGAAGTTTATATACGCACGATAGCATTGTAATAGCTGCATCAATCACTAAAGTTCTTTGTGCCTGGTGTTCTGCCACTACAATTGCAATCTGTGGAATAAACTTAACTGCGTTTGGTTTTTCTGATTGAATATACTCAATGAACTCTTCACCTAAAGTTTGTAAAACATCATCTACTCGATTAGAATATTCACCTACTAAATATTGATAGTTTTTGACTGGATTAGTCTCATTAAATATTAATTCAAAAATATCTTTATATACGGAATTGAATTTTTTAACATCTTCGACTGTAATATTAGTAGTACCTTGTGATTTATAACCTTGTAACTTATTAAGTGTACTTCTTAAATCTGGAAAGTTTCTACGAACAAATTCAACCAATGCTGGTTTTTCGATAGCCATACCTTCTTTACCACAAATATCATATACTCTACGAATATACTTTTTTGTCAGTTCAGCCTCTTCTGTTTTATTAAAATCAAAGTTAACTACTTCAAATCTACTTAATATAGGATCTGGTATCTTATTAATATAGTTACATGTAGCAATAAATCTACTATTAGATGCAAATTGTTCCATAGTAGCCCTTAATGCTTTAAAGAATTGGTCAGATACACCATCAACCTCATCTAAAATAACTACTTTAAATTTATCACGATCATCTAAGATTGACATAGTAGAACAAAAATCTGTAATTCTAGTTCTAATCACATCAACCGAAGTATCCGTAGAGGCATTAATATATAAGTATGGTAATTCAAACTGTTGTACAATAGCCTTTGCAGTAGAAGTTTTACCAGTTCCTGCACTTCCGGCTAGTAATGTATTTTGTGTTAAACCATCTTTAAATTTATTCATTACCATATCAGGTAATATTAAATCTTCTAGATTTTTAGGTCTGTATTTTTCAGTAAATAAAGCTTGGATCATATATATAAATTTTATATTAATTATATAAATTATAGCATAAATGTTTCATGATAAATAGTATATGGCATATAATAAAAAATATCCTAATATCCAAAGGACTGGAGGTCCATATCCAAGAAATCGATATGGTGTTAAATATAATTCAATCTCAAAACAACAACGTAGATTATTATTAGAACATCCAATATTAAAAGAACGAGCTCAAAGTGATCAATTCTTACATATCATTTTTGAGATTTGTAGATATCATATGTCTGATAAGAATAGCAAATATTATTATGATTGGTCTAAAAATGAATTTTCACAATTAGATGAATTAAAGGATAGTTATAAGACTATTGAATGGAAATGTGCTTTAAGTGATTTACCAATTGAAGCTAAAATTGATAACTTTAGTGCTAAAAACTTTGTACATCCCAAGTACCATGATACGCTAGGAGGTGCAGTAGATAACCGGATATTAAAATCTTCTATTACTTTTCGTAAATATGTAAAAAAAATCCTCTTGCGAGAGCAAAAGGATTTTATGAGATTAGCAAAAAAGAATTCTAATTCTAAATTATAATAATCTAGAAAATTTATCTTTAATACTTAAATTTGCATACTTAGATTCGTTTAGTTTAAAACTCATTTCTAAAGTAGTTATTTCTGATTCTAATATCATTCCTAGATTAGTACCTTCTATTTGCCAAGATTCTTTAGCGGAAACTTTATCAATTAAATCTTGTATTTTTTTAATCTTTGATTCATCACCAGATTCTTTAGCCTTTTTCATTAAATCATTTAACCTTGCTAATTTACCGTCTTTAGAGTTTTTATCTTTAGACTCTTCACCGTCTTTAGACTCTTCACCGTCTTTAGACTCTTCACCGTCTTTAGACTCTTCACCGTCTTTAGACTCTTCACCGTCTTTAGACTCTTCACCGTCTTTAGGTTCCTTTGGTTCACCGCCGCCTTTCTTATCTTTTGCTTCTTGTTCTAGTCTTTCTTTTTCTTTTTTAATCTGTTCTGCGTTTTTATCTTCAAAGTCTTCAATTGCCTGCTCTTCTTCTTTAGCCTTCTGAACTAATTCTTTCATTTTAGTCTTAAGATCTGCTTTTTTATTTGGATCATCTTCCATACCAGTAGTTCTTTTAATGATCTCTAGCTGTCCTTTAATTTTTTCTTTAGCAATTCTAGCATCTACAATAGCTCCTTTGCTACTGAATTTATCATCAACCATTTTTTGAAGTTCAGTTGCTTGTAGTTTTACTTTTGGTAATTTAGCTTTGATTGCCTTTGCCTTATCGCCATCTGCTTGATCTGCTGCAAATTCAAGATCTGCTGCATTCATTTTAATTTTATTAACTTTTTGCTGTGCCTTAGCAGCTTTCATACTAATAAACCACTGTTTAATTATATCTCCTGCACTAGCTTCATTAACCACTAAATCAGATTCTTCTAATTTTAAACTTTCTTTTAATTCACTAGAAAGAGTTTCTAATGAAGTCATAATAGAATCTACATCATTAATAATAACTTCTCTATTACTTTTAGGTTCTGTAGTTGCTATAGCAGGTTCGGTTGCTGCTACAGTAGGTTCTTTAGTCGCAACTGTAGGTTCAGATATCTGTTCATTAATTAAATTATACCAATTGTTAAATGTTTTCATCATATTTAGTTTTGTTTATATTCTATATATCTGTATTAATTAAATAAAAAAGGGGAAATCGAAAGATTTCCCCTTTTTAAAATATTTAGTATAATCTAAGATTAAGCTAAGTTGATTAAGTTAGTCCATGCAGCATCGCCAGTTGCACTAGCAATGTTAAAAGTAACATACTGAGTTTCTGGGTGGAATCCAGCTTCAACTAATGCGAATCTTGACTTAACAGCAACTTTAGGAGCCATAGTTCCTTCAGCGATTGTTTGTACAGATTCAGCCATTAAGTAAGGCATGAATACTAATCCAGGTCCGTTTCCGTCACCTTTTCTACCAACAGCTACTTGATAACCGTTACCTTCAGCACCCCATGCCATTGTTGGATCAGTGTAAACATTGATTCCAGCAACAGATCCTAATGGATAGATTGCTCCTGCAGATTGAGTGAATGTGTTGTTCATTGGGTTAGCTACGAAACCAGAAACTGATTGTAATACTGTAGCAACCTGTGGTCCAACAACTGCGAAGTTACCAGCACCTCTACGTCCTCTGTTTGCGATTAAGTTAGCAGCAGCTAAAACTTGAGTTAAGATTTTTCTTTGCTCAGAAGCAACTGTTTCACCACCTGTTAAAGCAGCACCACCTCTTAATACAATATCAAATGAAGTTGCACCACCAAACGCTTTAGTTACGTTAGAAATACCTTGAGTTCTAATGTTTTTCAAGATGTGTTGGTTAATAGATTGAGTTAATTCGTTAGTTAATACTGACTCAACTTGAGCAACAGCATCTACACCGAATTGTTTTAAATCTTGTACTTGCTCTCTAGTTACAGCAGCAGCAACTTGGAAAGTTTCAGCAGCAACACTTTTAGAGAATAAAGATAATCCCATTACTTTATCTGGAGTTGATTCACCAGCTTGTCTTGAGAATGGATTACCATCTTCATCAGCAGCAACAAATCCTTTAATGTGATCTTCTAAAGCTTTTACTAATTCAGCATCAGCGTAAACACCTGTAATAGGGTTAACATCAGCATTTTCTACTAATTTGATGATGTTTTTTCCATCAATTCTTGAAGTACCTACTAATTGATCAGCTGCATCACCAGTCTCAACACCTTGTACAGCAGATGTAGTTTTGATGTAAGTTGGGGTTGGAGCATTTTGATTACCGTCAATTTGACCACCTTCATAAGTAAAGTCTAAGTAAGATAATAATCCCATTGGTCCAGCCATAGGAACTACAGGTACTAAATCTAAACCTACAGTTTGAGCAGCAACTTGCATTGCTAAAGGTAATAATGAAGGAGCTTTGTCTCCTGATCCATCAGCTACACCATGTGCAGTTGGGAATTTTGCAGCACCCATACCTGCTAAGTTCATTGTTGGGTCTAAAGACATAATGTTTGCGTCTTCATAAAGTTTATGGTTGTGACAGTAAGTCGACATCCAAGCTAATTTTTCTGATTCATTCACACCAGTTGCAGATTCGATAATCGGCGACCATGTTGATCTGATTTCAGATTCGTTAATTAAATTTGCCATTTTGTTTTTTATTTTTTTTAATGGTTTTTATTTATTTCGATTGCTTTTCAGTCTTTTGCTTCTTAACTGATAATCGATATGTTGTTATTGTTTGATATTATTATATATCTATATTATCTGTGTAAAAATTTAAAAAAATGGTTTTTTTAAAAATTATTTTTTATATTTTACTTTTTAAATCTTTTAGCTAAAGACTCTTGTACTCCTGTTAAATCGTATGGTAATGATTTAGTTTCCTCTTTTGATTCATTTACTAATTCAACTTTTTCCATTACTTGAGCAGTTTCTCTTAAGTCTCTTGTTTGCCAGAAATTAGTTACTTGATATTGAGTTTCTAATTTGTGATATTTAGACTGTGCTAAGATTTGATTCTTTTTAGCTTCTGATAACCTTGAAAATGTTTCTTTATATTCGTTTGGCATCATTTTAATTACGTTAGGCTCATTTGAATTTGGAGCATCTGTAATTAATGCAGCATTCCATAATCCTAAGATTTGACCTTCAGTTAAGAATCCTTTACCTTCAACTGCGTTTAATACTTTAGATTTATCAGCAGTTTCTAATTCATTAAAATTGTTACGAGTAGATTCAGATACAAAACGGAAGAAGTGTGGCTCTGTAGTTTTCTTTTCTTCAGCTTTATTAATTAATGCTTGTAATTTTTCAGTGATTGAATTTTTATAAGCATCTAATGTATCATCTTCTTCAGCAACTAAGTTTTCATCTTCTTCAGCAGCTTCCGGCTCTCCTTCGTCATTTATAGTGTCTTCGATTTCTTCAGCTCTATCTTCTTCTACTTTGTAAGTTTTTCCGTCGAATTCAAATTCAGATTCACCAGCTTCTTTAGCTTTTCTAACTGCGTCTCCGAAAGCATTACCTTCTTCAACTTCTCCAGCCTCAGAAATTTCTTCACCTTCGGCATCTCCTTTACCTTCTAAATCATCTTCTAATTCTTTAGAATCATCTGACTTCTCTTCACCGTGTTCATATTCTTTACCTTCAGCATCTACTGTTGGCTCAGTAACATCTTTGTTATCTTGCTCATCTTCTATTTCTTCAACTTCTTTACCAGCACCTTCATCATCAGATTCAACGATTAAATTAGTGTTTACAGTTTCAGCTACATATTCAGCATATTCAGTTACTTTTTCTAAGTTACCTTTTAAATAGTCAATATACTCTAAAAGATTTTCATGAGTTGTTGCTCCTTCATTATAAGACTCTGCTAAATAGTTAGTGTAACCTTTAATTTTTTCCATACCTTCTGCAAGGTGCTCTGAATATTGAATAGATTGATCTAATTTTTCAGCTAAAGATTCTGAGTATTGTATAGATTGATCTGTTTTTTCAGCAATATGTTCTGAGTATTGGATTGCTTGATCTAGTTTTTCACTAAGATAATTAACATAGTTTTCTAGTTTAGTAGTCGTAGACTCATCTTCCTTAGTGTTAGCTTCATTTAAGCCTTCTTTAAGAGACTTAATTTCTTCAGCTAAGTACTTAGAATACTTGTTAAAGTCTTCAACCGTGATAAATTTTGATTCAGCCATTTTTTCTTCTGGTTTATTTTCTGTTATAATTTGTGTTTGTTCTTGTTTATTTATCTCAAAAATTTGGATGTCATCATCCATTGAGAAACCGTAAGATTCATTTACTCTAACCAATTCAGCATTTTCAAATCCAGGATCTGCTACTAAATCGTATGTAAATAATTGTTTAATTTTAACCTTACCATTAGATTCTACCGCACCGGCAGCTCTACTTGAAATTTGAAGTGGTACTCCAGCATCTACTAATGCCTTTGCTTGACGCCCGGCATCTGTATCTAATAAACGGATACGTCCTTTAATTTGTTTATTACCTTCATCGTAATTTATTTCTTCTATAATGTGAGATACATTCTTTAAAGAAACATCAAAATTTTGAGGGTGGTCTAATTCTCCTAATAATTTAGAAGCTTTAATTTTAGCTTGTAAAGCTTCGATTTGTGGTAGATATTCTTCCGCTGTATAAATACGGTTGTTGCGGTTTTTCTTATCTAACTCACCAAAGACACCTTCTAATACATATTTACCATCTTCCGATGAAAATTTTAATTCAGAGGATGATTTTTCTATGATTAATAAATCCTTTGTGTTCATATTATTATTTTATTATATTTGTATTATATACTATTATATATCAATCTAAAAAATCGATATTTTTACTTTTTTATTTTTAAATACCTAAGTCTGCCAATGGATCTTTTTCATCACCACCTTCTGCTTCCTCTTCTGCTTCAGTTTCTTCAGCATTTACCTCTTCTCTATATTCTTGATAATATGAAATTAATGTAGAAATATCATTTTCTGTGAATGCACTATTACCATATTCTTTATAAAAATGATCTAAAAATTCATCTTCACTATTAGAACTAACAATTGCTCCTATAATTTCAGTTGATTTAATTTCTGTTTCGGCATCATCTAATGTATAATTATCAACTACAACTTTTGAATCTGGTGTTACTTCGATAGCTTCTTCATTAACTGATGATTCTGCAAGTGCTTCCGTTCCTTTAGGTAACATCACTGATTCATCACCAGCAATATATTTCTTAAACAGTTTTCTTTCTTCACTGTATTCTGCTGAAAGTTCTTTCTTTTTCTTAGAATCCATATCGAAATAATCTTCTCTATCTTCCATTGACCATCTTTGTACACTTACTAAATCGGTTAATCTCTTAATCTTTTTAGCTTTTAAACCTTTGATTTGTTCAGCGTATTTTTTATGTAATTGTAGATAAAGATTGTCCTTTGCTTCAGTAACTACTGATTCATTCTGAGCATCAAACCATGCAATTTCCCAATCGTCAATATCAAACTTATAGAATGCTACTAGGTCTGCAATTTTATCATTTGCACTTGGATCATCATCACCACGTTCTACTTCTGTAACATCATAATAGTTATCATTAATAAACGATGCAAGTTCTTGTTCGCTTGGTCTTCTACCTAATTTAGCAATTACTTTCTTAACAGTGTTGTATTTACCAACATCTTCTCTCTTTTCAGAGACTGTTGATTCTACCATCTTAACTAAATTTGAATCGATCCATTCTTCATTTGAACCATCCCATCTAATTAATGATTTTTTACCTTTAGTTTTAACTAACTCTCCAGTACCGAACAATTCTCCGCTTTTATCATAGACATGTACTAAGTCTACGATCTCGTTCATTTCTTTTTCTAAAATAAACTCTTCAAATAATTTTATTCTTTTCATAATATATGTATCCCTTTTTTAAAATCCGCCCATGTCCATTGGATCAACCTCAGGTTCTTCAGCATCCTTTGCTGCTTTTCTAGCTTTATATGATTTATTAGCTGCTTTATCATCTGGTGATAATTTTAAATATCTATCTATTAAGAATTCCATATCAAAATAGAAATCTTCTTCCATAGTTACTGGATCTGTTTCTACTAATGAATCTTTTAATGAAGATATAAAATCAATTCTACGTTCCATGATTTCCATATGTTTTAATTCTGCAAACATATTTTCTTCAATATATTGTAATGATATCTGTGTTTTAAATCTTGGATCGTCTTTAAACTCCGGATATTTTAAACACATTTGTATATATAATGGCTTAACTAAAATTTCTTGGAAAGTACTTCTTAAACGTTTGATAAATTTAGAGAATTTAATTTCATCTCTAATCATACCATCGGCAGCTAAATTAAAGTCTCCACCGCCATCTTCATACATAAATCTATTAAATGGTATTTTAGAAACCATTTTAAGTTTATCACTGAAATATTTAAGAGCTTCTGTGTCAGATAACTCTGGACCTTCACCGCCTAATGTTTCAATTTCTGGTTGTTCACCATCTTTACTCGGTAACCAGTATTCTTTATTAAATTGTAACATTGGTTTTCCATTAGTACTTAAACTACCAGAATCAAAGTCAAAGTCTACAACTTCTTTATAATTATTCATTAACTGAGCAAGTGATTGTTTTGCCCTAGTTTTAGATTTACCACCAACTGGGATGATAAATTTCATTCTATAAGATGAGTTTGTTACGGCCCAGATTACTCTGGTATGTTCCATAATTCTCATTAAGTTAAAAGAACGTATTAATCTTTCTAAATAACTTACACGTGATTTCGTAGTAATAGATGAGTAAGAAATATAAATGATCTGTGAATCATATAATACTCTTTCTTTTACTGGATCATCTTTAAATTGAGTCCATACCTTTTTACCATCTTCTTTGTTATATCCTGGAACTAATGTAATTGGATCTATTTCTTTAAATCCTATAATTTCAGTTTGTTCTGGATTGTAAATAATTTCAAAAGCCAAATAACCATCTATTAAGAACTTTCTGAAATAATACCATGCAGATTGATCTGAATTAAATCCAAAGTATTGGTAAATGTCTCTAAACGATTTATGCATAAATTTATCAACATCTTCAGAAACATCCATTCCAATAATTTCAGGATTGGCAAAGAAATTCTTGTTATCATATACAACTGTCTCATCACATAAAATATCTAAAATATCTTCTATTTCATCATATGTTGAAAATGATCTAAGCTCTTCACGCTTACCTTGGTATTCTTGATCAAAGAACGGTATATTTTTACGCATATTCGTATCAGCCATTGAAAGAGCTGCGAATGCACCATATAAATCGTCATTATCAATTCCCATTTGATTTATTTGACCATAACCAATTGCATCCTCCATAGGACCAATTGATTGTGATTGCCTTAAGACTAAATCATCGTAATACATTCCAAAAGAAGATAACTTTTTTAAAGTATCTTTTAATGTAAATGTTTTTTTACCATAACTAAATGGGCCGTTTCTATCTACAAATCCTGCCATTATATTTTGTATTGATTTTGTTTATATATCATAATTTTATCTTCTTGAAAATAATAACCTAATAC
>Ga0209771_1000584_pt1 | contig 24471 bp, 4 predicted proteins | sample SaaInl59LU_5_DNA_FD_184639 | JGI IMG/M metagenome (GOLD analysis project Ga0209771, IMG submission 184639) | Marine microbial communities from expanding oxygen minimum zones in the Saanich Inlet - ESP_59LU_5_DNA (SPAdes) (version 2) | ecosystem: Environmental > Aquatic > Marine > Intertidal zone ... | reverse complement strand
AAGTTACGGTAACGCCGTGGTTGAACGCGCGGAGGTGTTCAAGTAACGCTCATTGATACCAATTGTGCCTGGGGCACTACGATAGATGCTCGGAAATATGTTTTTGATTGAACGTGCAAAGGTACACAATTCGGATTTTATAATATACTGGATCAGGGCCAGATTGAGGTACAAACGATAATTCGGTTCCGAGTTCTGAAGGCTAAACACTTCTCAAGTGCTCTACTTATTCACTCGTCACTCAGGTTGCAGGGTCAACCACTCGAGAGCCGATGTCACACTTCGGCTCAACGTTCAGTTCTCGATCCGATCTCATTTCTAATTCCGATTCGTCATTCTCGATTCAGATGTTATGCCAACAGACTGACACGATGACTGCCCCACAGTACTGTCATACTACTGTACTGTCATACTGTCATACTGTCATAGCGTCATACTGTCATACTGTCATAACCTTAATATCTGATATTCGATTTCATTGTCTTTTCAACCCCGATGCGAATCTGACCATTCTTCGAGGGTCTGACTGAGTTCCACGATGACACCCCCCACAGTACTGTCATACTACTATAGTGTCATACTGTCATACTGTCATAGTGTCATAGTGTCATACTGTCATACCCCGGACATCTGGTACTCATTCTCATCGTGATTTCAAGCCCAATCTCACTGTCATCGTGCCAATCCCAGATTACCCCCGATGACACACATACGGACGCATAGACATATCGGCTCACGCTGTGCCTCCGGGCACAACTCTCCCCCCCTTAGGAGTGGTCTACCTCCTGGGATCACTCCGCTAAGGTACCCATCTAAGTTCCAGTTCTTAGGTTCTCTGGTTCCTTGCTGTTTCCAGTTCTTAGGTTCTCTGGTTCCTCTTCGAGCATAGTTCGCCTGCCGCTACCAGGGCACCACTTTCAAGAAGAAGGGTGCCACTTGGAATCTAAAGCGGGTCTTCAGTGTCGCGGAGGCGTAAATGTCGGAAAAGTTGTCGTAGCAGGAGTGCTGGCACGGGGTATACACTCGCAGATCGACCTGCTCCAGTCTGCTGCGGGTGAGGTCCAAGCTGAGCAGTCTCTGGGTGAGCACCGGTTGCCCATCTGCACGCACACGGTGTTGAAGTAGTACAGCGTAGCAGGGGCGAGGGTGGTGCCGAGTTCGTCCATATGCAGGTGGGTTTCATGTACTGCGTACCATACATGCAGTAGGTACACACCAGCGGTGGGGGAAGTTGGCGCATCATAGGGCGAAGCCGCAGCGCGTTAGGGAAGCGACCTCTGGGGTTTTCCATGAACCAATATTTTGGCTCTAGGTAGTCAATGATCTGCAATGCTCGTCGTACGATTTTGTCAGCCTGGGGAAGGTCAGGGGGTCCACCAGTGGTGCGCGCTTGACTGTACTGCCTGCAGGGGGGACTTGCCCAAATGACATCGAAGAATCCAGGCGGGTATTGCTTGTAGTCCCATTGCAGGATGTCACACACATGAGTGGGTTGCCAGATATGCCCGGAGTCGAGGGTCACCACTGAGGCGGAGGGGAAGCAATTTAGGAATTCCCTCTCTACTGAGCCAGTACCGCTGAAGAGTACGAGAATCCTGGGCGTGCGGGTTGTCTTTGCCTGTATCGCCAGCAGCTCTGTCACCAGTGCCAACGACCCATCTTCCACGCGCTCCTGGCGTTCCCACGGCAGGGGGATATCATCTTCCATCTGTTCGAGCTGGTCCAGTTCGTCGCAGGGATTGGTGATGAGGTGGGCCAGTGTCATTCCGGCTTGAGCGGAGTGGCGGCCACGCTGCTCGCGTCGCCGAGTGGCTTCGTCGCGAACTTGCGCTTCCATGTGCAGTCTCGCTTGCTCGAATTCACGAAGTTGTTGAAGTGGACTTCCGCGTTCAAGTTTGTCACGCGTCCTCCATTGGTCGTGAGCTTTGGAGTAGCCAGTCCAGCGAACCTTCCACTCTTCCACCTCCTTTCCTCGAACAGACCGCACTCGACGTGCGAGGATACGCTCAACGTGTGCTTCCTTCTGACCGTCTACTACCACCTCTTCAGGTACTGCTAGGTGATCGCGTGCGGCAAAAGCATCTTGACCGCTGGTGTACGGTTTGAGGCGATGTTGAGCGAACACGTCGTGAATCCGCCAGTGAGGAGGGAGGCGTAGGCGGTAGGCTACTGGAGCTCCTCTGTCGGCTTCGGGCATGGTCATCTGTATATCGCTGAAGAAGCGTTCGGTCACAGGGACTGGTCCATGCCAGCGCTTGGTCAGTTTCCTACAGATGGAGCGATCCATCACCTTCTCCGTAAGGTGTTTCGCCTCTATCCAGACCAGATCTCCAACAGCATACTCCCGCTGCCCGTGTCTGCGATCAAACTGTTCGCGCTGTCGCTGTTGAGCCAGCTCCAACCGCTGCCTGGCGTCCCGCAGCTGCGACGAAAATTTCACAGCCACTTCGTGTGCGGTGCCTACTCCCCCAGTTCGTCGTCCAGCGGTGGACTGCGCGGCTTCCAGGAAAAGATCCAACTGCGACAGCGGCGAGAACCCGAACACCAGCTCAAACGGCGTGAAGCCAGTAGATTCACTCCTGGAGTCATTGATCGCGAACTCCACGTTAGTGGTGAACAGATCCCAGTCCTCCACATTGGCGTCAACAAAGGACCTGAGCATGTCCTCAATAACTCTGTTGCTGTGTTCTGCCTGGCCGTCAGACCGAGGGTTGTACGGCGTGGTACGAGCCACCTTCACACCCATCAGTCTCATGAGTTCCTGCCAGAAAGCATCTTGAAACCGCGGGTCACGATCAGAGACAATCTTCATAGGCGCGCCATGTAAGCGCCACACCGAGTCGAAGTAGATTCTGGCCACCACAGCTGCAGAGCTGTCGCCAAAGTTCATTGGTACAACGTGGACCATCTTCGTCAGCTTGCAGGTGAAGGCCACGAAAGCATCATTGCCCCTCTCCGATACCGGCAGGCCGGTGACGAAGTCCACCGCGACATCCTGCCATGGCCTGTTCGGGATACTGTGAGGGTTTAGCAACCCATCCGGGTAAGTTCCCCGCGGTCTCACTGATTGGCACACTGCGCAGGATGTAACCCAGGTGCCCACATCTTCCGCGGCACCACGCCAATAGAAGCGTCGCAGCACCCTCTCCAGAGTCTTGTCTCGCCCAGTATGGCCTGAGGACAATGACTCATGAGCATGGCGAATCACTACTTCTCGAAGTGGAGAGTCCTCCCCCAGCACCAGCTGATATCTCCCTGCTGCGGTCCTCCAAACCACTTCACCCACCAGCCTGAAGTCCTGTAGGCATTGGTGTGGTGCCGCCTTCACTTTCTCTCGCAGCGAACGGAGTGTCCCCTCTCGGGTGTACTCCGCTTTCAACGCACGCAGGAACTTTGAGTCCGACTGCTGGGAGGTTGCGTCTCTGAAAGCTGCTGCCTCACCTGTCCTTATTACAGCGGGGGCCGTTCGCGGGTGCCTCACGCGTGCTGGCTGTGGTTTGGCGGAAGGGGCGTGTACTATCAGAACTGGCCAACGAAGGTCGAAGGCCTTCCCATCTGGGTTTTCGAAGAACTGATTGGGCTCGCCCTTATCATCGTGAGTAGGGATGACCTCCACAATCTGCATATTGGCCTTTCTGAAAAGTTTGCGCCACGCGGGGAGCTTGGACTGGTGATCTGGTAGAACGAAGACTGCTGAGGTGTTTTCTGGGTCTGCCTTCCATTCTGCGATATACTTGTTCAAGATCGCCTCCACTGTAATGTGCTTGGAGTTATATGGAGGGTTACACCAAACCCGAAGGCCCCTCCATTTCTCTGAAAGGCAGTCTGTCCAGAACCTATCCGCCTGTCTGTTGCGGCCACCAAAGTCACAACAGGCGTCCACATCGAAGGGTCCAAACTTCTCGGCGTACTTCGAGGAGTACTCTGCTCGGACACGCCAATTCTGTGAGTCTTCGGGGGGAGTCTGCCGTTTCTGCGGGTGAAGGGCCGGGGATGGAGATGATTGCTGGGGTGCCTGCTGCGGGGGTGGTGAACTCTGCACCTTCTCAGTGGGTGCCTCCGATGCGTCAGCTCGTGATGGCGTTCGCGTCTTCGGTGACGCCAACTGTGGAGGCGCTGGGGTCGTAGAGGCTTTTCCAGCACGTGACATGCTCCTCGTTATCCTTGTCTGAGACGGAGCTCTGTCAGGGGTTTGGTGTGGAGCTTCTGTCGGCTTCGCGCTATCAGCTTCAGGCCAGTCAGGCATGTCGAAGCCGAGGTGATCCTCCTTCATTCCCTTATAGAGCTTCGGATTAACGAGAGCGATGGTCTCCCCCATGTCCATGGCCTGTTCCGCCACGGAGAGGGTCTCCACTGCTGAGAGCCAACAGTCAACCGTCTGAGCCCAGTGGGGATGAGCTGCGGGTGGTGAGCTGGAGAAGCATTCAGACTCCAGCGTTGCCAGAGGGTCCTTTGGCAGGTCTGAGGTGGGGTCGATCACTCCTGCCTCCTTCAACCCCTCGCGGACGTCCTTGTCTTTGAAGTCGGGTCTTCTGGACAGGGCGTCCGGTACCAGCAGCAGCGCTCCCTTGATATACTCCATTCTCGGGACTCCCACCTCTACCAGATCCATGTACCAGCGCGCCTGTCTGCGGCTAAGCTCTCTGCCAGGTTCCATCAGCCATTCAAGGGGGCGGTGATCACCCTGGATGCGGAAGTTGGTGAAGATGAGGTAATGCCGCCAGGTGACGGTGGTACAGTGGTGTAGAGCACCTAGCTCACGCTCGCCGGTGTGGTAATTCTGCTCGGCGGCTGAGAACTGGCGGCTCTCGTATGCTATCACGCGCAGCCCAAGACCATCTCCATTGTCTTGCATAAGTACTCCCCCAAGAGCGATGCCGCTAGCATCCGTCTGCACCACGAAAGGCGCTGTGCCGTCTGCGGCACCCTTAATGTTGGGCAAGGCGAGAACTGGCGCTGATGTGAGGGCCTTCTTCAGCTCCTCGAAGGCCCACTGCTGCATGGGACCCCACTCCCAGGGTACGTCTGACTTGGTCAACCGGGTGAGGGGCTGAGCGATCTCGGAGAAACAGTGGATGAACCTGCGGTAATACCCCGCTAGGCCCAAGAACTGCCTGACGTGGGTAACCGTCTCCAGCTCGGGCCAGTCCCTCACTGCAGCCACCTTGTCGTGTTGGGGTCTGCAGCCATCTGCAGAGATACAGTGGCCAAGGAACCGTAAGGATTTCTTCAACAGTTGGCACTTGGACCTCTTGAGGAAGACGCCCTTTTCCCTGCATGTCAGGAGCAGTTGTTTGACGTGCTCGTAGTGCTCTGCAGCGGTGTTGCTGAAGACGACCACATCGTCGATGAAGATCCGGACAAATGGGAGATGGCCCAAGGCCCGCTGCATCCGTCGCTGGTACTGAGATGGTGAATTCTGCAGCCCCTGTGGCATGACCAACCACTCATATGACCCCATCTGGGTGGTGAAGGCGGTCTTCTCAACATCTCCTGGTGCCATCGGTACTTGCCAGAAGCCATCCACCGCGTCGAACGAAGAGAAGAACTTCGCACCCTGCATCTCGTCGAACATCATCTGGATGTCTGGGAGAGGATACTTGTCCTTAACTGTCTGGCGGTTGAGGAGCCGGTAATCGATCACCAGTCGCAGCTCCTTGGGGTTCCCGGGTTTAGGGACCATCAAACAGGGAGCTGCATAAGGACTGGAAGAGGGTCGGATGTAGCCCTTGGACATCAGAGTCTCCACGCGTTCTCGAAGTTGGCGGAGTTCCTCTGCGGACTTCTTGTAGATGCGCTGGCAGGGAGGTCCCTTCTTGCTCAGCTCAGGGTCCAGGTTAATGTTGGCTTCATCTTGGGGGTCATGTCTGAGTCCATCGATGTTCGGTAGAGCAGTCGTCATCTCCTTCTTGTACTCCTCACCCCAGAAGTCCTGAAACTTGAGGGTCCACTCAGGGCTCACTTCTGCATCTTCAGTATCCGCAGCGGGTTCGGCGTTCTCAGGGTCGATAGCCGTGGCTGCAAAGGCAGAAGCAGTATCGTCGGGGGACTTCTCGGCCACCATGAGCCAGGCGGGCTGTATCTCCGGGTCGTCATTGCCGCGTAGCTTCTGCGTCTCCGCATACACCAGGTACTTCTTCAGCTGGGCAGGGGTCAGGAACACCTCATCCACCAATCCCGCGCAGGCCGTGCCCTTCGGAGACCTGTCCCCAGATGCTTTCCCAGGAGAACAGCCTGTGATGGTGACGCGGTCCCCAATCTTGCCACCGCGGGACTTCTTGAGGAAAGAGACGGAACCATTCCCTTCATAGCCCAGAGTGACAGGAGAGTGACTGCGCAGCCACCTTCCGCCGAGGATAACATCCACCTGTATGCCCAGCGGCAGGATCCGGAGGGCAAGGGCATTCTCCGTATAGGTGCCCGTGGTGGTGTGCGTGTTGAACTTGGCGTACGCGGTGGCGCCAGTGATCTTCACAGATCCATCCGCCAGAGTGACTCGCATCTCGGAACCGGCTCGTGTTGTGAGGCCACATCGCTTAGCGCTCTGCTCCGAGATGAAGTTGTCAGAGGCCCCCGAGTCAATCAACACCTTGACCGTGTGCCCTCTGAGGGTTGCGTAGAATACCAGTAGTAGCGGTCCTTCTTCGTCATGTGCCGCTGCGAGGGTACCCTCGATGTCGGTCTTCCACTGAACTCCCCCATCTGTGCGTATGCTTTTGCACTTGAGGTTGGGGAGGAGGTTGTCCGAGGCCTCGCGGCATTCTTCCAGTGTTTGCCTACACGCGGCGTAGAACTCCTCATCCAGCAAATCGACATCTTCAGGCGGATGACTGACGAGGTTGTCTGCACTCGCCGTCAGCAGGGTGCCCGCTGAGGTGCATTCGCTCGAGGTGGGGCTGACATGAGTGGTGTCGCTGGTGGTAGGGCTCACATGGGTGGTGTTACTGGTAGTAGGGCTCACATGTGTAGTGCCACTGGTGGTAGGGCTAACATGGGTAGTGCCGCTTACTGTGGGGCTCACGTGGGTAGCGACACTATCGGTGAGACTGCCATGGGTGAGAGGATCCTCGTCATGCTGAGGGCTGCCAGCAGGAGAGTTATGGGCGAGCTGGTGGGAGCTCTGGTGGTCAGTTCTCGTCTGAGGGGTCCCAGCTGCTGCCATCTGCTGGGTGAAGCAGAGCGAGTTGACCGAGGACTCCTCTTCCATCACCTCAGGGTCTTCAGCGATGGGATGGCTGTCGAGACAGGGTGGCGCTTCATCCGCTTCATGCGTTTTGACGGTGGTCATCTGCTGGGTGAAGCAAAGCGAACTGGGTGCGGAGGTCTCCTCCGCCTCTGAGCAGTAGGGTGAACCTTCGGGGTTTCCTCCCGGAGTGGCCGGCGCGTTATCATGGTGCGAAGATGTGGTCTCTGCTGTGGGCTCGGCCAGTGAGGATGATGGAGGGGATGCTCCCAGGGGGCTGGGACCCAGCTTCCTCATCTTGTACTGGTGTACTGCGTGCAGACTGCACCAGGCACCAGGTAAACCCACATCTCCCGCTGTCCCAGGTATCGTGCCCACTTCAGTGTCCAGGGTGCAGAGGGATGTCGAAGACCTCGCTGCTGCTCTTCGTGCGCCCTCCTTTTCCCACAGCCTGCTACCTGGGGAAGAGTCTGGACTCGAAGTGGCGATTGCCTTTTGCTGCTCGGCAGGCGACAGCTCTCTCCAAGCCGCGTAGAGGTCGTGGGAGCTGGTGTTAGAGGATTCGGAGACTTGCTGGCGACCGTCATGTGAAAGGAGGTGCCACAATGCTATGCGCTGTTGGCCTTCCTTGCGATCTTGAGGTTCACGGGCAATGCGTGTCCTCTCTGCCAGCTGGTTGGCGCGGTTCACGCGCTCCCTTGGCGATCGACTCCCAGAGTGTACGCGGCTGCGGACACGCTCCGACATTTTGTCCACCAGGTCCTTGGCAGCCTCCGGGGACTTGCGCAGAGCTCTGCGGACCCTCTGCATGGCGACTTCGAGGGGGAGGGAGTACAGATCCCTCTTCCAGTGCCACGCAGTTAGCCTTTTCCGTGGGTCCGCGAGGTTGGACTGATAAATGGGCAGCGGTAGGACAACACGCGGTCGGGGGCGAAGGTCACGGGGCTCTCCGCGGTTGTTGCCCATAATAGGGGGTTTGTGTTGGGGAACTCGCCGTCCCCTCCGACCCTCGATCCTCGCTTGTGTATAAGCGGGGCCGTCATCAAGAGGCAGCGACGGCTCATCGAAGGGGGTGCTTCCTGCGAGAGGGTGGCTGGATAAGTCATCCCTCGGTGGCGATGGGCCACCAGCTGAGCGGTAGGTGCGTCGCAAGCGGGTCCCAGAGGTGAAGGCCACACTCTTGGGATGGGGACGTTGGCCCCAAGGGTCTCTGCGACCTCGGGCGCGTCGGGGTTCCACTGGTTCTGACCGCTTCTCCAGGGCGGAGAGGGTCTGATCATCAGGGCAAGACCTCACTTCCCCGAAGGGCAGGGTCTGGGGCTGGCCGCCGGCCAGTCATTCATCGCTCTCCACCGGGGGAAGGCCGTCACCCTCCACAAGCTCGATGCCCGCAAGGGCCGCCAGGGTCTGATAGCTCTGCTCGTCCTCACAGGTAGCGAGAGCCAGGACCTCCTCGGAGAACTCTTCTGGGACGCCATCCACCGAGGAGATGTCCTCCTGCTGCTCGATGGCCCAAACGACGGCGGCTACATACCCAGGGGAGTTCGCCAGTCGAGCGGGTGCATTGGCCCTCCACTCCTTGAGCTTAGCCTCGTCCGTACAGTTACGGACGATGTGCTCCGCAGAGCCACAGGCGAAGCACCGGCGGACTTTCGGAGCATCAGGGCGGGAGAGGCCAGGTGGTGGTGGCAAAGGAGTCACTGCCGCGGCGACGGTGGTGGCAGGCCCGTTCTCCAGCATGGCAAGAGCTGGGCGGTTCGAAGAGGGGGTACGCCTGTAGAAGGGGGTGCGAGGTGGTGGGTTAGCGAAGGAAACGGCACGGGGAGGACGGTCTTGGGAGCGTCTCTGAGCCGCCTCCGTGTCAATGTCGCTCTCCACCTCCTCAGCAACTTCCCGAATCTTCAACAAGGCGTTGTGGGTGCCGGGGATGTCGTCAGCGACGGCCTTCCTCTCCCACTCTTCTGGTTTGGAGACATCCAAGTGGATGGCTCTCAGGCGCCGCATCACCTTGGGTGCATATTTCAGCCCCCGGCGGTACGTGGAGAGCATCGACAAGTTGGTCATCTCCACGCAATTTGGGACTCTGCCGGCCAAGAAGTTGACGGAGGCCATGCGGGTCTCCAGTCGCGAGAAATACTCCGCCGCGGTCTCGCTCACCGCCTGCTTCAGGGCAATGGCCTCGCCGTGTGCGTTCTCCAGGTAGGCCTGCGTCAGAGAGCACACCGCCAGATCGCTGAAGAACACATCCAGGTCCCCGTAGCGTTGGTGCCAAGCTTGCTCGGACCCAAAGGTCCCCGCCGCGCGCTCCAAGAACTTCCTCTGCTGGTCTTGAAGAGTGTACTCCTTGAAGCTCCACAGAAGGCTTGACACACTCGCCTGGTACTCTGATACTGATGGCGTACAACTGGGAGTGGTCAGTGCTTCGATCACGATGGCCTCCTGGAATACCTTCCGCACCATGTGGGAGTAGTGCTCCAGCTGCGTCAGGAGGCCCTCCTTGTCGGCCGATTTTGTGTCGGACGCGGAGCGGGGGAACCTGGTGACGCTCTTGACCAGCTTTAGCACCATCTCTTTGGTCTTGTGCTCCAGGCGGACCTCGTCTGGAGATGCTCGCAGGTTAGTGCCCTGCGGCAGACGGACGATGCCTGGAACAAAGGGGGTGGCGCTGGGAGAGAGCACGGGGTTTGCGGCGGCGGCAGAGTGAACGGGGTTCACGGCAGCGGCAGAGTGAACGGGGTTTGCGGCGGCGGAATGGGGAAAACGGGCAGGAGGTAATGGTCCCGGGGCATGCGCGGGCGGAGGCGCAGGCGCGGGATTTGTGGGGACTGCGGTCGGAGTGGGCGGTAATGTAGGGGCTGATGGTGGTGCGGGGAGTGGAAGAGGTGTATGGAAGGGCAGGGGTGTGGATGGTTGTGCGGCCACCACGCTCATGCTCCGGTACCAATCGGAGTTGCTGACCTCCGACCACGCGGCGAGCCCGTCCTGATCGAAGTTCTGCATCTCCGACTCCCGCGCAGTAGCAGGGATCCACTCCCATACTGGCTGCCCCATGCTGGTAGACCGCACATTGGCCGCGGCTGGGTCCCCCATTGCCATATCCATGACCTCGCGGTCGACCATAAGGACCCAGGTCTCCACACGAGGGTTGGTAAGGGGTAGGGGTGCATGGTGTAGCCGGCCCCCCATGCGCGCATATGCAGTCAGCGGCGCTCCCAGCAGGTGCATGATCCTGAACAAGATGGCGTCGCCCTGCACACCAGCCCGGCGGCGTTCGTCCCATGGTAGGGAGACGGTTGCCGCGCCTCGCACCCCAGCTGACTGATGCACCCACAATGACCCACCATCGTGGGTGACGAAGAGGGCTCTGACCTCTGGGTACTGAGGGTAGGAGGGCTCTGGTGCGGGATCGTCAGGGGGATCCTGAGGCGGATCACTAGGGGGGCCTGGTGGCGAGTCGCTTGGACTGGAGTCTCTGGGCTCTGAGTCGGGATTGCCACCGCCGTGCACCACCGTCTCCATCGACTGCCGCCGGCGGGCCACCATCATGTTATGGGGATTTGGCCGGCCCTGAGTGGGAGGTTCGGCGGGAGCGGTCTCAGCGGCGGTCTGAGGCACTGGAGGGGTTACGCTGGCGACAGCGTCTGACTCGTGTAAATAGTCCGCCGTCAGGCCCTGTGCGCTGCCCTGAGGGTCGCCTGGTGGGGAGGCTCCTGCCGATGTCGTCGCACCAGGCAGCGCGAGTCCTCTCGAGAGCACCGCGGAGATGTCCAGGGCCTGTACTGCCGCTAGGACTTCTCTGCGAATGTGTTCACTTCGGCTGCTCGCGTCCGAGTCAGAGCCGGACCTGTGGGCGGCCCTCCGCCTGCGCTCAGCCCGTGCCTGCGTGCTTCGGCTGCCTCTGGTCCCCGTGCTGGTGCGGCTGATGTCCGTGCCGGAGTCGGGGTCAGAGTGATCAGGTGCGTGGCTTGGACCTGGGAGATGCTTGCCATGTGTCGCAGGGCCCGAAGATGCCCTTCGGGAACGCCGACGCCGGCGAGTCTCTGAGGTTGTCGCCACCGCGGGAAGGTGACGCACCAAGAGCTGGGTACCGCCCAAGGCGTTCTGCTGGACCCCGCTGTCGAGGGGTACCTGCAGAGGGTCCGGCAGGGCCGCGGCACCGATGCTGATGAAGTGCTGCAGCGATGAGGGGTCCGCGCCTGAGTTATGAAGCGCGGAGGTGGCTGGCGCCAGCTGATGGGGCTGTTGTGGCTGCTGCTGCTGCTGCTGCTGCTGTTGCTGCTGTAACTGCTGCTGTAACTGCTGCTGCTGTAACTGCTGCTGCATCGGTTCCAGTGGCTGCTGCTGAAGCCACTGCTGTTGCTGCTGCTGGTACGCGAGCCACTGCTGCTGCTGCTGTAGCTGTTGCTGGAAGGGAGTGGGGTATGAGCCAGCGGGGTGGTGTGTCCCCAGTGTGAAGGGGACTGGCGACACTCCCCCAGCGAGGGGTGCTGATTGGGGCAATACCCAATTGACGCCGTTCCATACAGCCTGTGCGGGGGTACCATCCGGCATAGTGTAAGGGCGGGGCACCGCTGTGTAGGGCATGGTGGTGCCTGGATGTGGGATGGGGTGAGCGGAAGCGTAAGCGGCGGGCGATGGGAAGGTGAGGGGGTAAGCTGAGGCGTAGGTGGAAGGTGGGAAGGCGATGGAAGGAGTGGAGGAAAAGTGGAGCTGTTCCATGTTTGTGCTCGCACTTGTGGACGTCTCTGCAGTCTGCTGTAACATACTGTTTATCTGCTGACTGCTGAGCTGTTGAAGTCCAAAACTGGTTGTGGCAACAGCCACAGGTGAGCCCGGAAGTGAGGTTCTCCTTTTTGGTTGGTGAGATACTGTGACTTGGAGCCTAGTTGTTCTCTAGCTCGTCGTCGGTGGTGGTGGGTGACTCCGAGGGGGAGGGGGGAAAACCGTCTCCCTGAAGAGGGTCCTCGAAGTATCTACCAGGGGGGGCAAAAGGGCCAACTGGCTGAAGCCACTTGCCAGCACCCTGTTTCCACCACTCCCTACGGTATCTTTCAGGGGTTGGAGGCACTGCCATACACTGAGGAGGGTTCTAAGTGGCTCTGGGGTGTCTTAGGGGTAGGTTTTTGGTGGTGGGGGCTACTGTGGAAGGTTTTGGGGTAGGCTGGAAACGGGCTAAAACGGCTGTTTTGGGCTGTTTTTGGCTGTTTTTCGCATTTTTGAGGCTCTAGAAAGTGAGTTATGAGGCTTTCCTGGCTACTATAAACCGGGGAAACCCTTTAGGGTGCTCCCTGACGGTTGTTTGTAGCCCGGGGCAGACTTGGAGTTTAAGATCGGAAAACGAATGTTGACTTTTATGAGCCTGGTTGGGCCCCCACTGTTAAGGAAACGTTATACTGATGTTTTGTGACTTTTGAGAGCAGCATATGGATTCCTTCTTTGAAAAAAAATGGCTTTTCTGACGTAAAAGTTGCGCAAAGTTTCCCAAAAGTACGAGTCTCCCCCCGCAGTATAACGTAAGTTACGGTAACGCCGTGGTTGAACGCGCGGAGGTGTTCAAGTAACGCTCATTGATACCAATTGTGCCTGGGGCACTACGATAGATGCTCGGAAATATGTTTTTGATTGAACGTGCAAAGGTACACAATTCGGATTTTATAATATACTGGATCAGGGCCAGATTGAGGTACAAACGATAATTCGGTTCCGAGTTCTGAAGGCTAAACACTTCTCAAGTGCTCTACTTATTCACTCGTCACTCAGGTTGCAGGGTCAACCACTCGAGAGCCGATGTCACACTTCGGCTCAACGTTCAGTTCTCGATCCGATCTCATTTCTAATTCCGATTCGTCATTCTCGATTCAGATGTTATGCCAACAGACTGACACGATGACTGCCCCACAGTACTGTCATACTACTGTACTGTCATACTGTCATACTGTCATAGCGTCATACTGTCATACTGTCATAACCTTAATATCTGATATTCGATTTCATTGTCTTTTCAACCCCGATGCGAATCTGACCATTCTTCGAGGGTCTGACTGAGTTCCACGATGACACCCCCCACAGTACTGTCATACTACTATAGTGTCATACTGTCATACTGTCATAGTGTCATAGTGTCATACTGTCATACCCCGGACATCTGGTACTCATTCTCATCGTGATTTCAAGCCCAATCTCACTGTCATCGTGCCAATCCCAGATTACCCCCGATGACACACATACGGACGCATAGACATATCGGCTCACGCTGTGCCTCCGGGCACAACTCTCCCCCCCTTAGGAGTGGTCTACCTCCTGGGATCACTCCGCTAAGGTACCCATCTAAGTTCCAGTTCTTAGGTTCTCTGGTTCCTTGCTGTTTCCAGTTCTTAGGTTCTCTGGTTCCTCTTCGAGCATAGTTCGCCTGCCGCTACCAGGGCACCACTTTCAAGAAGAAGGGTGCCACTTGGAATCTAAAGCGGGTCTTCAGTGTCGCGGAGGCGTAAATGTCGGAAAAGTTGTCGTAGCAGGAGTGCTGGCACGGGGTATACACTCGCAGATCGACCTGCTCCAGTCTGCTGCGGGTGAGGTCCAAGCTGAGCAGTCTCTGGGTGAGCACCGGTTGCCCATCTGCACGCACACGGTGTTGAAGTAGTACAGCGTAGCAGGGGCGAGGGTGGTGCCGAGTTCGTCCATATGCAGGTGGGTTTCATGTACTGCGTACCATACATGCAGTAGGTACACACCAGCGGTGGGGGAAGTTGGCGCATCATAGGGCGAAGCCGCAGCGCGTTAGGGAAGCGACCTCTGGGGTTTTCCATGAACCAATATTTTGGCTCTAGGTAGTCAATGATCTGCAATGCTCGTCGTACGATTTTGTCAGCCTGGGGAAGGTCAGGGGGTCCACCAGTGGTGCGCGCTTGACTGTACTGCCTGCAGGGGGGACTTGCCCAAATGACATCGAAGAATCCAGGCGGGTATTGCTTGTAGTCCCATTGCAGGATGTCACACACATGAGTGGGTTGCCAGATATGCCCGGAGTCGAGGGTCACCACTGAGGCGGAGGGGAAGCAATTTAGGAATTCCCTCTCTACTGAGCCAGTACCGCTGAAGAGTACGAGAATCCTGGGCGTGCGGGTTGTCTTTGCCTGTATCGCCAGCAGCTCTGTCACCAGTGCCAACGACCCATCTTCCACGCGCTCCTGGCGTTCCCACGGCAGGGGGATATCATCTTCCATCTGTTCGAGCTGGTCCAGTTCGTCGCAGGGATTGGTGATGAGGTGGGCCAGTGTCATTCCGGCTTGAGCGGAGTGGCGGCCACGCTGCTCGCGTCGCCGAGTGGCTTCGTCGCGAACTTGCGCTTCCATGTGCAGTCTCGCTTGCTCGAATTCACGAAGTTGTTGAAGTGGACTTCCGCGTTCAAGTTTGTCACGCGTCCTCCATTGGTCGTGAGCTTTGGAGTAGCCAGTCCAGCGAACCTTCCACTCTTCCACCTCCTTTCCTCGAACAGACCGCACTCGACGTGCGAGGATACGCTCAACGTGTGCTTCCTTCTGACCGTCTACTACCACCTCTTCAGGTACTGCTAGGTGATCGCGTGCGGCAAAAGCATCTTGACCGCTGGTGTACGGTTTGAGGCGATGTTGAGCGAACACGTCGTGAATCCGCCAGTGAGGAGGGAGGCGTAGGCGGTAGGCTACTGGAGCTCCTCTGTCGGCTTCGGGCATGGTCATCTGTATATCGCTGAAGAAGCGTTCGGTCACAGGGACTGGTCCATGCCAGCGCTTGGTCAGTTTCCTACAGATGGAGCGATCCATCACCTTCTCCGTAAGGTGTTTCGCCTCTATCCAGACCAGATCTCCAACAGCATACTCCCGCTGCCCGTGTCTGCGATCAAACTGTTCGCGCTGTCGCTGTTGAGCCAGCTCCAACCGCTGCCTGGCGTCCCGCAGCTGCGACGAAAATTTCACAGCCACTTCGTGTGCGGTGCCTACTCCCCCAGTTCGTCGTCCAGCGGTGGACTGCGCGGCTTCCAGGAAAAGATCCAACTGCGACAGCGGCGAGAACCCGAACACCAGCTCAAACGGCGTGAAGCCAGTAGATTCACTCCTGGAGTCATTGATCGCGAACTCCACGTTAGTGGTGAACAGATCCCAGTCCTCCACATTGGCGTCAACAAAGGACCTGAGCATGTCCTCAATAACTCTGTTGCTGTGTTCTGCCTGGCCGTCAGACCGAGGGTTGTACGGCGTGGTACGAGCCACCTTCACACCCATCAGTCTCATGAGTTCCTGCCAGAAAGCATCTTGAAACCGCGGGTCACGATCAGAGACAATCTTCATAGGCGCGCCATGTAAGCGCCACACCGAGTCGAAGTAGATTCTGGCCACCACAGCTGCAGAGCTGTCGCCAAAGTTCATTGGTACAACGTGGACCATCTTCGTCAGCTTGCAGGTGAAGGCCACGAAAGCATCATTGCCCCTCTCCGATACCGGCAGGCCGGTGACGAAGTCCACCGCGACATCCTGCCATGGCCTGTTCGGGATACTGTGAGGGTTTAGCAACCCATCCGGGTAAGTTCCCCGCGGTCTCACTGATTGGCACACTGCGCAGGATGTAACCCAGGTGCCCACATCTTCCGCGGCACCACGCCAATAGAAGCGTCGCAGCACCCTCTCCAGAGTCTTGTCTCGCCCAGTATGGCCTGAGGACAATGACTCATGAGCATGGCGAATCACTACTTCTCGAAGTGGAGAGTCCTCCCCCAGCACCAGCTGATATCTCCCTGCTGCGGTCCTCCAAACCACTTCACCCACCAGCCTGAAGTCCTGTAGGCATTGGTGTGGTGCCGCCTTCACTTTCTCTCGCAGCGAACGGAGTGTCCCCTCTCGGGTGTACTCCGCTTTCAACGCACGCAGGAACTTTGAGTCCGACTGCTGGGAGGTTGCGTCTCTGAAAGCTGCTGCCTCACCTGTCCTTATTACAGCGGGGGCCGTTCGCGGGTGCCTCACGCGTGCTGGCTGTGGTTTGGCGGAAGGGGCGTGTACTATCAGAACTGGCCAACGAAGGTCGAAGGCCTTCCCATCTGGGTTTTCGAAGAACTGATTGGGCTCGCCCTTATCATCGTGAGTAGGGATGACCTCCACAATCTGCATATTGGCCTTTCTGAAAAGTTTGCGCCACGCGGGGAGCTTGGACTGGTGATCTGGTAGAACGAAGACTGCTGAGGTGTTTTCTGGGTCTGCCTTCCATTCTGCGATATACTTGTTCAAGATCGCCTCCACTGTAATGTGCTTGGAGTTATATGGAGGGTTACACCAAACCCGAAGGCCCCTCCATTTCTCTGAAAGGCAGTCTGTCCAGAACCTATCCGCCTGTCTGTTGCGGCCACCAAAGTCACAACAGGCGTCCACATCGAAGGGTCCAAACTTCTCGGCGTACTTCGAGGAGTACTCTGCTCGGACACGCCAATTCTGTGAGTCTTCGGGGGGAGTCTGCCGTTTCTGCGGGTGAAGGGCCGGGGATGGAGATGATTGCTGGGGTGCCTGCTGCGGGGGTGGTGAACTCTGCACCTTCTCAGTGGGTGCCTCCGATGCGTCAGCTCGTGATGGCGTTCGCGTCTTCGGTGACGCCAACTGTGGAGGCGCTGGGGTCGTAGAGGCTTTTCCAGCACGTGACATGCTCCTCGTTATCCTTGTCTGAGACGGAGCTCTGTCAGGGGTTTGGTGTGGAGCTTCTGTCGGCTTCGCGCTATCAGCTTCAGGCCAGTCAGGCATGTCGAAGCCGAGGTGATCCTCCTTCATTCCCTTATAGAGCTTCGGATTAACGAGAGCGATGGTCTCCCCCATGTCCATGGCCTGTTCCGCCACGGAGAGGGTCTCCACTGCTGAGAGCCAACAGTCAACCGTCTGAGCCCAGTGGGGATGAGCTGCGGGTGGTGAGCTGGAGAAGCATTCAGACTCCAGCGTTGCCAGAGGGTCCTTTGGCAGGTCTGAGGTGGGGTCGATCACTCCTGCCTCCTTCAACCCCTCGCGGACGTCCTTGTCTTTGAAGTCGGGTCTTCTGGACAGGGCGTCCGGTACCAGCAGCAGCGCTCCCTTGATATACTCCATTCTCGGGACTCCCACCTCTACCAGATCCATGTACCAGCGCGCCTGTCTGCGGCTAAGCTCTCTGCCAGGTTCCATCAGCCATTCAAGGGGGCGGTGATCACCCTGGATGCGGAAGTTGGTGAAGATGAGGTAATGCCGCCAGGTGACGGTGGTACAGTGGTGTAGAGCACCTAGCTCACGCTCGCCGGTGTGGTAATTCTGCTCGGCGGCTGAGAACTGGCGGCTCTCGTATGCTATCACGCGCAGCCCAAGACCATCTCCATTGTCTTGCATAAGTACTCCCCCAAGAGCGATGCCGCTAGCATCCGTCTGCACCACGAAAGGCGCTGTGCCGTCTGCGGCACCCTTAATGTTGGGCAAGGCGAGAACTGGCGCTGATGTGAGGGCCTTCTTCAGCTCCTCGAAGGCCCACTGCTGCATGGGACCCCACTCCCAGGGTACGTCTGACTTGGTCAACCGGGTGAGGGGCTGAGCGATCTCGGAGAAACAGTGGATGAACCTGCGGTAATACCCCGCTAGGCCCAAGAACTGCCTGACGTGGGTAACCGTCTCCAGCTCGGGCCAGTCCCTCACTGCAGCCACCTTGTCGTGTTGGGGTCTGCAGCCATCTGCAGAGATACAGTGGCCAAGGAACCGTAAGGATTTCTTCAACAGTTGGCACTTGGACCTCTTGAGGAAGACGCCCTTTTCCCTGCATGTCAGGAGCAGTTGTTTGACGTGCTCGTAGTGCTCTGCAGCGGTGTTGCTGAAGACGACCACATCGTCGATGAAGATCCGGACAAATGGGAGATGGCCCAAGGCCCGCTGCATCCGTCGCTGGTACTGAGATGGTGAATTCTGCAGCCCCTGTGGCATGACCAACCACTCATATGACCCCATCTGGGTGGTGAAGGCGGTCTTCTCAACATCTCCTGGTGCCATCGGTACTTGCCAGAAGCCATCCACCGCGTCGAACGAAGAGAAGAACTTCGCACCCTGCATCTCGTCGAACATCATCTGGATGTCTGGGAGAGGATACTTGTCCTTAACTGTCTGGCGGTTGAGGAGCCGGTAATCGATCACCAGTCGCAGCTCCTTGGGGTTCCCGGGTTTAGGGACCATCAAACAGGGAGCTGCATAAGGACTGGAAGAGGGTCGGATGTAGCCCTTGGACATCAGAGTCTCCACGCGTTCTCGAAGTTGGCGGAGTTCCTCTGCGGACTTCTTGTAGATGCGCTGGCAGGGAGGTCCCTTCTTGCTCAGCTCAGGGTCCAGGTTAATGTTGGCTTCATCTTGGGGGTCATGTCTGAGTCCATCGATGTTCGGTAGAGCAGTCGTCATCTCCTTCTTGTACTCCTCACCCCAGAAGTCCTGAAACTTGAGGGTCCACTCAGGGCTCACTTCTGCATCTTCAGTATCCGCAGCGGGTTCGGCGTTCTCAGGGTCGATAGCCGTGGCTGCAAAGGCAGAAGCAGTATCGTCGGGGGACTTCTCGGCCACCATGAGCCAGGCGGGCTGTATCTCCGGGTCGTCATTGCCGCGTAGCTTCTGCGTCTCCGCATACACCAGGTACTTCTTCAGCTGGGCAGGGGTCAGGAACACCTCATCCACCAATCCCGCGCAGGCCGTGCCCTTCGGAGACCTGTCCCCAGATGCTTTCCCAGGAGAACAGCCTGTGATGGTGACGCGGTCCCCAATCTTGCCACCGCGGGACTTCTTGAGGAAAGAGACGGAACCATTCCCTTCATAGCCCAGAGTGACAGGAGAGTGACTGCGCAGCCACCTTCCGCCGAGGATAACATCCACCTGTATGCCCAGCGGCAGGATCCGGAGGGCAAGGGCATTCTCCGTATAGGTGCCCGTGGTGGTGTGCGTGTTGAACTTGGCGTACGCGGTGGCGCCAGTGATCTTCACAGATCCATCCGCCAGAGTGACTCGCATCTCGGAACCGGCTCGTGTTGTGAGGCCACATCGCTTAGCGCTCTGCTCCGAGATGAAGTTGTCAGAGGCCCCCGAGTCAATCAACACCTTGACCGTGTGCCCTCTGAGGGTTGCGTAGAATACCAGTAGTAGCGGTCCTTCTTCGTCATGTGCCGCTGCGAGGGTACCCTCGATGTCGGTCTTCCACTGAACTCCCCCATCTGTGCGTATGCTTTTGCACTTGAGGTTGGGGAGGAGGTTGTCCGAGGCCTCGCGGCATTCTTCCAGTGTTTGCCTACACGCGGCGTAGAACTCCTCATCCAGCAAATCGACATCTTCAGGCGGATGACTGACGAGGTTGTCTGCACTCGCCGTCAGCAGGGTGCCCGCTGAGGTGCATTCGCTCGAGGTGGGGCTGACATGAGTGGTGTCGCTGGTGGTAGGGCTCACATGGGTGGTGTTACTGGTAGTAGGGCTCACATGTGTAGTGCCACTGGTGGTAGGGCTAACATGGGTAGTGCCGCTTACTGTGGGGCTCACGTGGGTAGCGACACTATCGGTGAGACTGCCATGGGTGAGAGGATCCTCGTCATGCTGAGGGCTGCCAGCAGGAGAGTTATGGGCGAGCTGGTGGGAGCTCTGGTGGTCAGTTCTCGTCTGAGGGGTCCCAGCTGCTGCCATCTGCTGGGTGAAGCAGAGCGAGTTGACCGAGGACTCCTCTTCCATCACCTCAGGGTCTTCAGCGATGGGATGGCTGTCGAGACAGGGTGGCGCTTCATCCGCTTCATGCGTTTTGACGGTGGTCATCTGCTGGGTGAAGCAAAGCGAACTGGGTGCGGAGGTCTCCTCCGCCTCTGAGCAGTAGGGTGAACCTTCGGGGTTTCCTCCCGGAGTGGCCGGCGCGTTATCATGGTGCGAAGATGTGGTCTCTGCTGTGGGCTCGGCCAGTGAGGATGATGGAGGGGATGCTCCCAGGGGGCTGGGACCCAGCTTCCTCATCTTGTACTGGTGTACTGCGTGCAGACTGCACCAGGCACCAGGTAAACCCACATCTCCCGCTGTCCCAGGTATCGTGCCCACTTCAGTGTCCAGGGTGCAGAGGGATGTCGAAGACCTCGCTGCTGCTCTTCGTGCGCCCTCCTTTTCCCACAGCCTGCTACCTGGGGAAGAGTCTGGACTCGAAGTGGCGATTGCCTTTTGCTGCTCGGCAGGCGACAGCTCTCTCCAAGCCGCGTAGAGGTCGTGGGAGCTGGTGTTAGAGGATTCGGAGACTTGCTGGCGACCGTCATGTGAAAGGAGGTGCCACAATGCTATGCGCTGTTGGCCTTCCTTGCGATCTTGAGGTTCACGGGCAATGCGTGTCCTCTCTGCCAGCTGGTTGGCGCGGTTCACGCGCTCCCTTGGCGATCGACTCCCAGAGTGTACGCGGCTGCGGACACGCTCCGACATTTTGTCCACCAGGTCCTTGGCAGCCTCCGGGGACTTGCGCAGAGCTCTGCGGACCCTCTGCATGGCGACTTCGAGGGGGAGGGAGTACAGATCCCTCTTCCAGTGCCACGCAGTTAGCCTTTTCCGTGGGTCCGCGAGGTTGGACTGATAAATGGGCAGCGGTAGGACAACACGCGGTCGGGGGCGAAGGTCACGGGGCTCTCCGCGGTTGTTGCCCATAATAGGGGGTTTGTGTTGGGGAACTCGCCGTCCCCTCCGACCCTCGATCCTCGCTTGTGTATAAGCGGGGCCGTCATCAAGAGGCAGCGACGGCTCATCGAAGGGGGTGCTTCCTGCGAGAGGGTGGCTGGATAAGTCATCCCTCGGTGGCGATGGGCCACCAGCTGAGCGGTAGGTGCGTCGCAAGCGGGTCCCAGAGGTGAAGGCCACACTCTTGGGATGGGGACGTTGGCCCCAAGGGTCTCTGCGACCTCGGGCGCGTCGGGGTTCCACTGGTTCTGACCGCTTCTCCAGGGCGGAGAGGGTCTGATCATCAGGGCAAGACCTCACTTCCCCGAAGGGCAGGGTCTGGGGCTGGCCGCCGGCCAGTCATTCATCGCTCTCCACCGGGGGAAGGCCGTCACCCTCCACAAGCTCGATGCCCGCAAGGGCCGCCAGGGTCTGATAGCTCTGCTCGTCCTCACAGGTAGCGAGAGCCAGGACCTCCTCGGAGAACTCTTCTGGGACGCCATCCACCGAGGAGATGTCCTCCTGCTGCTCGATGGCCCAAACGACGGCGGCTACATACCCAGGGGAGTTCGCCAGTCGAGCGGGTGCATTGGCCCTCCACTCCTTGAGCTTAGCCTCGTCCGTACAGTTACGGACGATGTGCTCCGCAGAGCCACAGGCGAAGCACCGGCGGACTTTCGGAGCATCAGGGCGGGAGAGGCCAGGTGGTGGTGGCAAAGGAGTCACTGCCGCGGCGACGGTGGTGGCAGGCCCGTTCTCCAGCATGGCAAGAGCTGGGCGGTTCGAAGAGGGGGTACGCCTGTAGAAGGGGGTGCGAGGTGGTGGGTTAGCGAAGGAAACGGCACGGGGAGGACGGTCTTGGGAGCGTCTCTGAGCCGCCTCCGTGTCAATGTCGCTCTCCACCTCCTCAGCAACTTCCCGAATCTTCAACAAGGCGTTGTGGGTGCCGGGGATGTCGTCAGCGACGGCCTTCCTCTCCCACTCTTCTGGTTTGGAGACATCCAAGTGGATGGCTCTCAGGCGCCGCATCACCTTGGGTGCATATTTCAGCCCCCGGCGGTACGTGGAGAGCATCGACAAGTTGGTCATCTCCACGCAATTTGGGACTCTGCCGGCCAAGAAGTTGACGGAGGCCATGCGGGTCTCCAGTCGCGAGAAATACTCCGCCGCGGTCTCGCTCACCGCCTGCTTCAGGGCAATGGCCTCGCCGTGTGCGTTCTCCAGGTAGGCCTGCGTCAGAGAGCACACCGCCAGATCGCTGAAGAACACATCCAGGTCCCCGTAGCGTTGGTGCCAAGCTTGCTCGGACCCAAAGGTCCCCGCCGCGCGCTCCAAGAACTTCCTCTGCTGGTCTTGAAGAGTGTACTCCTTGAAGCTCCACAGAAGGCTTGACACACTCGCCTGGTACTCTGATACTGATGGCGTACAACTGGGAGTGGTCAGTGCTTCGATCACGATGGCCTCCTGGAATACCTTCCGCACCATGTGGGAGTAGTGCTCCAGCTGCGTCAGGAGGCCCTCCTTGTCGGCCGATTTTGTGTCGGACGCGGAGCGGGGGAACCTGGTGACGCTCTTGACCAGCTTTAGCACCATCTCTTTGGTCTTGTGCTCCAGGCGGACCTCGTCTGGAGATGCTCGCAGGTTAGTGCCCTGCGGCAGACGGACGATGCCTGGAACAAAGGGGGTGGCGCTGGGAGAGAGCACGGGGTTTGCGGCGGCGGCAGAGTGAACGGGGTTCACGGCAGCGGCAGAGTGAACGGGGTTTGCGGCGGCGGAATGGGGAAAACGGGCAGGAGGTAATGGTCCCGGGGCATGCGCGGGCGGAGGCGCAGGCGCGGGATTTGTGGGGACTGCGGTCGGAGTGGGCGGTAATGTAGGGGCTGATGGTGGTGCGGGGAGTGGAAGAGGTGTATGGAAGGGCAGGGGTGTGGATGGTTGTGCGGCCACCACGCTCATGCTCCGGTACCAATCGGAGTTGCTGACCTCCGACCACGCGGCGAGCCCGTCCTGATCGAAGTTCTGCATCTCCGACTCCCGCGCAGTAGCAGGGATCCACTCCCATACTGGCTGCCCCATGCTGGTAGACCGCACATTGGCCGCGGCTGGGTCCCCCATTGCCATATCCATGACCTCGCGGTCGACCATAAGGACCCAGGTCTCCACACGAGGGTTGGTAAGGGGTAGGGGTGCATGGTGTAGCCGGCCCCCCATGCGCGCATATGCAGTCAGCGGCGCTCCCAGCAGGTGCATGATCCTGAACAAGATGGCGTCGCCCTGCACACCAGCCCGGCGGCGTTCGTCCCATGGTAGGGAGACGGTTGCCGCGCCTCGCACCCCAGCTGACTGATGCACCCACAATGACCCACCATCGTGGGTGACGAAGAGGGCTCTGACCTCTGGGTACTGAGGGTAGGAGGGCTCTGGTGCGGGATCGTCAGGGGGATCCTGAGGCGGATCACTAGGGGGGCCTGGTGGCGAGTCGCTTGGACTGGAGTCTCTGGGCTCTGAGTCGGGATTGCCACCGCCGTGCACCACCGTCTCCATCGACTGCCGCCGGCGGGCCACCATCATGTTATGGGGATTTGGCCGGCCCTGAGTGGGAGGTTCGGCGGGAGCGGTCTCAGCGGCGGTCTGAGGCACTGGAGGGGTTACGCTGGCGACAGCGTCTGACTCGTGTAAATAGTCCGCCGTCAGGCCCTGTGCGCTGCCCTGAGGGTCGCCTGGTGGGGAGGCTCCTGCCGATGTCGTCGCACCAGGCAGCGCGAGTCCTCTCGAGAGCACCGCGGAGATGTCCAGGGCCTGTACTGCCGCTAGGACTTCTCTGCGAATGTGTTCACTTCGGCTGCTCGCGTCCGAGTCAGAGCCGGACCTGTGGGCGGCCCTCCGCCTGCGCTCAGCCCGTGCCTGCGTGCTTCGGCTGCCTCTGGTCCCCGTGCTGGTGCGGCTGATGTCCGTGCCGGAGTCGGGGTCAGAGTGATCAGGTGCGTGGCTTGGACCTGGGAGATGCTTGCCATGTGTCGCAGGGCCCGAAGATGCCCTTCGGGAACGCCGACGCCGGCGAGTCTCTGAGGTTGTCGCCACCGCGGGAAGGTGACGCACCAAGAGCTGGGTACCGCCCAAGACGTTCTGCTGAACCCTGCTGTCAAGGGGTACCTGCAGAGGGTCCGGCAGGGCCGCGGCGCCGATGCTGATGAAGTGCTGCAGCGATGAGGGATCCGCGCCTGAGTCATGAAGCGCGGAGGTGGCTGGTGCCAGCTGATGGGGCTGCTGTGGACGATGTTGCGGCTGTTGTGGCGGCTGCGGTTGCTGATGCTGCTGCTGCTGCTGCTGCTGTTGCTGCTGTAGCTGCTGCTGCTGTAACTGCTGCTGCTGTAACTGCTGCTGCATCGGTTCCAGTGGCTGCTGTTGAAGCCACTGCTGTTGCTGCTGCTGGTACGCGAGCCACTGCTGCTGCTGCTGTAGCTGTTGTTGGAACGGTGTGGGATATGCGCCCACGGGGTGATGGGTTCCCAGTGTGAATGGCACTGGTGATACTCCCCCAGCGAGGGGCGCTGATTGGGGCAATACCCAATTGACGCCGTTCCATACAGCCTGTGCGGGGGTGCCATCCGGCAT